>Ga0315298_1000518_pt1 | contig 74583 bp, 62 predicted proteins | sample WHS_1_MG_FD_203077 | JGI IMG/M metagenome (GOLD analysis project Ga0315298, IMG submission 203077) | Extremophilic microbial mat communities from Washburn Hot Springs, YNP, Wyoming, USA - WHS_1_MG | ecosystem: Environmental > Aquatic > Thermal springs > Hot (42-90C) | place: USA: Wyoming... | reverse complement strand
AATTATTTTTCATGGAAGTAACTGGAACAAGAAAGCTCGGCATTAATAATACCATAGGCAATGAGTGATCATATGACGGACAACAATATTTGCCTTGTTAATAGCGTAGATTACGACTAAATTATGTTTATGGTTAAGGCTAATCGAGTTATTTCTAATTTTAATACAATTTTCTTACGTGGTTTATTTTTAGTAGCATGTGTTTTTTTGAATTCGGTATTGTCGGTATTAAACGGCGATGTCAGTACGAATGCTGGAACCAATAAAGTAATATTATCAGGCTCTGACTCGGTGAGCAAAAAGACAGGGGACAATATGTCAGATGATTGGGTATCTATGTTTGATGGTAAGACCTTAAAAGGATGGAAGGTGGTAGAATATGCCGGGCATGGTGATGTAGAAGTTACAAATCTTGCATCTGTACTTAGCGGTGAAGCCAGAAAAGGGCATGAAAATGAGTTTGCCATAGTTGTTGGAATGGGTGACATGTTAACCGGGATTGTATGGACTAATGATATTCCCAGAATAGATTATGAGGTTGAGCTCAAAGCTATGCGTATTGATGGTTCGGATTTCTTCTGTGGTTTGACTGTTCCAGTGAATGAGACTAATTGTTCGCTTATCTTAGGAGGCTGGGGTGGCGGTGTGGTAGGCATTTCGAGTATTGATGGTTATGATGCTTCTGAGAATGAGACATCGAGGTACATGTCGTTTAAGTCTGGTCGGTGGTATGTGATTCGGATGCGGGTTACTAAAGAAAAGATTGAAGCATGGCTGGATGATGAAAAGATAATAGACGTTAAACACAAGGGGAGGAGGATATCATTGAGACCTGGAGATATTGAAAAATCCGTGCCATTTGGCATTGCTTCATACCAGACCACAGCGGCTTACAAGGATATTAAGATAAGGACTCTGGTCCGATAAGTATTGATTTAAAGTTGCGGCAGGTCTAGCCTGGGGTATGACGTCAGGGTTGGGAAGAAAAACACTTTTTTGCGTCTTCAAGTGATTCGAAGGAGCCGATATCGAACCATTTTCCTTGTAAAAGCCAGCCAAAGACAGGGGTTTTAGTGTAAAGCCATTGGACGAGGCGGCCTGGCTGATCATGATTATTGTTTTCTGCTATATATTTTTGTATTAATTGGATTGTTTTAGCTGGGTAGAAATATAGACCTATGGCAGCGAGTGTTGTTTTTGGGTTGATTGGTTTTTCTTCAAAGTAGGTAATCATGTTATTGGAATCGAGGGCGACTGAGCTATATTTCTTGATTTCTTGCAGGTTTGCTATGTCGTAAACTCCAACTACGGGTGCTTGTTTTTGGTTACAGAACGCAAAGAATTGGGTTAAGTCTGTGGTAAATAGATTGTCACCTGCGGCGACGCAAATATCAGAGCCAATTTGTTTTTGATTGATGACGTAGTTAAGGTCACCGATTGCTCCAAGTCGGTTAGACTCATCGGTGGTATTATCGTTTATTACTTGGATTTCGAATGGGTAGAGGTGTTTACTCTGGTTAAGCCATTGCAGGAATTGATCAAAGAATTTGGCGTTAGTAACTATATAACATTGGTTTAAATTATGAATGGGACGAAGTTTATCGAGGAGGTAATCTATGATGCGGTTATTTCCAACCTGGAGTAATGGTTTTGGGGTATTTATTGTTATTGGGTAGAGCCGGGTAGCATATCCTGCTGCGAGGATTATAGTTGTTATAGCCATAGTATTCCTTTTAAGCTTAAGGGTTATTAGTGTTTAGAAAGAACAGTTCGGGTGCAGATTTTTCGGCTAATTCTTTTGATTTGGCAAGTATTTCAGTTCCGAATTCGCATTCGAGGGCGAATCCGGCTAATTTTCTGGCTTCTGAATAATCGAGGTTGCAGACTAATTTTTTAATGTGGGGGACTATAGGAGCGGCGCAGCTTAGTTCATCGACGCTGAGGCCGATCAACAATGGTGTTAAAAGTGGGTCGCCAGCTGCCTCGCCGCAGACGCCGACCCAGATATTATGTCGGTGTGCTGCTTGCACAGTTTCATGGATTAATCGGACTATTGCCGGGTGCGTAGGTTCATAAAGGTGTGCGATTCGTTCGTTAACTCGGTCTACAGCCAGGGTATATTGTGTGAGGTCGTTAGTGCCGATACTGAAGAATTTGACGCGTTTAGCCAGACTATCGGCTATCATAACTGCTGAGGGTACTTCGATCATTACGCCTACCTCGATGTTTGGGTCGAATGGGATAGACTTTGATTTTAATTCATCTTTGCAAGCTTCAAGTATTTCATTTGCCTGGATGACCTCGTTAATATTGGAGATCATTGGGTACATTAATTTGACATTGCCCTCGGTGCTTGCTCTAAGGATGGCTCTTAGCTGGGTTTTAAAGATATCAATCTGATGCAGGCAAAGGCGGATAGCGCGCCATCCGAGGAAAGGATTTACTTCATTTGGCAGATTTATGTGGCTGGCGAACTTATCGCCGCCAAGGTCCAGTGTTCTAATTATCACAGGCGATGGCTTCAATTCAGATGCTACGGTTTTATAGACTTGATATTGTTCATCTTCTGAAGGCAGACTGGTTGACTTCAAAAAGAGGAATTCTGTTCTAAAAAGCCCTACACCTTGTGCGCCACTTTCTTTTACAATTGGGATTTCATCGGGTGTTTCAATATTAGCGGAAATTACAATGGTATGACCGTCTTTGGTTGTCGGGGTTTTATCTTTAATTTCTTTTAGAGACTGTTCTATGGCTATCTGTTTTTTAGAGATCTGGCCATATTTTAATAAAGTTTGTTCAGAGGGATTAAGTATGACGATTCCATTGAAACCATCGATGAGTAAGAAATCGCTGGTTTTGACTGTCTGGGAAATATTACCGAGGCCCACAACGGCCGGGATTTGGAGGGACCTGGCCAGAATAGCGGTATGTGATGTCTGGCTTCCGACATCTGTGGTAAAAGCCAGTACTTTTGTTTTATCGAGTTGTGCGGTGGTGGATGGTGAAAGGTCATGACTGACAATAATACATGGTTTATCTAACTTCGAGATATCAAGAGTTTCGGATTGGGGACTTGATAGATTATCGATTACCCTGTTTGCCACATCACGTATATCCGCGATGCGTTCCTTTAAATAGTCATCTCCGAGAGATTCGAGTGTATTGCAGTATTTTTCTGAAACGGTTTTGAAAGCGTAATCGATGGAAACCTTCTCTGTTTTTACGTATTTAATGATCTCGTCGAGCAAGGTTTGGTCCTCAAGCACCAGTAACTGTGCATCGAAAATAGCAGCTTCATCACGACCCATGGCTTCGGCTACTTTTCGTTGGATTTCGAGGATTTGTTTTCTAGTATAGAGGAGTGCTTGTTCGAGTTTTTCTATCTCATTTGGAACATCTTGGTCGGTGATCAGGCGGAGGTTAGGAGATGTTTGTTTATTCCTGATGACGAACGCAAAGCCTGTTGTGATACCGGCAGAGGCTGGGATTCCTTTAAATATTTTTTCTTCTTTAGCCGATTCAGCAAACATAGATTTAATTTAACAGGAGACAGGTAAAAAGGAAAAGATTTTTTAGTAATCCTGGTGGATTTGATAACAGGATTAAATATTATTTTTTAGGAGTTGTATTTTGTGTTTGTGTTTTTAGGTTCACTGTAGGTCTTACAATTTTGGATAGCGTTGATGCTATTGAATATTTAATCATGGAACTCAGATGGTCATAATCATTGGGATCGATAATTTGCAAATTGGCGTCGGCTTTAAGGATTGAAAACACTTTACTAGCGGACTCGAGGCTGCTTATTGTTTTCTTGTAATTGATCATTGAGCTTAAAACTGGCGCTACAATGACGACGTGACGAGGCGCGATAACTGCGATGAGTTCTTTTTCTGAATAACAGGTGGCTCCCGGTATTGCAGTTGACAGCCAGGTCAATCTGGGTTGAAAAGGGTATTGGTTTTGCCAGAGTTCAGTAAGCGGTGAATTAATATCTGTATTGTTTAGCTGAAACAATCCACTGATAACGACTACTCCGGCGATGCGTCTATCTAAAGCAGCTGAGTGCAGTGCAATCATTCCACCTGTGGAAAAACCTACCAGATATATTTTTTCAGGGTTTATTCCCTGTAGTTGGGTTAAGCAGTCAATGGCTGCGGAGATCTCGTATGTAGTTTTTCCAAGAATGGACCAGTTTGGATAACGATTATAAAACTCCTTGATTTCATCAATTCGCGAGCCGTTGCCTATCTGATCGAATGCAAAGGTTGCGAATCCTGCTTTAGCTAAAACGATGTAAATGGGTTCGCCTGATTTATCTGATTGTTGGTAACCTCGTGAAGGTGATATGGGGTGAACCCAGATAACAGCCGGCAACGGTACCTCTGAAAGTCGGTTTGTTGATGGAATATAAAGATCTCCCAAGAGTTGATTACCGAATCTGATTCTTTTTACAGTTAACTCCATTGGTGGTTGCGGCTTGAATTGGTCACCGCTGGGGAATTCATCGGCGTTCTGGTAGATTTTTGCCTGGTTTGTTATATTTGGTGGAGGGTCTCCGAGTGCCCAGACAATTCGCCTAAGGATTTCTTGTTGTTTTAGGTTCCATTGTTCGGCAGAGGTTATTACAGTTCCGTTCTCAAAGCTTAATAGATCTTTTTCTGACCGTTGTAATTCTCTGAGTGGGATATTTTGTCGAAAAGTGTTTTGTACAATTTCTGAGGGTTGCGGAAAGATTAATTGATTAGATTGTGCCTGGATTTTTTGGTAAAAGACAGCATTTAGCCAATCGATAAATGACTCAATATCTTCGTTTGTTGGCATAGGTTTAGAATATCGGTGTCTTAAAAATATTTGATTTGGTGCCTGTAATAGCGAATAGACTTTTTGCGCACTGGAACATGCACGTTCGATGGCCCACAGATTTTCTCCAGGATCATTGATATCCAGAGAAATGATGACTGGCCTGGGAGCAATGCATGCAAGTAACTCGTGCTGGTCCACTGGTAATTTGAATTCTTTGCCGGCAAAAAGTCGTAGCCCTGGATGGAACCAATCAGGATGTTTTCTGGTAATTATTTCTAGGCTTTCAGTTAATTGATGCTCTGACGTAAATCTCCACGGGCCTGCGCCGCCGGGTCCTGGGTTTATACAAATGACTGCGTTTATTCTTGGGTCCTGGGCTGCAGCCCAGAGGCAAGCTTTGGCACACAGTGCTTGGCCGACCAGAGCGATTTTGGATTTATCAACGAATTCTAGCTGGTGTAGGTAGTCAATGCATCTCGATGCTGCCCAGGCGTATCGGGAGATGGTTGGCCATTCATTGGTTGGTAGGATACTGGTAAATGACGATGTGTCATCTTCAGTTTCACATGCGGCGTATGTACAACCGATGAAACCGCGTTGAGCAGCTAAGGTTGCCCATGATTTATTCTCAGACTGTGTTAAAAAAACCGGCAGTGCTACAGTTGTCTTGGGGACAATTAATTCGACGGTCAGTTTTGCTGAATTTGCCGGACCGAATCTCAGGACAGTTTTGTAGATTTTGGTATCGGCATTGTCAATGGTAATGAATTCAGTCGGAGATATTTTAACAGGAGGCTGTGGAGAAAGACCAAATACGTATTGTTGGAATAGTTCCAAGATATTGGCTTTCTGTTCCAGCCATTGATTGGCTGAGGTAATTTGAGCGCCAGCGTTATTTTTCAGAGGATCAGGCAAGCCCGGAATTGTTGGCAGGAATTCTATTTCCTGGAGGGCAGTCTTATTTGAGGCAAGCCAGGATTCAAATTGAGGGGCAGGCGGCAGTACCGTTGAATAATATTGCAGCAGGTCCTGAGTGATCTCTGACAACGCATAAAGCGCAGTAAAAAATATGATGTAAAGGGTTACCCAAATTTTCATTTCTGCTGTTGGCAAGGTTAATTAAAAAATCTCAGCGGTGCAATGTTTATGATCTGGTTTATTCAATTATGGAATAATGGTTGTTTGCAGGGATTAAAAAACCCGCAGTTTTTCTGCGGGTTTGTTTTTAATTTTCTGAACGATCTAATTAATTTTCAACTTTGCCGGTTGCTGCCCACATGCAGCCGCGCACTATTAGTGTGGCGACTGGTTTATTTTTTATAGCTCTGGCATCATGGCCAAAGGTTTCATGAAACACCCTACCTTTGCCATATTCTAATGTAAAGGCCAGAGGCTCAGTCTGGTTACTCCAATCAGAAAATGCAGTCACAAGAACATTAATCTTAGCTGAACCTTGTAACTTAGCATATAGTTCGTCATCAGTCTCAAAGTCATCCAGTGCTTTGGTTATTGGGTGGTCATGATTTTTTATATTGGCTTTAAAGACAGATCTTGGGCCATGTCCGCTAACACCCATTACCCAATATCGGCCGCACAGGTTTTTAAATTCGTCCCATTCTTTGAACGAAGCAGACGACAGATGGCTGATGGCAAAGCCTTTTCCTTCTTTGACAAAGTTAAGCAAGTTTTCTTTAGCCTGGTCTGTAATAGTTCCCGTCCGATGGAATCTGGACAAGAAGATAAGGTCATAATTTTTCAATGCATTTTTTGATTCCAGAATTAACGGATCTTCCGAAACGACTACCTCAAATTTTCCTGACTCTTCCAGGACTTCTCGAGTAGCAGCAGCCATTTCTTTCCAGTTATGAGCTGGAGCAACATCATCTCCAGTGATAAGGAGCACCTTAATCTTTGGTGAATCAGCAGCCGAGCTAGTAAAAGCCAGACCCAAGGCTGCTGCGAGTAGACATAGAATTGTTTTTATAGTCTTCATAATGTTTTTAAATTTTTTAATAAGAGTAGGATCCAGATATTTATTTTGCAAGAACTGATTCTATGGTGTTTGAAGAATTCTGAATTATTATGATCGTATCCTTATTGGCAAAAGCTTTTAAGCCAGGTAGCAGCTTTGGTAGCAAATTTACGAATTTTGAATGTTTAGCTTGAGCATCTGCTCACGAAAAACTTTTTAAAATGTAAATTTAATCAGGTGTGTAGGAATATTTAGGATATTTTACTGAATTAAATTTTTAAAATTTGCTGTGCAGGAGAATTGAAAAGGAGAATTAGTTAAAGACTTTAGAACTCGGGATCCGTAAAAGACAAGATTTGTTATTAATTATCTGGACCAGGCTGATGGTAATACCCTGGGTAACTAGCACTTAGATTGTTTGACAGAGAAAACCGCCATCGACTTTGATATCGATTCCTGTTACGAAGCTACTGGCCTTTGGGCTAGCCAGGAAGATTGCTGCTCCTATTAATTCATGGGGTTCACCGAATCTGTACATTGGTGTATGGTTAAGGATAGCTTGGGCGCGTGCAGTAGGCGAGCCATCAGGATTAAAAAGCAGGTGCTTATTTTGTTCAGTGGGGAAGAAACCTGGGGTGATGGAGTTAACCCTGACATTAAATCTAGCCCATTCGCGGGCCAAAAATTTTGTAAGATTTAATACTGCTGCTTTTGCTGCTGAGTATGCTACTACTCGTGAAAGTGGGATGTGACCGGAAACACTGGCGATATTAATAATGCTACCATGTCTTATTTTAACCATGCCGGGCCCGAACTCCTGGCACGGCAGCAGGACCCCGCCGAGAAGGTTTAAATCGAAGTTATTTTTCCAACTTTGGATATCAAGATTTTCTATAGGGTTCTCTGGTGTAACTGTGGCTTTAGGGTCTGTACCGCCAGCGGCGTTAACAAGGATGGTTGGAGTCCCGACTTTTTTCTCGATTTCAATTCGGGCCGATTTTAGAGAATCTCTAGAAAGTGCGTCGATCTGGACGAATTCGGCGGAACCACCTTTATTTTTAATTTCATTAACTTTATTGAGTCCGCGATCGATGTTTCTACCAGCGACGATTATTTTAGCTCCTGCGCTGGCTAGACCTTCTGCTATAGCACCGCCGAGAGCGCCTGTGGCACCGATAACAAGGGCTATTTCATTACTTAAGTCAAATAACGAGACCATAACATATGGTAGAATAGATTAGAAAATGGCCTTGTGGCAAGCATTGTTCCATATAAAGCGGGTTTATTTGAATGATAGTTTGGTAGATTTGGGCTTAATGATTAAAAAATTAGCTTTGTATTAAAATAGGATTTTGAGTTTAATTGGCTATATGGAGTACGAGGCTGTAATTGGTCTTGAGACGCATGTTCAACTCAAGACAAAGTCTAAATTGTGGTGCGGTTGTGCTAATGAATTTGGCGCACCGCCAAATACAAATGTATGTCCTGTTTGTTTGGGAATGCCAGGGGTTTTGCCGGTCCCTAATGAAGAGGCTTTACGTTTGACTATATTAGCCGGATTATTGTTGAACTGTGAAATTCCCAGATATGCCAAGTTTGACCGTAAGAATTATTTCTATCCGGATATGCCTAAAAATTATCAGATCAGTCAGTATGATAAACCATCGACTATTAATGGCTTTGTTGAGTTTGAGTTTGATGGGCGTATTGAGAAGGTTCGAATTACTCGGGCACATCTGGAAGAAGATGTAGGGAAGAGCTTCCATTTTGAGAGACACAGTGGATTAGATTTTAATAGGGCTGGGGTGCCGTTACTTGAGATTGTATCTGAACCCGATATTCGTTCACCAGAGATGGCTTATGCATATTTAAATGCTTTAAAAGACATTCTGGTTTATGGTGGTGTTAGTGATTGCGACATGGAGAAAGGAATGGTTCGGTGCGATGTAAATGTCAGTGTCAGGCCAAAAGGTGAAACCACGCTAGGTCGTAAGGTCGAGATAAAGAATATGAATAGCTTTAGTGGGGTTAAAAAAGCGTTGGAGTATGAAATTCAGAGGCAGATTGATGTTTTGAATAGTGGTGGAACAATTCTGCAAGAGACAAGGCGATGGGATGATGTCGCTTGTATCACTGAAAGTATGCGTACCAAAGAGCATGCGCATGATTATAGATATTTCCCTGAACCAGATCTTATGCCATTAGCTCCGGATGATGCATGGATTGAGGAGGTGCGCAAACGTGTTGTGGAGTTGCCCCTTGCCAGAAAACGCAGACTCATGAGCCAATATAAAATACCTGCAGGGGATGCAGAGGTTTTTGTAAACAATAGACCCATGGGTGATTATTTTGAAAAAGTTGCAGAAAAGGCGTCGAATCCAAAAACCGTAGCAAATTGGATAATAAATAATCTCCAGGCAAAGATGGCAGAGAGCGGCCTGGGTCTGGATAACTTACGGTTTAAGCCTGATGATTTAATTGAGCTGGTTAAATTGATCGAGGCCGGGAAAATAAGTAGTAAAATAGCTCAGGAGGTATTTTCTCAGATGTTTGAAACTGGCGAAAAACCTTTAGCTATTGTGGAGAAGAAAGGCCTGTTGCAATTGAGTGATTATTCCCAGATCGAGGGTTACTGTGACGAGGTAATCGCTGCTAACCCGAGAACAGTTGCTGATTATTTAGCAGGCAAGACTGCAGCATTGAATTATCTTAAAGGTCAGGTCATGAAGCTAAGCAAAGGTAGAGCAAACCCGAATATTGTTGGGGAGTTGCTCGAGCGAAAGTTAAACAAGAAAAGTTCATGAGCAAAAATCATCTTTGATGTTCTGCATGTATGGCTTACAAGTTTCTAAAATTTTAAACATATTAACGTTGATGCCAGATCTCAAATTATTGTTGAAGCGGTTGAGATTTTCGATTGATGGTTTTTAAGTGAGTTGAACCTTATTTCCGCAGCAAATCGGTGTTTTCAAGTGTGTTCCATGGGCGGGTGACTCGTTTGACTGCAAGTCGATTACAATTTTTAACTATGATTGATCATATCAATCTCCGCTTAAATCTTTGCGGTTCTTTCTATTTGATTTCGCTTAAACGAAGCATTTGCGTTTTTTAAACAATAGGTTGATTTTTGACAAGGCAGTCGTATTTTAACGTTTCAATTTTCGGAACTTCATATGAGAAATTTTTGGAAGTATATGTTAGATTCAGGTTTTTCAGAATTGCCCATTTGATTTTTTGCGTATAAAGCTTAAAATTTTTAGCATATGGTTTATTTTTTTATAATTACCGTGCAGCATAATAGAAAGTGTTTTGAATAATCTATTGGGACTTAGCTTATTAGTTTAGTGAAACTCTTTTGAGTAATGTGTAATGCAAAAAGTATTAAGAATTTTCGGCTCACTTAAGCTTGCAGTCTTGGTTTTAGTATTGTTAGCCATAATTCTCACAGCAGCGACAATAATCGAATCAAGGACGTCATCGCAATTTGTTCAGGACACGATTTATCATGCGTATTGGTTTTTGGGATTGATTGGGTTATTGGCTTTAAACGTTTTAGCATCAGCACTGGTTCGTTTTCCATGGAAGGTTAATCAGATTGGCTTCGTAATTACACATGCAGGTGTTTTAGTGATTTTAATTGGTGCGATCGTTGGCTTAATAGGTGGAATAGAGGGGACCATAGCCCTGGAAGAGATGCGCGAAGCTAAGAGCACGTTTAAGTCAGGAGAAGATATTTTGCGTGTGTCTTCTGCTGGATCGGGGGTTGCAAATGAATTTGTGGTTCCGCAATCGGTTTGGCTGGGTATTCGTTCAAATTTAAAGTTAGTCCGGGAAGGATTGCCTGGTTTGGATTGCAGTGTTTTCAGATTTTTTCCTGATACTGAGGAAGTATTTGATGTAGTGGAATCTGGAGATGAGTTCAGGCCTGCTATTTTAGTGGAGTTTAAACGTCTAAATAATACGGATATCAAACCAGCGACTTTTAGTAGGTCCTGGCTTATCTCTGGAATGCCTGGCAGAGACAGTGTCGTAATAGGTTCTCATAAGATAATTTTACATTCATTCAATTCAAGGGAAGATTTAGATAAGATTATCAGGGCTGATTTTTCTGAAAAAACAAAGTCGGCAGGCTTAGGGACATTGGTGGTTAGAATTGGAGAGAAGAATGTTCGGATACCTGTGTCAGAAAGCGGATTGGCCAGGACCATTCTGACGAATGGTTTATCTGTACAGGTTGTGTCGTACTTTGCTGATTTTAGGATGGACATGGAAAGCAGGAGACCCATAAGTGTTTCAGATGCGCCTAACAATCCTGCTATTCTGTTTGAAGTTGGAATTGGCACAAATAAATGGACTGGGTTTGCTTTTGCGAATTTTCCGGAGATGACGATCATCAGAAATGACGCCAATGAAATTGTAAAACAATCTGAAACATTGAAGATTGTTTATGATTATCCCCAGATTGAAAGATTATCCGGAGCTGATGCTGGGATTTTGCTGGTTGTAGGTCCTGGCCGCGAATTGTATTACCGTTTAAATAACAGGGGTGAATCCGAAGTTAAAAAAATTAATTATTCTGGTAGCCCAATAATGATTCCGCTGAATGACGGGAACTTAGTAATTTCCAAGTTTGTAGAACGTCCGGCGTTTATCAAAAAAATAGTCGGGTTAAACGATGTGCAAATGAGCGAAGGTTCAAACCCGGGGATTGAGCTAAGGCTTGTATGGAGGGGCAAGACTGGAACCGTAGTTCTAGCCAGAGGCCGCACTTCAGAAGTAATAATGGATGGAGAAAGATTTAACCTGGAACTGAGGTCGAGAGAAGTGGCACTGCCTTTTTCCTTAAGACTGATCAAGTTTATAACTGAACGCTACGAGGGCACCACAATACCAGCAACATTTGAGAGTGTTGTGCATGTTTCTGATAAAATTACCAGACAGGAGTTTGAAACCAGGATCTGGATGAATCATCCATTAAGCTTGCATGGGTATCGGGTTTCGCAAGCCAGTTACATAGAGGGACAGGATGGTTCACCGAACATATCAATTTTGCAAGTGTTAAGAGACCCTGGTGCGCCTTTTAAATGGATTGGGTCTTTTATGTTAACGGTTGGTGTCGGTTTGAATATCTGGTTGCGCTGGTCAAGACGTAGAAACGCAAGTAACAGTTAATAATTATGCCATGAAAAAAATTGTTCATTTCCAAAAATTTATTTTTTTTACCTTGTTTATCGGTTTGTTTGTTGTAGCTGGTTTAGGTGATGTAGCTACTGAATTCAGTGAGCTTGTTATTTTAGATTCAGGGAGGCCGAAACCACTGGATACCTTCGCAAGAGAATCTTTGACACGAATTACTAAACGTGCCTCCTGGAAGGGCCCTAATGGGGAAAAAATGGATGCAATGACATTTCTTATTTATTTCGCATTTAAGGGTGGTGATTGGCAACATGAGAAAATAATCCGATGCGATTATTTGCCGTTAAAGGCGATACTTGACCTGGATATGGGAGCAAAATTTTTCTCGTGGTCTGAATTGGTTTCTAATGAGAAGGTCTCGGAGCTGGCCCGGAAACTGTTTAACACTCGTGATCAGACTGTAAACGAAAGAAAGCTTGCAAGTGAGCTTTCGGCCATAATAGAAGCTATAAACCGACTTGAATTAGTTGCTAATCCGCGCTCGTGGAAGGTAATTCCACCGAACTCACACGCTGGCAGATGGCTTTCTGTGGATGAGGCTTCCGGCTTACGAGAACTCGATCAAGTAGTAAAAGCCTGGACAGATTTAGGCATGGCGATTTCAAAAGATGAGCCAGAGTTGATGAGATCGGCAATAAAACAATTTAAAGACTCACTATTGGCTGCAAGAATTGACATCTATAAACAAGATTGGAAGTTTAGATTAGAAGTGTTTTATAATAAGATTCATCCCTTCAGGATCTCATGGGTATTAAGCTTTTTAGCGTTTTTTATCATTTTGGTTTCATCATCTGATAAGACTTCAAAGAAGTATTGGTTATACTGGCCTGGGGTAACCGCATTTGGTTTTTCGGTTTTGATGCAGGTCTTAGGTTTTACATTACGTGTATTGATTTCTGGTAGAGCGCCGGTGACTAACATGTACGAGGTTATGGTGTGGACTGCTTTTGGCGCAGGGTTACTTGCATTAATTTTTGAATTGGTTTATCGGCAAAAGTATTTAGTTCTGGCTGCTGCCGCAGTAGCAACCCCGGCAATGATATTAGCTGATTTTTTGCCAACGGTTTTCGACCCGGGCATTCAGCCGCTTGTTGCTGTTTTGCGATCGAATTATTGGTTGGCTATTCATGTTGTAACCATAACAATGGGCTATTCAGGGTTCCTTTTTTCTTTAGGTATAAGCCATCTGGCACTTGGGTACATCCTTTTCAAACCAGGTGAATCAAAGATAATTAATAACCTGACTCATTTTAATAATAGAATCTTGCAGACAGGGGTTTTATTCCTTGCAGCGGGTATTGTGTTAGGTGGATTATGGGCGGAAAAATCGTGGGGCAGATTTTGGGGGTGGGACCCTAAAGAGACCTGGTCGTTAATTGCATTGTTATCTTATTTAGCAATTCTCCATGCAAAGCATATTGGGTGGATCAATGTGTTTGGGTTAAATGCAGGTTCGGTTATTTGTTTTCAGACGATAGTAATGGCTGCTTACGGCGTTAATTTTATACTTGGAAAAGGTTTGCATAGCTATGGCTTTGGTGTGGGCGGCGAGATCGCAGTTGTGATTTTTATTGTTCTGGAAATAATCTTTATAATTTTTGCCTCGATTAAGCGGAAAAAACTTATTCCGATAAACTTGTCGAAGGAATAAATTCGGATCGAGCTGATTGCTTCAATTTTTGAAAATAGGAATTCAGATAATGAAAATTTTTCTTGTATTTTTGGGGTTATTCATTAACGTTAAGCCAAAGTCTGATTACTGAAAACCAGTGATAATTGATTTAAGCAGGGAAATTAATTTTGCAAAATTGTGTTTGCCGTGAGCTTTTAGAAACTAAGTGGGGCATATTTTGGTTCGGTATTTATTAAAACGATTATCAAAGGTACATTTCAACCTGGCATGCTATAGTTCAAATTTTAAGCGGTGTGGCCATTTCATTGGTTCTATTTAAATCGGTTTTGCTGTGAAAAAAATATAAAACATTGACTTAGATCAAGCTTAAATTGGAACAGGTCTTTTATAGTACGATTGAGAAAGCATGTCATGAGACATGCAAAATGGAAGGTGATAGATATGTTTTGTTATCAATGTGAACAAACTTTTAGAGGTTCCGGCTGCACAGAAAAATCTGTGTGCGGTAAAGATGAAACAACTGCTGTATTACAAGACTTACTTATACATGCAGTTAAAGGAATAGCTCAGTATGCACATCGAGCTATGCAGCTAGGCTATAGTTCTAAGCCAATCAATGTGTTTGTCATTGAGGCGCTATTTACAACTGTGACCAATGTCAACTTTGACCCTCAACGACTCAAAGATCAATTGTTAAGAGCTGCTCATGTTCGAGATCAAGCTAAGGCCCTTTATGAAAAGGCGTGTGAGGCCAAAGGACAAAAACCCCAAGAGATAAAAGGTCCGGCTACCTGGATGCCTGCTGATACAATTGATGGACTGATAAATCAGGGCAGGGCTGTTGGTATTTTATCGCGAAAAGCGCAGAAGTCTGAAGACATTGTGGGGCTGGAGGAGCTTTTAACATATGGATTAAAAGGAATGGCAGCGTACGCTGACCATGCTCAAATTTTGGGTCAAGAGGACGATGCAGTATATGCATTTTTCTTTGAAGCCCTGAATTATTTGGCTGAAGATGGAAAAAGCGCAGACGCACTGTTAGCCATGTGTTTAAAATGTGGAGAGGTGAATTTACGTGTGATGGAATTATTGGATAAAGCAAACACAGGTGCATATGGCGATCCAGTCCCTACACCCGTGAGAATTTATCCTGTTAAAGGCAAGGCTATCGTCGTTTCAGGGCATGATCTTAAGGATTTGGAAGAACTGTTAAAGCAAACGGAAGGTAAAGGCATAAATATATACACACATAGTGAAATGTTACCTGCACATGGGTATCCAAAACTCAAGGCATATAAGCATTTAGTAGGCAATTTCGGCGGGGCCTGGCAAGACCAACAGGATGAATTCGAAAAGTTTCCCGGGGCCATTCTTATGACAACAAACTGTATTCAACAGCCTCGCAAATCGTATATCTATCGTATATTTACATCCGGACTTGTAGCATGGCCCGGCGTTAGACACATAAGCAACAGGGATTTCACGCCTGTCATTGAAGCGGCATTGAAAGAACCGGGGTTTCTTGAGGACGGACCAGATACCACTATTCTGACAGGCTTTGGTCATAATGCTGTGTTAAGTGTTGCTGACAAAGTGGTTTCTTATGTAAAAGAGGGCAAGATCAAGCATTTCTTCCTTATTGGTGGCTGTGACGGAGCCAGACCAGGCCGCAATTACTACACTAGATTTGCAGAATTAGTACCTAAGGATTGCATCATTCTAACTTTGGCCTGCGGAAAATACAGGTTCAATAAATTAGAATTTGGAACTATAGATGGCCTGCCCAGGCTGTTGGATATTGGTCAATGTAATGATGCATTTTCTGCGATTCAGATCGCTGTTGCCTTAGCGAAAGTATTTAACTGCACGGTTAACGATTTGCCACTCTCATTAATTTTATCTTGGTTCGAACAAAAAGCAGTAGGTATTCTGTTGACGCTTCTTTATTTGGGTATAAAAAATATGCGCTTAGGGCCAACGTTGCCAGCTTTTGTCACACCACCAGTGCTAAAGGTCTTATCAGAAAAATTTAACCTGATGCCAATTACTACTCCCGAGAAAGATTTAGCAAACATTCTGAAGAAAAGAGCCTAGTGTGATTTCTTCAAATTTATCAGTGATAGATCACTGATAGCAATTCAATCAGGTTGCATTAGCCAGCATTTTGTGAATGTGGCTAATGCAACTGATTATTAATTCCTGGCAACGAGTTTTTAAAAATGCTGTTGCTAAAGGACGTTGGCGAATCGATCGACTGATAATAATAAGGGAAACTTATCCTTTTTGCTGAGGTGATTTTATTAGCAATTGAGCAAGTTTCCGAGCTTTTACTTTCGGGGGAGAAGAGATCTCACAAAGTCATTTATGATTTAATCAGTTCTTCGGCTATTTGCACAGCATTCAGTGCAGCGCCTTTTAGTAACTGATCACCAACAACCCAAAAGCTTAGGCCGTTATCAAAAGCACAGTCTTTTCTAATTCGGCCAACTGCACAGTTATCTTTTCCAGCGATGAATAGGGGCATCGGATATTCATTTTTCGATGGATTGTCGATAAGATCCAGGCCCGGAGCAGTTTTTAAAACGTTGATAGCGGTTTCGACAGTAACGGGTTTTTCAAATTCAGCGGCTACTGCTACAGAGTGAGCACGGTAGACAGGTACGCGTACACAGGTAACCGAGGCTTTAAAATTTGGATGGTGCATTATTTTTCTACCTTCGTTTTCCATTTTCATTTCTTCTTTCGTGTAACCTGTGGGGAGGAAGGAATCTACGTGTGGCAGAACATTAAATGCGATTTGATATGGATAGACTTCTCTGGTTATTGGTTGGCCTTTGACGATTTGTTCGACCTGTCGTCGGAGTTCTTCTATAGCTCTTGCACCTGTGCCTGAAACAGCCTGATAACTAGCGGCAAAGATGCGTTTAACCTGGAAAACTTTGTGTAAAGGATATAAAGCCATTAATGTAATAGCAGTTGTGCAATTTGGATTGGCAATTATCCCTTTATTCAAACGGATATCCTCGGCATTGATTTCAGGAACTACTAAAGGCACATCTTGATCCATTCTAAATGCACTTGAGTTATCGATAACTGAACATCCAGATTTAGCAGCGATTGGTGCGAATTCTTTAGAGATACTGCTACCAGCACTGAACAGTGCGATATCAATTCCCTTAAAGGAATCGGCCTTGAGTTCGTTTACGGGGATATCTTCTCCCTGGAATTTTAATGTTTTACCAACAGATCGGGCCGATGCTAAGAGCGTGATTTTGCTGACCGGGAATTTTCTTCTTTCTAAGGTAAGCACCATTTCCTGGCCCACTGCACCTGTGGCTCCAACAACTGCTATGTGTAATTTTTGTCCCATATTAAACGCTGAAAATCTACGTGAGTTTAAAGAAAAGTCAATTTTCTTTATTTAGAATATCAGACTGATCCATTTCTATAAGTGGTCATTACTGGTAAAAGACCTTTATAATTGACTCATTGGATACTTGATCAAGGATCACCCATTCTTTTTCAGGGTTAAAATTACTGTATGATTTATTGTTGAGCTCGGCTCTTAAGATTTTAGATTCATTTGGGTGTCTGAATCTGATGATTATTGATTTCGGTGTTTGACGGCCAAGCAGTTTTAAGTGAGCAGTGATATAGCCATCAGATACATTGGATATGTATTTTAAAGAGACTAATCCGAAATGCGTTGGGGCATTATTGATACTTATCTCTTGACCATTTTGAAACCAGGCTCTTGGTATAGCCATACCCAGTCTAAGTAAATCATCTTCACGATCGTCATCTATAAACATAAGTCTTAACCAGTATGCGGCGTTTGATTCGTCGCTGGACTTGAAATGGTCTCCGCGCCAGTCGCCAAGGTCTGGCAATGGATGTTCACAAAGCATTTGGGTATCTGTATAATAGCAAGAAGCAAATGCGTTGAAGAACGCTCGTAAAAAGTGTTTTATTTCGTCTCTGAGTAAGTACGGGTGGGGAGAACAAAGTAAGTTTGGTTGCATAGAAAAGCCGCCGCAGCTAAACCAGCTTTTTCCGTATTTAGACCACGGGTATCCGAATTGATCTGATAAATAGAGATTATCTTCATAATCCATAAGGATCGGGAGTGCCATAGGATCGTGAGGACCTATCAGACCTGTGCGTAACATGTAAATTGGACCTTCTAATGTCGTAGTAATCCACCCAAGACAACGGCCGCGTCTGTGGACCTCAGATGGGATTTGTGGTATCCATGTATTATCTTTAAGAGGCACAAGCGGTGAGCGCATACTGGCTTCATTGAAAGCAGATATGATGGTCTTTGCATAGTCATCAGCTTCTTGAATAATCCAGTTTGCATCAGGGTGTTTTATATAGGCTAAGGCATGTCCGATCTTTTTCATGCCCCACCAGCTGAAAAGGTTGTTAGAAAGCCAGACGCGCCAATCTCCGATGTCTTCGAGAGATCCGGGCGGTAATAGACCGCGTTCTATTTCTCTGTAGCCAGTGAGTTTTAATGTGCGTGATCGTTGCTCTTTTATCCACTTACAAGCCTGGACTAATTTTGATGCATTTTTGTTCAGCCATTCTTGATCTCCAGACAATGCGTAGTGTTCAGCCATTGCCCACATGATCCAGCCATGGTGTTGGTTATAACCTCCGGATTCCCATCCGTTTGCCCCGTAAAATATACCGTCTTTGCTGGAATAATCACCTGGAAGAGCAACAGTGCCCTGGTAATCAAGCCAGGTCTGTAAGCAACGTTCGGCTTCTTTATGAAATCCTCGACGGTCCAGATCTGCGACCATCATGCTCGACTCGTTTCCGTAAACACCGTAACTAAAAGATCCGACTCTGGCCATGTACCTATCTGAGCCGACTTCCCGAACACAATTAATCAACAGATGTGTCAAATGGGCCTTGTAAAAATTGTTAAGTTCAGCAACGGGTGTAATGATTTGGGACCCGTCCTGAATTCTTTTCTTCCAATGGTTTTTGACCCGACTAAATTCGGCATCGTAATCAAGGTTTCTTAACAAAGAAATTTCCTGTTCATTTTCCAACGTGATAAATGGGATTTTTATGATCATGTAACCGGTGGCTCTGGGTGGCATATTTCCAGAGAAGGCGATTTGCCCATCATTGGTTACAACTGAAGGCGTTCCGTTAATCTGAACAGCTGCTCTTAATAAGCGTTTATTGTTCGAAGATAGTGCTAAGATAAGGTCATTATCAAGGATCAATGGTACTTTTTTACCATCGACATTGAGTTTGATATTTAGTTTGCCGACTCTGTATTCTGAATCCAGGTTTTCACCGTGGATTTTAACTATTAACACCGCCGTGTCATCTGACTGCATACCGGGAAATCCTAAGTCACCCGGTGTTAACCTGGTGACAAAAGCTGTTTGAGTGTAACGGATTCCGTTATCTTCCCAGACAGTGTGTATTATTGGCAGGCATTGTTCTTCCAGTTCACGCTTTATAGGTTTTTTGTTTGGCAGCCCTAAATCGAATTCCATTCTATTACCACCCCAGTGCAGACGCCCGGTATCTCGGCCTACAGGATAATCGATTCTATCATTAACACAAAAAATGTTACCATCAGGTTGAATGCCGAACCGTTGACGCCCGCCTTCAGTTCCCAATGGCATATAAATGTTACCTTTTTTAGGTGGCTGTTCACGTAATGCCCTTTCCAAGGATTGTTCTGACTCATCAAATACAAGGTCATAAATAGATCGCGATCTGCTTTGTTTAAGCTTTTCTATGGCGTCTGAGTAAGATTTGAATTTTTTAGTTTTAGTCTGCTGGATAACTATGCCATAAAATTTACTTAAGATTGTCCCTTTTGCCGGTATGTCTGCAGGGGAAAAACTAAAACCATTTGTTCCGCTTTTGATCGTTACGACGGTTGTATCATATGAGTTAGGGTTTCCGCTCTTTGTATACCAGACATTAAATTGAGCAAAGTTTATCGATACTCTTTCCTGGGGCGACAAGTCAGATAAATTTTTGGTTTTGCCATCGATAATACATATGGGGTCAGAACTCCAACCGTTAAAAACGTTTACAGAAATTTTGTTTGTATTGCTAAGGATAGATGACTTTGACCAATCTATCGATAAATCCAGACAATCCCAGGTGGAATCTGTATAAGCATGGATTTCTTTAAAATTGTTTTTAATCTGTGTCGAACATTTTAATCTAATTTTTAACGTGGTCCTGTAATTAACTGGCAACCTATGAAGCCTGGGAAATTCTCTGGCATTTAATGGTCTAAATGTAAAAATTAAGGATTGACCGTCAGTTTGGACTTCTGCGTCTGCATCTACCCATTTACCTTGATAGTTATCTCCCAGGTGAAGCCAGCCGGACTCGCCAGCTCCAATAGGTCTATCTCTAGGGATTTGTTGTTCTGGCCAGACAGATTGCCACCATTGAAGTTTAATGGCCGAAGGCTCAGGTGCTTTATCACTAAAGACAGCCACAATTTTGAACAGATCTCTTGGGTCTTCCCATTGCAGGCAAATAAGGTCATCGCTAGCATCCACATATTTTTCAGCCCAGGGAGCAACATCAACAGGTGATCCTGACTTAAGATCCAGAGGCGCATCTGCTGCGAGGCATATTGTACCAAAGCCAATTAACTGGAAATAAAACAAGGTACTTATATATAAATAAAATGCCGAGATTAAGCTAGTTTTAAACAGTTTTTTCATAATTTAAAAATCTGGACTCGTTGATTCTTCTGCGAGGACATTTAAAGCATTCAATTTTAGGATGTCAGTAAAAAACGCCAGGCTTTTCCTATATTTCTCTATTGCCTTGTTAAAAAAGCCTGACGTTCTTTTTGTGTGGATGCTCATGTAGCACTGGTAAACATAGAAGAAAGTAACAAAAAGGCGAATCATATTTTAACCTAATTGGCCAGGTGGTTATAGAGAAATTGACGTAATGGGGCCACTGTAAATAAAAAGCAGCTTTTGAGAATTTCTCAAAAGCTGCTTCTTTATTTAAATATTCTTAGCTTATGCTTTTGCCGTTTTGAATTTTCTCCATCCAGCGAATGCTAAAAGACCTAAACCGACCATCATTGCATATTCATGAGGTTCTGGAACTGCTGACGTGCTTCGGAGTGTGGTAATGTACGTGTCATTATCGCCACCATTCCCAGATCCTAATGTTGTCAAGTTACCAAAATCTGGATAGTAATAATCAGGATTTCCTAAATTACCAGCGCCGCCAATGTAAGATACAGTTTGAGGTAACGTGGTTCTATCAAGACCTGTTACAAGCTCTATATTTCCGCTGCTGGCTAAATTATTGTATGCTGTTCCGGAGGTAACTGACGAATCGTATTTGTAAGCGATACCGGCAAATGGGGTACTACCGTCGCTGTGTTGTGAGAGCCAGACGCCATCAATAGTTGCGGCCAATGATCCATTTGCTAACGTTGTTATATATTGTGAACTAATTGGAAGGGCTATATTCCATGCTGCATTATCATTAGGCTGGGCTACTAACGGGTGATAATCTAAGTCCGCACTAACTGCGCCTACAGTAATTATGGTACCTTGCCCCACTATGCCGTTTGCGTAACTGGGTAATACATCAGATGGAAGGTTGAACTTGTATCTTCCACCAATAGATTGTGCCCTGGTCCCGGTCAAATCACCAAAGTATATGTTGTTTAAATCATTTAATGAAATATCCTGGGTGACAAGAAATTCAATGTATGACGAGCTTGAAAGTGAACCATTGATTAAAAATTCATTCACAATTATTTGTGAATGTGCAGCTGCTCCTCCGGCTAATAATCCCGCCAAAATTAGATGTATTTTATTCATATAAATACTTCACTCTTGTTATTTTCAGTCAAGTTTATCCAAAGTATTTTAATTTTGTAAAGAAAAAAAATAAAAAATTTTTAATTTTTTTTGCTGGCTAAAGAGGAAAAGCTTTGATTCGAGTTAACACATAATTTGTAAACAGCATAAGGTTAGTCAAAAAGTCACGGGATTTGTTATTGGCGGGCATATGCTCTAAAAATTTATTTTTACCTGGTTTGAGTTAGTATATTTGATTCTTAGAGTACCTTTAGGATCATTTTTATGGTTGAATACAAAACCGTTGTTCTGGATTGATTCAGATGATAAGCACTCTTTAAGTTTGTTGGATCCTGCGAGGATAGACGAGGGTTTTTGAGTAACGTGGAGTAAAAGATAGCCGGATTTATCAAAGGTGGTGATTACAATTTGATTTTGGGAATACACTACTTTTTGGATGACAGATGAAGATTTAAGAAGATGATTTTGATTTTTTGGTGCTAACTCAGGTGCAGCAGCCATTGCGCGGAGATAGTGTCTGACGTAATCTCCGTACCCATCAGTAAGCCAGATATCGTCTTGAGGGTAACGGTTCTTGCCGTCGGTATCTACCATATATGTTGCCCAGTTAAGTTGGCGGATAGCCATATCTTTTTTGGCAAGGTCACCGGTCTTTTCGGAATAAATAAGTTCGACGGATGCATGTCTTGCAGTGTGGCTATTACCTGGCACGCGATAAGCCGTTTGTTCCTGAATTGGAATGACGCCAATATCCAGCCATTTATTAGTTCCGAAAGTTGATAATGTCCAATCAAGGATCTGGCGGCCCAATTTTTTCCAATTAGGGTCCCAATTTGGGTTTTCCAGAATATACCATGCCATGGTGTCTGCATTGATTTCTGTATTAGACCAATCGGTTATATCTTCAAAGAATGGTCCCCATTTGTTGTTTTTCAAAGGGAAGTTTTTGATCCAGGCTGATAGCATATTAAAGGCGTTTTTATAATTTGCAGAGTTTGGGGTGTGTAACTGGACAAGGCCGTCAAAAAGTCTGAGAGCCCCGGTCCAATTAGCGGTGTATTTCGAGAAAGCATTTTGAGGCAGCTCGCCGGTTCTGGCATTGACTCTAAACGGCCATGGAGAATTTTCTTCATCGCCGGGCGTAATTTTAGCTACAAGGACGTCTGCAATTTTAATGGCAGCATTTAAGTATTTTGGTTGTAATGTTTTTTTGTACAGAGTTAAAAGTTCAGCGGCAAATGAAGCGGCTTTGTCTGGTTGTATAACATCTGGTCCGGCACGCATATCTCCGTCGTACTTGCCTGAATGTACGTCTGAATTGTATGGGAACGGCATGAATGGCCATTTGTAAGAGGCCGGTGATAGGCCGTTATTTAACCAGAAGTCTGCTATAAGAACCATGTTGCTCAGGACTGAGTCGTTGCCAAGATATGAGTGCAACAAATCCCAGGATGACAGTGCCATACTGATTTGGTCTCCGCCAATGCCTCGTGGGTCGTGTTCAGGTTTCCAGACCTGGTGTTGCAGGTAATAGGGGACACCGTTTGGACAGGTTTCCATATTTATCCAGAATTTCCAGACGAGTCTTATAACGTGGTCATAAGACTCGCCAGGGTCGGATGAGAACCATGGTAAGATTTTTCCGTTTGGGTCCAGTTGAATTTTATGGTAGCCAAGGATTTGGCCAGAAGAATTATTAATCAAGAGTATAAGAAAAAAGGCAAATAGTGATATTACTAGCCCGGGTGTTTTATTTTTCATGAAACATAAACATAGGCGGTTTATAATCAAAAGTCGATGATAATTTTTCGGGATTCAACTTTTTGCGGCGGTGATGATGTTGTTTGTTTGGTAATATACCGCTCGGTTTGAGATACTGTGGCAACCATTTGTTTAATACCGTTTTTGTATGTGAATTCCGATGCCGAGGTCCATCTAGCACCCAATGATTTAGCTACTTTATCGGCGATCTCCTGTATAGAATTCCCGCAGCTTACGGTGCGTTTGAGGTAGATGCGGTTATTGAAGTCGAGGTAAGATTTTGTTTCTTCGACATAACAGACGACATGAGTTAGACCGGGCATTCTTACGGCGATCAATCTTGTGTGGTAGCCTTTTTCTCGCAGGATGAGGTCGGCTAAGATCGCAAAGTCATCGCAGTCACCAGCTTTTCTGGAAATGAATGTTGCCGGGTCCTGGACCTCGGAGTGGAATTCGAACTCAAAATCCGCGAAGTACTTAGCAAATTTTTCAGGGGTTAGTTTTGGGTCATTACGCAGGTCATTAAGTGTAAAGCCTAAATTAAAGAGAAAGATCCAAAGGAACAAAAGCCGATAGTTTCGTTGGATTTTAAGGAATAGGCTTTTAAGTGTTGGGGGCATCTATTGAAACTGTTATATTAGCTTTTTGAGAATTCAGTATTGGTCATTTTCTGATTCCTTAACAATTTCCAGGTTTTGTTGTTCTGAAAACAGGATTGTTTTTTGGCGTAATCTTATCAATTGTGCCAGGGCAGTAGTACCATTGCGTTTGATGGAGTTTGCTAGTGCATTTGATTTACCCGGGCCGGCGATGATTACCCATGCATGACGGGCAGCTGCCAGGACTGGCATTGTCAAAGTAATGCGTTTAGGTGGGGGCTTAGGAGTATTAACAACGGCGTAATATCCTTTGGAGCCTAAATACTCGATTTCTGGATCCGCGGTTAAGGATGCGATATGCCCATCTTCGCCCATTCCCAGAACAACCAGATCAAACATTGGAAGATCTTGCGAGTTTTTGGGGACAAGTTGGTCGACTTCGTTTTCGATTAATTCAACTGCTTGTACAGGCGGGATTTCGGTAAGGATGCGGTGAATGCACGGATTTGAAATTTCCATAGGTCGTAAGAACAGTTTTTGGGCTAATGCGTAATTACTTTCTTCAGCGTTTGGTAAAACGCAACGATCGTCAACCCAGAAGAAATGAACGTTGCTGAGATCCAGAATGATATTTTTTGCAGCGTTTACCAGGCCATTAAAGAGCAGTTCAGCACCACGGCCACCGCTGATGGCCAGGAATCTTGGGTTAGGAGCGAGACCCGAGATTAACTGTATCCACTTTGTGGCCAGGGCTAATTCTAACTGTTTAGTATTGGTAAAAGAATGGAGTTCGTAATTCATGTGCTATAAAAGTTGGGGTGATTCCAGGGTTGGGTTGATCCAGCTTCGGTTGTCATTTGCAAGTAATTGGTCTGAAGTTTTTGGTCCCCATGTACCGGCGGGGTAAAACTCCGAATTATCAAGTGGTTTATTTCTCCAAAAATTGTAGATAGGATCAACCAGTGCCCAGGCGGTTTCTAATTCATCTCGCCGTATAAACAGTGTAGTATCTCCGATTATAGCATCAAGTAGAAGGCGTTCGTAAGCTTCTGGGGTATATGCCCCGAACTCTGTTTTATAATTAAAGGCCATACGTACAGGGCGCAATTGGAAGCCAATGCCTGGGATCTTGCAACTGAACTTCAGGTGAATGCCCTCTTCTGGTTGCAGACGAATGGTAATTGAATTTGGGTCAAGTTTGGGGCCGCATTTAGCGGCAAAGAGTGTTTCAGGAGGCAATCTGAACTGGATTCTGATCTCGCTAGCGTTTATGGGCAAACATTTACCGGTGCGCAGGTAGAATGGTATACCAGCCCAGCGCCAGTTATCGATTATAACCTTGATTGCGGCAAAGGTTTCGACGTTAGATTGCGGGTTTACCTTATCTTCCTGGCGATAGGCAATCTGGGTTTTGCCGTTAATCATGCCAGCGGTGTATTGTCCTCTCGCCGTCACAGTTTGAATCGGTTGTGCATTGAAAGGTCTGATTGCTTTCAGGACTTTGACTTTTTCATCACGTATCGACTCAGAGTCTAATGATGATGGTGGTTCCATGGCGATCATTGCTAGGATTTGCATAAGATGATTTTGTATCATGTCGCGTAAGGCGCCGGTTTCTTCATAATATCCACCGCGTGAACCAACGCTGTGTTGTTCGCTGACTGTAATTTGTACGTGATCGATTGCAAGCCGGTTCCATAGTGGCTCGAAGAGAGAATTTGCGAACCTGAAAACCAGCAGGTTTTGAACAGTTTCTTTGCCCAGATAATGGTCAATCCTGAAAACTTGTGATTCTTCAATAAATTGTGTAAAGCTCTCGCTTATCTGTTTGGCCGATTGCAGGTCGTGTCCGAATGGTTTTTCAACAACTAATCTCTGCCAGTGCGGCCCATTTGTGCATCTACACAACAGTCCCGAATAGCAAAGGTTTTTTACAATACCGACGAATTGGCTTGGTGGTGTTGCCAGGTAAAAGACTAAGTTTTTTTGTAATTCTGGTTTTTTAAAATTCGCTATATGCAGAGCAAGCTTTTCATAAGCATTGCGGTCTAAATAATCCAGACAGCAGTAACTGAGGTTTTTTGCAAAGTCTTCCCATTGATCTGAATGGATATCTTGTTTTCTGCAGAATTTTTTAACGGCTTCAAAAAGTTCTGATGCCCACAGTGCATCTGTTTTGTCGCGTCTTGCAACCCCGACAATTCTAAAAGTTTGTGGCAGCCTTTTTTCCTGCCACAGACAGAACAATGCCGGCACCAATTTTCGAGCAGTTAGATCTCCACTTGCACCAAAAATAACAAATGTTAACGGAGTTGTGGCTTTTTTGTCTGTGTCTATACTGCATATCGGGAAAATTTCTGCTGGTTGACTTGTGTCCATGCATTTAAAATGTCAGATATTCATTAATTTGTCGAGTTCAGCCGATTAATTCTTAGCTGGGATATGTGAATCAAAAGAGGATTGGTGAAAACTTTTAAGCATAGGTGCGTAGCCGGGGAGACTCCAGGGCTTCAAATATCTGAATTTTGGTTTTTTAATTTTGGAAGACGAGCTGCCAATAAAACTTCATCAAGTCATGAAAAGTTTTACTGGCTTGGACCAATTTTGGTTTTAAAAAAATCTATAAGAATCGGTTGACACCACAATTTGTTGTGTGTTATAAAAGCTAAAACCACATTTAGGTGTGGTAGGTGTGTTTTATGCGTTGTCCCAAGTGTAATTGTATTGATGATAAAGTTATAGATTCAAGGACAACTTGTGATGGGATTACTATTCGCAGGAGGCGTGAGTGTTTGGGTTGTGGATATAGATTTACCACATATGAAGAAATAGTGCGGGAAGGCCTGCTGGTGGTTAAAAGGGATGGTCGGCGTGAAGCATTTAGTCGGGAAAAATTAATCAATGGAATAAAGAAGGCCTGCCAAAAGAGACCAGTAAGTGCAAAGACAATCGAGGAGATGGTCGACAGGATTTCTAATGAATTATTCGACAAATACGACAGAGAAGTTTCCTGTGTTGTGATTGGAGAAAGGGTGATGGACGAGTTACGCAAGGTAGATGAAGTTGCATATGTTAGGTTTGCAAGTGTTTATCGTAGATTCAAGGAAGCAACTGAATTTGTGCAGGAAGTTCAAAAATTAGAAATTAATCCATGATTAAACTGAATGATAATGTATTTCTTTTTAAGACTGAATCGGGTGAAGTAGTGCCTTGTTCATTATACGACTTAGAGTTTGAGTTGCAGGGTAGTTTACCAAAGGAATTGGAGAGGTATGATCTTTACCAAATTGCCAGAGCGGTGGCTTTCTTTTTCAATGAAGAACTTGGGCAAAATGTAATAGATTTAAAAGATTTTGCTTCGATCCTTGAACAATTAATCAACAGTATCCCGTTTACAGAAAACCCGGATGTTTTTAGTAGCCGAAAGAATCCGGTTACCAAGACTTATGAGTTACCGGATTTATGGAATAAGGATGCAGGTTTGGAGCTCAGCTTTTTTAATGAATTACGAGAAATCATAACCAGTGATGTCTCTAAGTTTGATTGTTTAAGGTTTAATGGGCTTAGCGAGTGCGTTAAGGCAATCATGGGTGCAAAGCGCTGGAGCAAGAAATGTTCTAGACTTGCGGATGAGATTGTCGAGTTTTTGAGGTTAATCTTTGCCAAAAACAGTTATGTTCATGGCAAAATGTTAATAATTGTTAAGTAATCATTTTAACGAGCGAGGGTTATGGAAAAAACAATATTTCAGAAGATTGCAGACAGAGAAGTGCCTGCAAGTATTGTTTACGAAGATGAGTTGATAATAGCTTTTAAAGATATAAACCCAAAAGCCCCGGTGCATGTGCTTATAACGCCCAAGAAATTAATTCCAAGAATTTCAGCGGCGACTGCTGACGATAAGAACATTTTAGGACATATTTTGTTGAAGAGCTCAGAGATCGCAAAGAAATTGGGAGTGCTCGAATCGGGATTTAGACTGGTAATCAACAATGGGCCGGATGCAGGAGAAGCTGTGCCGCATTTGCATTGCCACTTAATCGGGGGCAGAAAAATGCTTTGGCCTCCAGGCTGATCTGCCAGAGTTTATTCCATATCTAACAGGTCACATTAACCAGGTGTCTCTGTTATTAGCTAGCAGTTTGACTTTGATTAGAGAAGAGTGGTATTATTTCAATTGTGAAAACAACAAAGCATGCAGCTGTAAATATTTTATTTGCGATATTTATTTGCTTTAATTCATATGCAGCGAATGTCCGGACTGTTTTATGGTTTCCTATTGTAAACGGGCTTGTGCCTATAAAGTGCGATTTTCATATTCATACAGTTTTTTCGGATGGAAATGTTTGGCCGACAACGCGTCCTTTAGAGGCCTGGCAGGATGGTTTAGATGCGATTGCGATTACGGATCATATAGAATATCTTCCGCATACTAATGATATCCACGTAAGGTTTAATCGTTCTTATGACTTAGCTAAACCGATAGCTGACCAGCTGAACGTGGTTCTTATAAAAGGTGCGGAGATTACCCGAGGCGAACCGCCAGGACATTGGAATGCGATTTTTTTAAGGGATATCAATCGATTAAGTACAGAAAAATACGAAGACGCCATAAGCAACGCAGTTGTGCAGGGAGCGTTTATTTTTTGGAATCATCCAGGGTGGAAACAGCCTAACCGTAAGTCCGTTTGGTATGCTGAACAGCAAAAGATCTATGAGGCCGGAAATCTTCACGGGATTGAGATTGTCAATGGTTCAGACTACGATCCCATAGCTCACAGATGGTGTGTGGAGAAAGGTCTGACAATGCTTGGCAATTCTGATATTCATGAGCCTATTTCCATGGTATACAAAGGCGGGGTGCAAGAACACAGGCCAGTAACGATAGTCTATGCAAAAACAAACGATATTGAATCAATAAAGACTGCGTTGTTTCTAAAACAGACAATTGTCTGGCATAAAGATTTGCTGCTTGGCTCCACAAATCTGCTCGATTCAGTATTTCGGGGCTCGATAAAGGTTTTAAACCAGCCGTTAAGTTTTAAAGGACAAAGTCGGGTTGTTTTACAGATTCAAAATTTTGCGCCTGTTCCATTTAAAATCGAACCTGCTGATGGCAATAAAGAATTTTCCTGGCCAACAAAATTCACCATCCCGGCTGGGGCAGTTGTTGCGGTAGATGTAAAATCTTTAAGGACTAATCGGGTAGGACGTGAGACAGTAAGCATTCCAGTAAATGTTGAGAACCTAAATCCGTTACCGGATCAGCCTTTAAAAACGACTTTAGAATTTGAGTGTGAGTTCAGCTCTTTAAAGTAGGCTATGCGGTTTTGGAAACAACTCTGGCATAGTGATAAAAGTATTGTTGAATATATCCGCAATTTTTACCAAAGTACGAATGTACAAATTGCTCAAGATCCTTCCTTTTGACTTTAGCTCCACCGAAATATACCTTTTGAAGCGTTCGGATTATCCAGACATCCATCGGAAAAGCCTCGAAAAAGCCGAAAGCGAACAATAAAACACAATCTGCTATTTTGGGTCCGACTCCGGGCAAGGTCAGTAACCGCGCGCGTGCAGCTGGATAATCCATATTTTTCAGATTGTTTAAGTCAAATTTTTTCGATGCAATCAATTCTGCTGCGTTCTTGAGGTATGTTGCCCGGAATCCGGTTTTACATTTTTCGAGGTCTGAGATTTTTGTGGATGCTATTACTTCCGGTTCGGGAAATGTGTATGCTATGCGGTTGTCTTCTGGAATAGTAATTATATTACCGAACCTTGAACAAATATTAGATATAACTTGTTTGATCTGAGTAACTTGTTTGCATGACGACAAAATGAATGAAGCCAGGCATTCCCAGGGTTCCTGACGCAAGATGCGGAGGCCTTTACAACTTTGGACTGTGCGTCTTACATATTCATCCTGAGGGCATGTCCGGAGTAATTCATCTGGTTGTGTCTCAATCTGTAAATAATCTTTCAGCCAATACCAATTTTTTGAGGGTTCATTCTGACAAGTTTCTACTATCAGGTCTGTTCCTTGTTGGCAGAGTTTAACCCAGCTTTTGTGAACTACTCCTTCCCAGGTATCATTACCACAGTGGATCCATCTGAATGCCTGCCCGGAATCCAGAGTTGCCTCCAGGTTATAACCCGGGGCAAAAAATCTGGTGCTTTTGATGGTGCAGCGACACATTTTTTATGAATCAATTATGCTCGGCGAATTTAAGTTTCTTGCACATAAAGATTTGCACGGTGTGAAATGGACGGTTCTTATAATACACTGTGCGCAGGCCTAAATCGGAGACAGATTCGAATTCAGCCAGTAATTCTGGCGGTGGTTGTTGAGGTTCTTTAGCCTCCATTACAAAGATAGCATTTTCATTTTGATGATCCGAGTAGCTCTTCCAGAAGAAGAATTGATTTTGTGGTGTTTTTGAGGATTTGTAATAAACGATAGGTCGCGTGGTCACAGCTTTCTTTGCTTCAGGGATATAAAATGATAAAATTGACGTTAGCCCGTAATGATTGGCAATAATAAATGCAGGACCACTTGAGTCCTGCAATTTGATCCATTCTTCTCTTACTACATTAGCTAATTTGTCCCAGGCACGCACGCGCCGCAGCGGATCTTTTTTAGGTGGCAAATATTTCGAAGTAATTTTACCGACTAGATTAGTTTCGTGGCCTATGATCACAGTTAAGAAGCCAAGCGTAAGGCAGACAAAAAAGGCTTTTTTTAGCCATGTAGCTGCAGTGCTCCATCTTTTGTCCCAATATATAATTGTCAAACAGGTCAAAGGTATTACCGCCGGTACGATCCAGTTCGGCAGGACCCTCGATTTAAAAGCCAGGAGGCTGTACATGATGATTAATACGGAACTCATGCTCAATAGATAAAGTTCGGACTCCTGTGCGTGTTTGATATTTTTAAGCAGGCCGATTACTGCAATTATTGAACCTGCGAATATGCCGGGGTTAAGAAGCAAAAACTCGGTTGCAAGGAACTCAAATATATATTTCAGACTAAAGCGCCAGGCGGTATCTAATCCGCCTCTTGATATCAGGTGGTTTACGGTAATCCAATTGTGTTGTGCATTCCAGATAACCACGGGTAAACAGCAGATTAATGCAACCAGAAGAGCCAGATACGGCCCGGGTCTGGAAAGGTTTGAACGATATCTGGAAGACAGGATGAAGAAAAGTAAAAATGATAATATTTGTACAAAACCAGTGTATTTGCTCAAGAACCCCAGACCGATACACAGCCCTGTTGCTAGCCAGTAGCTATTTTTTTCTGTTTTAATTGCTTGCCAGCCGGTAATCATTGCCAGTGTCCAGAAAAACACCGACAGAACATCAACTGTCATGAGAAGAGCTCCAGCACAAAGCATTGGCATTGCTATTGTTACAGCAATTGCCCAGAATGCGGCTCGGGGACTTGCCTCTTTTGCCATAAAACGCAAAATAAGGATTGATATTATGGCTGTTATGATTGGCGCAAACGCACGTATCCCAAAAGCCGAATCACCGAATATTGAGGTACTGATAAAGTGACTTATAGCGATTAATGGTGGTTTGGAATAATATGACCAATCCAGGTGTTTCGACCATAACCACTGGTATGCTTCGTCTTCGGACAATTCAATAACCCCTGAGCCAACGTATATTAGCCGGGCCAGGCAAAGCGTTGCGATTAATAAGTAGCCAAGTCTGAGCCATTGATGGTCATTCTGGTCCAGGGCTTTAATAAAGTTAAAATTATTCTGTGTCGGTGTTTCCTTGAGTATAAGGGACGGAAAATGCTTATGCAAAGCCGGAAGGTACCTTCTGGTGATGGACTGCCAGATTTTATCGATCGCCCAAATCATGACAAATCCACTGCTTGCGCCAACTACTGCTCCAACCAGGACATCCGAAGGGTAATGCGATCCGTTATAGATTCTTGAAAATGAGACCAATACCGCAACAGGTAAAACCCATTTCAGACTTTTTCTAAAATACATGCGCATTATAACTAAAGCAGCAAACCAGTTCATTGCATGAGAAGACGGCATGCTGTCATTAAAAACATTTTGATTATTGGTTGAGCTGGATTCGGTATTCAATGTTTCACTTGCAAACGGTCTTGGTCTAGATATGGCATCTTTGATTGATTTACTCACCAGACAATCAACAAACAGAATTCCTAAGACCAACATGCTTACACACATGAGCCCTCGAATTTTATGCTTCCATATGAGTAAGGCAGCCAGGATAAGAGCACCTGGAGCAAAAAGTGGATTCCAGGATAGTAATGGCATTATATGATCGAAAAGCGGATTTCGAATGGTTGAATGGATGAAGTCAAAGATGTTATGATCAAGCTGCTTAATCGAGTATACCAGTTCTTCCAAAAACATACTGGGTAATCTAATCAATGTTTTTTAAAAAGCTACAAAATTTATAATCTCCAGCCAGGATCTTTGCGTGACCACGGGAAATTTTGCAATTTTTTAAAAAACATTTTGAAATGATAATTTTTTTTGTAAACAGGCTTACCACGCATGCTACCGGTCAAAGTACAAAACTCAAAACTCACAATCGGAATTCACAGATTTGAATCCTATATCTGCCCAAAGGCATAGGATGTACATTGAACTTAATCAGGAGGTATTGATCCATGGGATTCAAGACTTCATTTACCTTGATACTTGTAATCATGGATCAACTACTGTAGTCTTAATAAGATGATGGTTCGGCCATTATATCCTTTTTCGGCTATTGTAGGGCAGGATTCAGTCAAAGAGGCACTGATTCTTGCTGCTATCGATCCTTTGATAGGCGGTGTGCTTGTGCGTGGTAAAAAAGGCACTGGTAAATCTACGGCCGTCAGAGGCATATCAAAACTTTTACCTAAGATCGATGTTGTAGAGGGTTGCCCGTTTAATTCAGATCCGGCTTCGCCATTTTTCATAGATAAAAAGCAGACACCAGCAGATTTGTCTTCGCTGAAAAGTATTACCATGCCTATGCCATTTGTCGAGCTACCAATAAACGCAACAGAAGATCGCGTTGCCGGCACGATTAATATTGAAAAAGCTATTGAATCGGCAAAGAGAATGTTTGAACCAGGGCTTTTAGCACGGGCAAACCGTGGTGTTCTCTATATAGATGAGGTAAATTTACTGGACGATCATTTAGTTGATATTATTTTGGACGCTGCAGCTAGTGGAGTGAATGTTGTTGAACGCGAAGGTATATCATTTTCACATCCTTCTCGGTTTGTTCTAATAGGGACCATGAACCCGGAGGAAGGTGAGTTGCGACCGCAATTGTTGGATAGATTTGGTTTGTGTGTTCAGGTCGAAGAAATTGACAACATAGAACAACGTGAGGAAATTATCACGCGCAGGATGAATTTTGATCAGGACCCGGAAGGTTTTATCTGTGAGTGGGAGGATATAGAACAGGCACTGGCAGATCAGATTGCAAGCGCCCGGGCAAAGTTAAACTTAGTGTATGTTCCTGATAATGTAACAGAGTTTGTTGCTGAATTGACTGCCAGGCTCAAAACTCCCGGCCACAGGGCTGATATTACCTTAATCAAGGCAGCCAGAGCTCATGCTGCATTTTTAGAAAAGGAGAGGACCGGGGTGGACGATGTCAGGGCTGTTGCAATTTATGCACTTTTCCACAGGCTACCGTCATCACCTTTTGAGACAGAGACTCAGATTCAACAAAAGATAAAAGATGCACTTGATAGTTTGGGTAAAATAGAATCTGTTGAAGACCAGACGAAAGAGTCTGTAGCCGAAGCAACAGTAACGGATCCAGATCAGGAACTTATTGCTGAACAAATGCAAGTCCCCGGGGCTACTGCAGCGGGCAGTATTCTTTTATCATTTTTAAAAAAAAAGATAGCCAGCAGATCATCTACCCAGACAAGCAATTAACTTTGCCAGATATTGATTTTGATGTGCTGAGTAAGCCTGCTCAGAAAACTGCACGGGCTCGCAAGAAATTTGAAGGTGCATCTTCAGGAAAATATAGGCGTGCGGTATTTCCAGCGCCCGGGGAAAAGCACTTTGATGTTGCAATAGATGCAACGATACGCGCTGCAGCAGTCAGGATCTTACAATCAGGCCCTGAAGGTTATAAAGGATTCAAAATTTCAAAATCTGATCTTCGGAAGAAGTTAAGATATTCGGCTAGTCGCAGGTTGATAGTCTTTATTGTAGATTCATCAGGATCGATGACCAGGAATCCTGAGTTGCGCATGCGCGCTGCCAAGGCATCAGTTCTTGCTCTTTTACAGAAGACTTATCAGCAGAGAAATAAGATAGCATTAATTACTTTTGGAGGCCTTGAGGCCACTATTATGGTGCCACCGTCAAATAGTTTCGCATTTGCCCGTAAGCAATTAGAATGGTTGCCGGCGGGTGGCGCAACTCCAATGTCGGATGCTTTGGTCAAGGCTCTAGGCATCGTTACTCAGCAGAAGTTAAAAGATCCGTCAGTTGATATTATATTTGTGATAATCACCGACGGCGATGCCAATATAACATTAACCGATGGTGCTGATCCGTTCTCAGAATTGGCAATGATTGCGCAACAAATACACAAGCTTGGAATTAGAACATTAATGATTGAATCCGGAGCTGATTCTATAATCACAAATAAGCTCCAATATTTGGCCAAAACAATGCAGGCTTCTTATATTCGTACAGCACAGCTTCAACCAAAACAAATCTTGAAGTCATTGAATGATTTTGACGTCTGAGTTTCCTGTATTGTCTGATACTAATAATGCAAAGGATGATTACAATGGATATAGACTTGCAAAGGCTCGAGCGTGCTTTGATTAACTTTGCACGCAGGCCATTGGTCAGAGCCTTTGCTCTGTCTATTGCTTTGCATATCTCAGTGTTTATTATAGGCGAAGTAGGCTCGCGGACCGGGCTCTGGGATATAAGTCCATTTGTCATCTCCTCTTTATTGAAAAATAAACAATTGATGATTGATAAACAACAAAGCCATGAAACAGATGAACAACCACTTTTGTTTGTTGAGGTTCTTCCGGAGCAAAGTGTTGATGTAGCCCCCAAATCCGCTCAATATTATTCTTCTCAGAACTCGATTGCAGCTAACCCTGCTGCTGAAGTTGATACTGGCAAGCCGAGGGTGGACGGAACTCAGGATAAAGTGCCCAAGACCGTAACTGCTAACCCACAAAAAAAAGCTGAACCTTTGCAACCTTCTATTTCACCAGAGAAAAATTTAGATGACTCGGACCAAACACAATCAGTAAAAGAAACTCCGGCAAAAGGAAATTCGCAAAGTACAGATGTCCTGGAAAGAGGTCAGATCGAATCTGGCAAAAATCCATCTGTTATTGTTACTCAAGCAGTTCAAAAGCTTCAGTCACGTACCAGACCCAGACGAGTGGCTGAGGCTTTGCAACGGAACCAAGCTCTCGCTGGCGAGGCAATAAACCAAAAGAATCAGGGAGTAAAACGACTGGCCTTGAAGTCCTCATTCGATGTAAAAGCGACACCGTTCGGGGATTATGATGCAGCATTTATTGCAGCGGTACAACAACGTTGGTATGATCTGATTGAGCAGAACGGGTATTGGAAAGGCCCAACAGGTAAGGTCGTTTTAACCTTTAAACTCATGTATGACGGACGTATCGTGGACCTTAAGGTTGAAGAGACAACTGTGGGTGAACTTTTAGCGCTTATCTGCCAGAAAGCTGTCCTGGACCCCAGTCCATACCCACGATGGCCATTAGAATTAAGAAGACTTGTTAAAAATGATTACCGCGAGGTACAATTCACATTTTATTATAATTAAACAACTATGTGGAAATTTATTGTAAACGGCGGACCAGTAATGGTACCGATGGTTTTAGCATCGATAGTGGCTTTTGCTTTTATTATTGAGCGTGGCCTGGCCTTGCGTAGAAAAAAAATTATACCTTCAGAGCTCGAAAGTGAATTAATAGATGATAAACACCATGACCTGGAAAAGCTTGTTGAATTGTGCGATGCCATGCCATCGGTTTTATCAAAACTAGTTAAGATCGCAATTGAACATATTAATTCTTCAAAATCCGAGATTGTCGATGTACTTCAAACCCGCGCCAGAAAAGAGATTGTTGACCTGGAACGAGGATTGGTTGTGTTAGAAGTTATCACCGGGATTGCCCCCTTACTTGGATTGGTAGGTACTTTGCATGGCCTCATTAAGTTGTTTGCTGGCCTGGGATCTACCGCATTAACCGATGCTGCTAAGTTGTCTGAAGGCATCTCAATAACCCTTAATACTACGTTGATGGGCTTGTTGATAGCCATACCGTCGCTGATTGCATGGGTATATTATTCCAGAAAAATCGAAGAAGTCACTGTGGAAATGGAGACATTACTGGATCACTTCATCAGACAATATTTAAAGAAGCGAAAAAAAGTTTGATGTATGCAATTTTCTATACGCAAACATAGACAGCCACCGGCCATAATCATCGTCTCGCTGGTCGATATTCTTATAGTCATGCTCATCTTTCTGATGATGACTACTACGTTTAAACATCATCCATCAGTAAAGATAACTTTACCCGAATCCGAACAAGCACAAGCAGGTGTTGAGGGTAATTCAATAATTGTCACTGTGGCGAAACAACCACCTTTTTTTTATTTGTCCGGCAGCCCTTTGACGTATGATCAACTACGAACTGAAATTTTAAAAAGAGCAAATCAGAACCCCGAGTTGGTATTATCGATTCGAGCCGATACCGACGCGCCGTTTGGTCAGGTCATTAAAGTAATGGATATAGCAAGAGCCGCTAAGATCAAATCCGTCACTGCTTATACCAGAGCACCCGAAAAACCGGCAACCTCGCGTTAATAGTTTTTATATGGTGCGCGAGAGGGGACTTGAACCCCTACCCAGTAAAGGACCAGATCCTAAGTCTGGCGCGTCTGCCAATTCCGCCACTCGCGCACATCCCAAGTTTAATCCTCCTCAAATAAATTACCAGTAAACAAAATAATGACAAGAAATTAATGGCATCATGATCTTTGCTCGAATACCTCCATCTTTGAATATTTTGCAAATTTTGGTGTATTATTTGTTTTCCAATTTTGCCTGAAAATGGAGAGACAATGTTCGAGCTTTATGTTTATTGGGGGGACGCATTTCAACGTATCTGTAAGCTGGACGGTTTCCACGCCGTCCGGTGGGTCGAGGCGGAGCCGACCCTCCAGAAAGAGGTCTGAAATTTGGTCAAGTGTAACCACCACCCCCCAATTGATGGTTTCATTTGTATGCTCTGTTTTTTGATTAATCCTTATTGTGTACTTGAATGAATGATGTAAAAGTGCGTATAAATCTTAAAAGTAATCTTGAGTGCTCCTGTGAATAGCAGAGAAAAAATTATACAGTTGCAAGATTTACCAGACTGGCGGGAAAAGGTTAGGGCCTCAGGTAAAAAACTGGTAGTTACTAATGGATGTTTTGACCTTTTGCATGTAGGCCATGTGAGCTACCTGGAAGCCGCAAGGAATTTAGGCGATTTGTTGCTAGTGGGGTTAAACAGCGATAGTTCTGTGAGATCATTAAAGGGCGAGGGTAGACCTGTGAATACAGAGGTGGATCGTGCTATTGTGTTGGCTGCATTGGAATGTGTATCTGCAGTGACGATTTTTTCTGATACTCGTGCAGTGAGGTTCCTGGAACTAGCCAGGCCGGATATCTACGTCAAAGGTGGAGATTATACCATAGAAACCCTTGATAAAAACGAACGTGAAATAGTTGAAAAATATAATGGCAAGATCATCATTCTGCCTGTAGTGCCGGGCAAATCAACTACTGCATTGCTTAATAAAATGATGCAGCAGGCCAAGCTATAAATCTCTGGGCCTTTGTTTAAAGATCGGGACTTAAGCCTGTCCGTATTATAAATTCAGTCTGTGATGGATCTATTTTGCTGGTGGAGTATTTGTAATTATTGTAGCTCCGCCTTCACGCTTAATTTCCACGTTTAGTGGATAATTAGTGCCAGTCTTAGTAGTTTTTGAACCAGATTGTAATCTTTCGCCGATCTTTTTATCCCTGAGATCATAAATACCACGGCGTATCCAGTCCAGACGACGCGAAACCGAGAGTTCTTCACGAAGTTTTCTAATTTGTTCGCGGAGGAAGGTCAGGCTTGTTAACTGGCGTTCTAACTCAGCTTTTTCGGCTTGTAATCTTTTGAGCTCTTTAAGAAGAAATTCTTTGTCGCCTTCAGCAGCAGCTAATTTTTGTTGTACGTCTGATATTTGTTTTTCCAGATTTTCAATAGAGGCGGTTAGGTCTTCCATGCGTTTGGTTAATTCATCCTTTTCACCCTGGAGTTCTGATATTTTCTTATCTTTTTGCTGGGCTTCAGCTGTTGCATTTTTAACGAATACTTCGTGTTCGGCTTTCATGTTTGCCAGCTCAGCAGCGACCCTGACATACCTGTTTGATAAGTCGGTGAATTCTGAAGTTAACAACTGGACGTTTGTGCTAAGGATGTTATTTGTCATGATCAATAAATTCTTTTCTGATAAGACCTGAACCCAGCGATTGGACAGTTCTGCGATAATAGATTCGGCAGTTTTTTCGTATTTTTCGAAATTTTTATACGAGAATACCAGAGCCACACCCAAAACAATGCAGATTATCAACAGTAGGATTATAATACCTTTTGATTTCATATGCCTATTTTATTTTTTAAATAATACAATGCAAATCAAAAATTCAAAATTTTCGACGTCTTGAGTCATGAAATATTCAGAAACTTTCAGAAATAATTTTTGTGAAAAATAATCTCACGCATATCTCGAAGAAATAATCTTATTTTATGTTGACTTAATGCCTTGATTAATCAACAAACTATGTCATAATTTGAATGTGTTTCGCGTCGGGTTTGAGTGGAAGGATATGCGGGGTTGATGGAGCAAAGCTCCTCAGACTCAGGGTATTTTTACCGCCCTGGCGAGATAATTGATATATTTTGTGCTGGTCGGGACTGGCCAAATGGGATAATAATTTAGTGAATTATGACAGAAGATTTAAATGACTTTCATAGGATGCCTGAGACCAGAGACGAGGCGATGTCAGCCTTGTTTGCGAATCTGGTTTTACAGCAGACGAACTTGGCTATGCTTTGTCTTGGGCAGGTGGAACACCCTGAATCAGGCCGAAGAGTAGTTGATTTTGAATCAGCCAGGCTCCTTATTGATCAGCTAGAAATGCTCAAGGAGAAGACCAGGGGCAATCTCACAACTGAAGAGGACAAGCTTTTAACAGAGAGTTTGACCAGTCTGAAGATGGTGTTTGTGGAGATGATAAATAATACTGGTGTAGAAGCGCCGCAATCAATTTTGAATGTTCCGGATGTTAAAGTGGCACAGGGAAAAACTGAATCTTCTGCTAGCCAGGCTCAGCAGACTAGCCAGCAGACATCCGATGCCTCGCAGGACAAGGCATCTCAAAATTCGCCAGCTAAGGAAGAACCGCATAAGCGATTTTCAAAAAGGTATTAAACTTGCTGTATCTTTTTGTTTGGTTCTTTGAGTTATTGCAAAAAATTGATGAAACAATTTCTTTGTTTATCGTCATATTATTGTTTGGAAGTGTGAGAGAACTCTCTATCCAAACCAGAAAAATATAAGGGAAAATTAAATCTTTGGTTGACAAATGGAAACTTATGGAAAAAAAGTTAAGGCAGCCTTTAGGGCTAGAAAAAAAGTCAATATGAGTAGTATGATATCAAACGATAGATCAACGCCTTATAGTCCAAAGCCTGGCTTCTCCCAGGGCAATAGGCCTGCTCAGGCTGAGGATATGTTAAAAACTGATTTTATTAAAGTAGAACGCAAGACTTTTGTGTTTTCATTAAAAGAGAATCCACGGGGTCGGTTCCTTAGGATTACTGAAGATGTATTGGGCCGGAGGGACTCAATAATTGTTCCAGTATCTGGACTCAAGGCATTCAAGCAGGTAATTGAGTCAATGATTGAGCTCTCAGAAAAGATTCCGTCCAAAGTGCCACCGGCACCAGAGAGCCAGCAAAATACCCCAGCTCAGCCACAGGGGATATAATCTATTATAGGGGTTTTTGACAGGGGTTGGTGTCAGATTAATCTGATTTTGAGATGTGTTGGTTTTTAATACACATTTCTTGACTCGAATTTTATTGTTTAATAAGCTGTTTTGTGGTGTTTAAGCCTTTCAGCTTTTACACCTGAGTTGTAGTAACCTAAAAATTGTTATCAAAAGTGAACTTAGATATTGAAAAAATAGGCCCGTGCAGGAATTTATTGCGTGCAGAAATAGATCCGGAAACAGTCCAGTCTACTTATGATTTAGTCGTAGCTGACTACCAAAAGAAAGCTCAACTTCCAGGCTTCAGACCGGGCAAAGTCCCAAAAGAGACTATTGCAAAGACATTCTCGAAATCTATCGAAGCCGATACCAGAAAAAAATTGGTGGATAAAGCCATCGACGAAGCCACACAGTCAAAAAACCTGCGCCTCTTAACGGTATTAAATGTCGAAGATGGTCCTTTGAACATTGGCCAGGCTTTTTCATTTGTTGCAACTATTGATGTTGAGCCTGAGTTCGACCTACCAGAATATAAACGTATTCCTGTTCGGCTTAAAAAGCGCCAGGTTGAAAATGAAGATATCAAGCATGCATTGGATGTCCTAAGAGAAGATGCTGTTGAATTTAAGTCTACTAACCAGCCCTCTAAAGTCGGCGACTATCTAGTGGTGGATTATACTGTTTTATACCAGAACCAACCTTTGAGTAATATTTTCCCGTTGGCTAAACAGATGAGTGACCGACAAGGCTTCTGGATAAATATTAATGGTAAATTTGTTAACGGAATTGACTTGCAATTAGTGGGGTTAAAGCCCGGCGATAAAAAAGATGTTGATACAGATCTCCCGGAGGATTTTTTTATCAAGGAATGCGCAGGTAAAAAAGTAACCTTCCATTTCGAAATTAAGAGTGTACTCGAAAAATTTTATAGGTCTGATGAAGAACTGGCTAAGTATTATGGTGCCAGGAATTTTGATGAGCTACTTGAGGGGGTAAAACTAGACTTACAAAAAGAATTAGAAAGAACCAATAAATCTTATATCAAAAGTCAAATCCTTGCATACTTGTCATCCAAAGTTGATTTTGAATTACCGGAAACATTACTAGATTCGGAAACCAGATCAGTACTTGGGGAGTTAATTGACTCAGAATTGCAACGGGGGTCGCCAGCTGATGAAATCATGAAATCAAAGGATGCGTTCATGGATGCTGCCAAAAACAGAGCTAAAGAACGCCTGAAAATTTCATTCATTTTACATAAAATAGCAAGACAAGAAAAAATCCAGGTAACTACACAGGAAATTTTAGAAAACATCGCTTTCATCGCAAAGCTCAAGAAAATCTCTTACGAGAAAGCCATTGAGCAGATCAAGAAAAATGATGAGCTGATTCGACTTACAGAGGATATTGTTTTAAGTAAAGTAATTGATTTACTTGTAAAAAATTCCGTCCTGGTAGAGGATGACACCATAACAAACAAGAATACTTAGTCGGTTTTTATTCATCGGGTACATCGGGTAATTAGAATTTTTCTCGTTTACTGCTTGTTTTAGTAAGGGTTAATTTTTTGTTGTTATTATTGTTAGGATTATTGCGATGATCATCAGTAGCCCTGAAAAGTAAAAAGAAAATGCTATTCCTGTAATTGGAATGGTAAATAGACTGCTTGTAATTGCTCCGCATGCTGCTCCAGCAAGATCTGACGAATAAATATCTCCGGCGGCCTCTATAATTTCTGAGTTCAAAACTGATGCTGTAATGGGAATTATTAAGCCGGCGAACACTGACGTCGATGATATTATTAAAAAAATTAGCAGTTTAGACAGCAGCAAGTTACTACTCAGGATATTCGTTGAAATAGTTAATAACATGGGAATAGAGCATATTAACAATCCGAAAATCAGAGCTAATAATAAAACTGTCTTTTTGCTTGTGTGAATCTCAGTGCCGAACCAACTGCCTATGGCTAGTCCGGCAAGAAATACTGAAGTTAGCAAACCTATCTCACTGTATAGTGAACCAAATATTGATTGGTATACCAAAAAGACCGCAATTTGGGTGCTCATCACTGTATAACCAGCAGAAAACACCAACTTTTTAACCCCTTTATAAAACAATAATCCAGTCAATATTATTCCTGCACAAAAAATCATTAGCGGTGTAAGTCCAGACTCGAACATTTTTAGCCACCTTTTTACGTACCAGAAGTAAAGGATAGGGTTCATGTCAGAGTTTAATCTGGTTTGTTCTGAGGATAGCCTTGAGACCTCTGCCAGTCTATCAGGTGAGTGAATTGCTTGCAGGTACGCCCGATTTAACACTTTAGTTTTCAATTTGTTAAAATCTATGAGGCTGACGATATCTTTAAATAATTCGGCATTAGAACAAAGAAAAATTACCCTGGTTCCGGGTAATACAATTACATGCTTAAAAACAGCATTTGCAGTTGCTCTGGCACATGATAAGATAGCCGCTAGATCCGGACTCGCGTAATTTTCATAGCCACCTAACGAAAATGATAACACACCGTTTGTTTGGAGAACTTTGCCTGAGCCCTTAAGGAATTCTATCGTATAATATCTATTTGCCAGGGCTGTTGATGGCTCAGGTAGGTTAATAAGAATAATATCGAATTTATTGGTCGCATAATTTATGTAAGACCTGACATCAGCAATTACAAACTCCACATTAGTAAGTGACGGGTTGTCTTTGGTTAGTCCTCGTTGAATGTTTAGCACGACTGGATCGGGATTCATGTAAGTTATTTTTGAGATGTTATATTTAAGCAGCTCATTGGCAATTCCACTAAAACTGCCTCCTAAGATTAAGATATTTGCAGCAGAAGGCCGTTGTGCCATTAGAAAATGCACGCATTCTTCGTACCTTGCAAACCATAGTGATGACGAGGTAATCGTTCCGTTCTCGTAAATGTTTGTTTCTGATTTACTTGCTGTGACAATCACGTTGCCGTATGGCGAAGACTTTATCAGGCGAATGTCCTGGTTAATTACCAAATTTTTAGAAGTTAGTAAGTCGAGGTTAATGAATAAAATCAATGAGCATATTACAATTACAGCACCGCATAAGACCTTACCAGGGAAATTATTACTGGTTTTTTGAATAAATAAAAATGCGAGTATGCTGTTAAGCATACAGGTTATTATTGATATGGTGATATGGTTAAAGTACCATGTTAGCACAAGAGAAAAGACCAATCCGCCAAGTACACCGCCTGTTGAATCCGCGGCATAGATTAGGCCTATGATGTTCGACCTTTGTTCCTGCAGGGTTTGCCCGTCATTGGCCATTAGACCTGTATTATGGTATGGAATTAACTTGCAAATAAATGCCACAAGGAAGCCAGAAATTATACAAAATGGTGCTACAACGCATAAAATTATGAGGACCGACTGGGCCAGGTTTGGAACCTGTCCCGGTAATAGCACGATACCTTTGAACAATCGTAATCCTACGATGCTGAGGATAAGCAGAACTCCTAATATAATAAGAGTGTTCGAAAATAAGTTATGATTTGACTTTGGCGATTTAATAAGCCTTGCCAGCCACGCGCCCAGTCCAGTTAAAGTAAGCCATTCGCCTAATAATATTCCAAAAGTTAATTCGTTACCAGCACACACCCATAGCACTTCGCGCATCAAACATAGTTGGGCAACCATGTCAGCAAAACCGACACCTATAGTACACACCAGATAGATAAGATTAGATTGACTCGAGCTGAACTCCCTCAATGAATTTAACCTGTCAACTGCCATAGCTACACTATTTCTACTTTAGTTTAAAAATCCAATTTCAAAATGATAAATTTTTGTGTTTAAATGGATAGCTGGCAGCTGCTTTTAGACTGCAAGTCATACGTTATGTAACAGTGGCCAATTAATGAAGTGAGTGTTAGTACTCTCGAGACCTTACGATCTTTGAACATTTTTAAAATTTTGGCGAATTATTTGTATTCCAATTTTGCTTGAGAATAGAGAAATGATGTCTGAGATTTACGTTTGCTTGCGGGACGCCATCCTCGCCGTCTGGAATCTATCGGGGTGGAACCACGCCCCTCCAAATTGATGGTTTTATTTGTTTACTCTGTTTTTTTTGATCAATCACTATTGCAAATTTCGAAGAGATTTAATGTTAAAAGCCATCGATGAAATCAGTGAAAAAAACAACCACACCAACCATTTCAGCCATGAACCGATTTAAGGACGGGGGAGTGGTTAGATTACCATTAACCACCTTCCAACCACCTTCCTTGCTGGAAGTTTTCACATATCTTTAATTTCATTGCTCGATAGGTAGTGAGTTCTTCAGGCTTTAACTTTTCATGTTTTGGCTTTTAAAATCAAGGCATCAATGCTTTGAAATATTTTTCAAAAAAATTTGAGCTTAAGGACTTGGGTTTAAATAATGAAAACATTCTTGATTTTGGCCGAGAAGAGATTAAAAGGTTACTTATGAACCGCCGCAATTTTTTAAAGACTGTAGGTATCGGCGCAGCCGGCTTGATATTACACAGGCATTATGCCTTTGGAGATGAATTTGCTGACATGAAAAAACGTGTCGGCTTAATTGGCACTGGTTGGTATGGTAAGTGCGATCTTCTCAGGTTGATTCAAGTGGCTCCGGTTGAGGTCGTATCGTTATGTGATGTAGATAGAAAAATGCTGGCAGAAGCCGCTGAGATAGTGTCACAACGCCAGATTTCAAAGAAAAAACCAAGGACTTATACTGATTATAGGGAAATGCTGAAAGAGAAGGATCTGGATATAGTTCTTATAGCGACACCTGACCACTGGCATGCGTTGCCGATGATAGAAGCTGCTAAGGCCGGGGCAGATATTTATGTTCAAAAGCCTACCAGTGTGGATGTTATTGAAAGCCTGGCTATGTTGGCTGCAGCAAGAAAGTATAAGAAAGTTGTTCAAGTGGGGACTCAGCGCAGAAGCACACCGCATCTGATTGAAGCTTTAAATAATGTCATTAAAGAGGGCAAGCTCGGGAAAATATCACACGTAGAGATTTGTTGTTACTGGCATATGCGTGCACGTGGGAATCCACCTGATATTCAGCCTCCTGAGTATTTGGATTATGAGATGTGGACGGGGCCGGCACCGATGCGTCCGTTCAATTCCTGGGTGCATCCTCGGGGCTGGCGCGCTTTTATGGAGTACGGCAATGGCATCGTCGGTGACATGGCTATCCATATGCTTGATATGGTAAGGTGGATGCTTGACCTGGGTTGGCCCAAGCGTATTTACTCCGCCGGCGGGATTCTTGTTGATAAGGAAAGTAAGGCAAATATAACTGACACTCAAACAGCCACTTTTGATTTTGGAGACTTACAGGTAATTTGGACACACAGGACATGGGGTGAGGCACCTGATCCTAAATACCCATGGAGTGCTACATTTTACGGAGACAAAGGAACATTAAAAGCCAGCGTGTTCAGTTATGATTTTACCCCGATTGGCGACGGAAAGGCTATGCATGGTGAGCCATTATATGAATACGACAAATACCCTGAAGACAAGACTGAGAAAGATCTGGAAAGACATTGCGCTTCTGCTATACGCTGGCATATGAAGGACTTGTTACGAAACATTGCAACCCGCGGACGTCCAGTTGCCGACATTGAACAAGGCACTACATCTACTATATCCTGTATTTTGGCCAATATTTCCATGCAACTTGGTCGCTCTTTAGTCTGGGATCCGTCTAAGAACGAAGTAGTAAATGATCCAGAAGCTAATAGACTGTTGAAACGGAATTATAGATCACCCTGGGTTCATCCGGATCCGCAGTCCGTTTAGTTTAATCTCCTGAAGAAATAAAAAATATCGATTTTAACGGTGGGGTTTAGTTAAAGCATGAATTTTGGGAGGTCGAGTGGTTCACTAATTTTTTAAGGCGGGCTATTAATTCGTTTGGACTAAATGGCTTGGTTATATAATCGGCGGCTCCGAGCTCGAGGCCGGTGACAATATCATTATCACGGTTTCTGGCTGTTAACATTACTACGGGCGTATCTTTGAGTTCGGGATCTGACTTGACTCTGCGAAGCACCTCAAATCCATCGATAATAGGCATCATACAATCCAGGATTATAAGTTGCGGACGTTCTTTTTTTATAAGATCCAATGCGGTTTCACCGTCTCTGGCAGTTATGACCTGGCAACCTTGCTGTTTAAGTTTGAATGTCACCAGTTGAAGCATTACCGGGTCGTCTTCAGCTATAAGTACCTTTCCCATAGTTTAATTTTATTTTAAATATCAGTATGATCTAGCAAATGCTGACCACAGATCAAGTTGCTTTTAGGCTGCATTATGATTTGTTATTATCATTGTTTTCCGATGACAGATCGTCGTCTTCATCTAGTTCCTCAACTTTCTGTATTAAGCGTGCTGGTATTCTTGGTCTGATGATGCCGTATAACAGATAACAGCCGAAGATAAGAGGCAAAACGATTGGTAAAATTTTTGTTTGCAAGATTATAATCAATCCAATCAATATGACAGTTACGACAGTCTTTGCGAATGACCTGCGCGTGCGCCAATCTATGGATTTAAAAGACGGGTATCTTACGTCACTAACCATCATAATTGACAAGAACAACATCAGCACCGGCAGGATAAAACGCCATTTACCAGTTGCAAACCCTTTGTCTTCCCACCAAAGTAGGAAAAGCGTAATTGATGCCACGAGCCCGGCAGCAGCAGGGATAGGGAAGCCGATAAAGTCTTTTGAAGGACTTGTTCCCATAGCAGCAAGGCAATTAAACCGGGCCAAACGCAACGCGCCACATATGAGATAGATTGACGCAATAAACCAACCGACCTCCGGGTGCTCAGAAAAAACATCGCGCAACACAATTCTATGAACCAGAAATGCTGGGGCAACCCCGAACGAGATCAAGTCTGCCAGGGAATCGAATTCTCTTCCGAATGGGCTTTCGATCCCGCCCATTCTGGCGAGGCGTCCGTCAAGTATATCAAATATACAAGCCAGTAGAATGAAGAAGAGAGAGTTATGTATGGCTCGGGTAAAATTTGACGAGGTTATATCCGCTTCGACGATTTTGGTAAGGGCAATAAATCCGCAAAATAGGTTCCCGGCAGTCATTACATTTGGTAAGAAATAGATCTTTAGCTGCTTATCGGGCGAGTCGTTTTCTGAAAGATGTCTTGCGTGTTCGTTCATACATTATGAAAATTTTTTTGAGCGATTATGGTTTCACCACCTTTGACCTTAGTCCCAATATTAACAACAACATCGTAATATTGAGGAATATAAAGATCGCATCTTGAGCCGAACTGGATAATTCCCAGTCGTTCGCCGCGGGCTACAGTGTCGCCCGGGCTGACCCAGGGTACCACACGCCTCGCTATTAATCCGGCTATTTGGCGAACACCGATCTTTTCGCCCGGGGTCTCTGTTGACTCGATTCCTATTAAGACATTTTCATTAGCTAGCGATGAATCTTTATCCATTGCATTTTTAAACTCGCCGGGGGTGTATTCTACAAGTTTAATCACTCCAGCTACAGGTGCATTTTGGACGTGAACATCAAATATCGATAAGAAAATCGAGACTCGTTTGCATTTACCGCCTATAAAAGTTTTTTCTTCTGTTTCATCGATTATATCCACGGTTCCGTGGGCTGGGGCAACTATGACATCTTTTTGTGCAGGTGTATTCGGGGTTGGATCTCTGAAAAAATAAAGAGTAAATAAGGCAAATATCACCCATACCGCTATAAGGACTGTGGTCATGCCGGCAATAAAGGTACCTACCACTACTGCGCAGAGTGCTCCACCAAGTATCGCAAGCAGTATTACCAGGGTCCATGATATTATGCGCTTGGCAGATTTCCGAGCTAAGCCTAACTTTTGCATGGCTCAAGCTTAAGCAAAAACTAATAAAAGTGAAGTCAATATTTTGCTTCAGTGGCCGATGAACTTAGCTATAAACCAACTTTGGTATCAATATACCCGTTTTCAGAGAACCATTTTATGGCGTCAGAGAATGCGATTTTAACCGGGGTCTGAGGCATTCCTAGTTCTTTGATTGCCTTTGAAGGATCGAAGAACATTTTGTATCTTGCCATGCGTACACCGGCCAGTGGTGCTCTTGGTGCTTTGCCGGTTATTTTTGAAAAAATTTCATCAAAGCATGCAGCCATAAATGCAATGAACCAGGGGATCTTAATACCTGGCGCTGGTATACTGGTGATCTCAGATAAAATATCAAATGCTTGTTTTAGTGTCAGATTTCCGTGCAAGTTTCCAAGGATATACCTTTGACCGATTTTACCGTTTTTGGCTGCCAGAATATGGCCTTTGGCGACATCCTGGACGTGGACCCAGTTTAGTCCGGTGTCCACATACGCCGGTATCTTTCTATTCAGGAAATCTACAATAACTTGACCTGTAGGCGTTGGCTTTGCATCCAAAGGCCCTACTGGCGCACTCGGATTTACAATAACAACCGGCAACCCCTTTGTGGCTAAATCTCTTGCAACTAACTCGGCTAGCCATTTGGATTTTTTATAATGATTTGACAATTGTTTTGGGGTAGGATCAGTTTCTTCGGTGGCTGGAGCCAGAGATGCATTTCGATTCTTTTTTAAGCCGATACAACCAACCGTGCTCGTGTAAACTATTCTTGAACACCCGGCAGCAGCGGCAGCTTGAATTACGTTACGGGTGCCGTCCACATTGGCTTTATACATGGGCGAATAATCACGCATCCAGAGTTTATAAACTGCTGCTACATGAAAGCACCAGTCGCACCCGCGCATGGCCTTCTCAAGCAGTCCATGGTCGAGTATATCTCCATTTATCCATTCGCAATCCAAATTGAGTTTAGGTTTCTCTGGACCGCGGTATAGAGCTTTGACTGTGTTGCCGCTATTTAAAAGTTCTTTAACAAGATTTATTCCAATAAAACCCGATGCACCTGTGACAAAACACTTCATAACAGTTTTGATCCATTGCTATTGGCAAAAGCCAATTGCTAAAAGATTACCGTGAGTCCTGCCGGTTTGAAAGGCAGAAATCATTTAGCCTAAAAAAGTATGTCTAAGGAATTATAACTTTTAAGCGCTGCGACCGAGCTATTAATTTTATTGGTAGTGTCCCGGCAAGTTCACCGTCTAGCTCAACTGGTACTTTGGTCGCAGATTCTATATGGGCTTGATGAGTACGCAGCATGGTAATGCCGGGCATTTTGTATAATTTGTGCGAGGCTAACCCAATTAGTCCAAACACGAAGCCAAACCAATTCGCTTTTCTTAATATGATAATATCAAGTAAACCGTCATCATTTTTTGCCAGAGGAAACACTTTAAAACTACCGGCATAGTACCGGCCGTTACCTATCAATACCTGTTCTGCTTGCAGCTGCGCAGACTCTAACTTGACCTGAAGTTTTGGTTTACTACTGGACATTGCCATGGCTAAGGATACAAGGTAAGCAAATTTACCAAGTTTTTCTTTCAGAGAGAGATTTAAGTCCTGAACAGCTTTGGCGTCTACACCTGCGCCGGCGAGTTGAATAAAATACCTGTAAGTTGGCGAATCGCTATCAAGATACTCAACCCGAGGTATATCGATGGATTTAGTTTTACCGATACAGATAATTGACCATGCATCCTTGATATCAGTGGGCAAGCCGAGTTCTTTTGCGAACACATTCGCAGTACCAGAGGGTAAAACCCCAAGCACGATCTGATCAAGTTCCTGTTTCGTTGAAGAAAGCAGACCATTGACGACCTCATTAATTGTGCCGTCGCCGCCGGCCGCAATAATTTTTTTTATACCGCTGTTTACGGCATCTCTGGCCAGCACCTCTGCATGGCCCGGTCTTTGTGTGGGTAATAATTCGATCGATGCATTAAGTGTGTTAATGAATGCCTGAAGTTTGCGGGTCTTTCCGCCTTTGGCTTTTGGGTTATAGATGAGGCAGATTTCACGTTTAGTCATTTAGAATACTCAGTTTTAATGGCCTGAGTTTGTAACAATGCAGACTAATTTTCAATAAATTTGTCCGGAGCAAGTGCGCCAATAATTTGATCCGGAAGCCGAAAATCCAATGAACCAGGATATGGCGGGACTGACTCCACATGCGAGTCACCAAAGGCCACAATAGCCTTACCAAGATGTCTAAAATGAACCGTTGGTTCGTTGGTAGTTATGTAATAAAATTCTTCAAGCATCGGGTTTTCTGGTGAGGCCGGTGGCTGGAATGTATTGATCTGTGCTGAGTCAGCAAACAGCGCAAGCCTGCTAATGTTCTTGAAACTCGAAACTTTAACCGGTGGTGCTGAGATGGGTGCAGAGAATACGAGGCTATATCCGTAACCAAATGAAGCACCACGTGCTTTGAGTTTAAATTTTGCCATAGTATATGGCAATGCGGGGCAGGTAGTAATACCTTTGCCTGAAATATATCTATACAATGCACCCTGGGACGGATCAAATTCGCGTTGCCCTTCTAAGCCACGTTGTAACCAGCCGAACCAATAAATATCGCCGTCGTTTGTGGAACCAGATCTATACCTGAAAGCACAGCCGTTATTATCGTCCCAATATAGTGTTGTGGCTATTCCTAGCTGACGGAGGTTTGCAATGCAGCGGGTCCGCATTGCAGCTGATTTGGTTTTGTTAATTGCAGCTATGACTAACGTGCTGAGTAGTGCGATAATGCTTATAACTACTAGCAGTTCTATCAATGAGAAACCTTCTAACCTGCGCTTATAGTTTTTAACCACGACGAAACTAAAATGCTTTAGAAAACCTGGCCTGACCCTGGACTTTAAAGTACTCAGTGGCATGATTTATTTTTAATTTGCCTGGTGGAGCGCCTGGACTTTTAACCTGTAAAACCTGCTTTGAAATGTGCATGCCTCAGGATCGGTAATTTCCATGATACCATCGGTTCCGTTAACCGGACCATTCGCAGTGGTCCAATTCTTAAAGTCTTCTGTGCGTTCAAGGTAGTAGGTGTAGTTTTTAGGTCCGTGAAATTTGATAACTACTGAATTTGTAAGATAGATTATTTGGTCGATGATCGGAGTGTATGGTGGAGGCAATTCGATGACGATGTTATCTATAGTCCCCTTAGCATAAACAGAGCCGCCAAAGCCCGGAGTCTGGCCTGAGTCGCTGTAACTATTTATCGAAAATCTGTCGAGAGTAAAATCGGTAAATGAAGAAGGTAGTTTAACTGGTTGAATCTCAGAAACAGTCTGACCGTTGGCCGTGAGACTTGTATACAATGAATTGCTTAATGCCAAATACCGCATGCTAATATGATAAACGATGTCAGGTACTAACTCGATTGGGAAGTTCATAGTGGTAATAAATTGCATATTACTTGACACTACAGCTGGCGAGATCGTCGCTCCAAAACCGGTATCGGGGAAATAATCGAACTCGACAATGTTTGGTGAATCCAGCCCAGTCCCTCGTATAAACCCATGATTGGTCGCATTCGAGCTGTTTACAAACCCAATCGCGATTTCAAATGTGAATGGCTTGTTTGGATTTACACCGGCTTTAATATATGATAATGCCAGATCAAAGCTGACACTGAAGTCGGTCTGCTTGTTTAATACCACATTTAATGGCCACCAGAAAAAGCTGTTTTGCCTGGATGAGTCCCAGGTAACCATGAGTTTTCCAGCTGAACTGTCCCACTCAAACAAATCTGAATCCCCCCAAATTTCCCAACCGTTTTGTAAAGGGTCTTTTGAAAAGTCTTCAACTATAGTTGTTGCCGCACCAATCAATGGCAAAGTCAAACTTGCCAGTACCAATAAAAACTTTTTCATTTTAGCTTTCGGATTCGATCGGGCAGCTTAAGAGAAGCTGCCCGATATTAAAAGAATTTTTACCTGACGAGATATTTTTTATTGAAAACAAGGCCTAATCCTATGGCAAGAAGCAGCCATGAAGTTGGCTCAGGTACGGCTGCAACTGTTGAGAAACCGTCAATTTCTGAATGACCATCTACGACCGAGACTCTGATGTAATTAATTTCCGTGAGATCCTGGATTCCGGTCCAGGCGATGTCGAATCCTGTGCCACCGCCCGAGCCGTTGTAAAGACTGCGAATGCCCTTTAAATCTTTTCCGGAGAAATCCGAACTTTTCAGTGATGGATCTACCGGGATACTGAAATCTCCTGAACCATCGGTAGGAAAAAGGCCGTCAACAACAGGTGCAAGTGCTGAATTTAGCTGGTAATATTTCGTGTTATCCTGACTTACCTCAACGATGGTAGTGCCGGCATTGGCGCCAAATAAGGAGCCATCGGTTATGCCGCCACCAGTATAATCGCCATTGGTAATAATAAAGCCTGCATTTCCAAAGATGATAAAGTCCAGGCCGAAAGGATTAAGTGGATCATTTTTGGCAGGTGCACTCAACCGAACGGTTAAGTGTCCGCCGCTGCCAATGGCCACGACTTGTGAGCTCAGATATGGTGGAGAAAATGGATCAACTGGCCCACCATAATCACCGGGGGTAACTCTGGAGGGTTCGCCCAGGGCTGCCTGTGGGTCTTTGTAAGAATCAAGAGACGCAGGTAAATTGCCCGGATTATAATCAATAACCTCAGAGGCAAAACTTCCAGAAGTGTTGTTTTGCCCTAAATAACCGATGCCCAGAATGAGCACTGCAATTAATTTTGTGTTCAAGTTTTTCATGTTTGTCACTGGTTGATTGTTTAACTCTCTCCTCACCATTTGGCTGAGACCAGTGACGGAGTTTGAAGGTTCTGACAAACTGTCAGTAGTCAGTATTAATAAACAAAAAAACCCTCAATCTCCGACAAATCGGTGAATGAAGGTATTCAACAAATCAGTTGGGAAACTGCCCAACCGGCTGGCCTCATCCTTCCCTTTGGCGGAGAAGTGGACCATTTCAACCGAGATGTTTTTGTAAATGGTTGAATTGGTCCTGACGAGCATATCTGGACCGGTATCCTGGCTTGAGGCTTCAGACCTTACTCTCCCTTCCCGGCAACAATGCCAGTGGTTTTTGAGAGCTTGTAGCCTTTCACAGTGGCGCAACCGCCCCCGATTTTCACGGGGTTCCCTGTCATCCAGATACGATCTACAGTACAAGCCATAACTCGTACTGCTATTTCAAAGAACACTTATATTATGATTGACTGATCTGTTTTGGAAAGGATTTTTTAACGGTCTGAAAAATTCCCTCATCACTCAGCCTGTCCAAGGTCGAATGGAGGGCGCTGTGATTGTTTTTTTACCGATTACAGATGAAACCAACAATCTGGCGTGTAGGACTAAACATTGACCGAATTTTAGATTTTTTATCTGGATGGCCGAGCTCCACCCCGACCCATTCTCGGACGGCGTGAAAACGTCCCTCCAATCAGGATCTTTTGGTCAGCTTAACTCTTATAACAGCATTAACAAATGGAAAATCCAAAGGCAAGAATGCCTGTATCCTATTCAGGCCCGACGGACGGCATAGAGGGCGTCCCTGCAATAAATGTGGGTAGCAAACATTGATTTTCTTTTTTCAGGCGAAATTTGAGGACAAATAATTCACCAAAACTTGAAAAATATTCAGGGATGTTAAGGGTTCAGGAGAAATTTCCATGCATTATTTGAAGATACGCCGATCCAAAGTTAATTTGATTCCTCCAGAAGAACATATGTTTATTTCCTGAGCAAATCAATTTGGTTGAAATTTGTTCAGGATCCTGTAAAATTTAGCAGAATATGAAAGCCTCTTGCAAATCAAAGAATAAGACCGTTCGGATTGAGGGTCAGAATTCCTGGCGTTTGGCTTCTGATTCGGTTGAGTTATTTATCACAGAAACAGGCGGGCATATGGCGCCTGTCACATTTAAATCCGGAAGCCATGTGTTTCAACCATTTTCCATTGCTCCATGGTGTAATGAAAAGTTAGATCCTTCCACCTTGCCATTAATTCAGGTGTTGAGAGGAGACTTTTTCTGTTTGCCGTTCGGCGGAAATGCTACACCCTGGAATGGAGAGAAACATCCTGTGCATGGCCAGACGGCCAATGATAAATGGACCTTTGTCTCATCGGAACAATTTGATGATGCATCGATCATTCATCTCCAGATGAAGACTACTGTAAGGCCCGGAGTCGTTGATAAAAGGATTGCGTTATGTGCGGGACAGTCGGTTGTTTATTCTATGCATGCAATTTCCAGGATGAGTGGGCCAATGTCAGTTGGCCATCATGCAATGCTAAAATTCAATGACTCGGCTGGTTCCGGTAAGATCAGCTCAAGCGAATTCGTTCATGGCCAGGTGCTACCGATCCCATTTGAAAATCCTGAGAACGGCGGCTACTCAACTTTGAAGCCAGGGGCAGTCTTCGATTCTCTCGATAAAGTCGAAAAAATCGATGGCACATTTACGGATCTATCTGTATATCCGGCCAGACGTGGCTTCGATGATCTGGTCGCCATAGTAAATAAACAAAATAGTTCTTTTGCCTGGACAGCTGTTACCTTCAACAAAGATAAATGGGTCTGGCTTTCACTGAAAAACCCGGCTATCTTACCTCAAACTGTTTTTTGGTTTTCCAACGGCGGCAGACATTACCCACCATGGAACGGAAGACATATAAATGTCCTTGGTGTCGAGGAAACTGCATCGTATTTCCATTTCGGCCTGGCTGAATCCGTCCGAAATAATCCATTTGCTAAACAGGGGTTCGTCACAAAGATAACATTACAACCGGAGAAAACATTGATCATTCCTTATATTATGATGGCTGTTAAAATCCCGGTAGGCTTTGATTATGTTCATGAAGTAGAGAAAGACCCCGACGGTAAGCACCTGATCTTAAAATCCAGATCCAATAAGATTGTTAAGGCACCTGTGTTTTTGGATTTCCTGCAAGATCCAGAAAAATTAATTCCCGTAACTTAAGCAAAATTTTATTGAAATCAGCCTGTTTCATGGTATAAACAGGGCAAATAAACTGTGAATGGCCTTCAGCCAATTTTACTTGTTGAAGATAATGCTAATGATGTCGAACTAACATTATTAGCCTTTTCCAAACATAAATTAGCCAACAGGATTGATGTAGTTCATGATGGCGAAGAAGCTATTGAGTACCTTAAGCGTACAGGAAAATTTCAAGACCGTGCACCCGTAAATCCTTCCGTTGTCTTGCTGGATATCAAGATGCCCAAGGTCAATGGTTTAGAAGTGCTCAGGGTTATTAAGACAGACCCTGGCCTTAAAATAATCCCAGTCGTCATGCTTACATCCTCTAAGGATGACAATGACTTAATGTCCAGTTATAAACTTGGTGCCAATGCGTATATTGTAAAACCTGTTGATTTTCACGAGTTCGTCGAAGCTATCAAGCATATAGGTGTTTTCTGGGCTATCCTGAATACCGTCCCTGAATGTACCTAAAAAATTAAAACCGCCAGCATTTTACTAAAAATTTGTCAGTGAAAAATCCATCTTTGTGTCCGTCTTATACATTTTGCTTGATCAATTTATGAATATTTGTAAACCTTTGCGCTTATAGTACTATTTTGAGAAAAATTAGGTAAAACACGCAATATTTTGACGAAAATGAATGCAAATGAGCTGTTGTCTACCGATGAAAAAAAACCATGGTGGAGGCTTTTGAATGGATACCACTGGTTTGTGTTTGTCTTAGCAGCCTGTGGTTGGATGTTTGATACTATGGATCAGCAGATATTTACTATCTCCAGATCCATAACGATGAAGGATCTACTGCCCGACTATGATTCAATTATGCAGATCAAGTATGGTGGATATGCAACCTCTATTTTTATGATTGGATGGGCAACGGGCGGTCTTATTTTTGGGATGTTAGGCGACCGGTGGGGTCGGGCTAAGACAATGGCACTTACGATACTTTGCTATTCGCTTTGCACAGGATTAAGCGGTCTTGCCAGATCCTGGGAAATGTTCGCAATTTTCAGATTTTTAACCGGTGCCGGTGTTGGTGGTGAATTTGCTGTTGGTGCATCGCTTGTGGCTGAGGTCATGCCAGATAAAGCCCGTCCACAAGCGTTAGGCCTTTTGCAGGCACTCTCAGCAGTTGGCAATATTATTGGTGCTAAGATGCTGGGGGTGGTCGTTCCCGAAACAGGTGGACTGGGCTGGGGTTGGCGCGGGTTATATTTTATTGGTGCACTCCCGGCCTTGATTGGGGCTTTTGTCTTTTTGAAGCTTCGAGAGCCAGACAAATGGTTAAAGGCAAGGGAACTGGCGCGCCAGTCTAAATCTTCTTCTTCGGGGCTTGGTAAGATAAATGAACTCTTTACTATCCCGCGTTGGCGTAAAAATACGATTGTTGGTGTGAGTCTTGCAGTGGCTGGTGTACTCGGGCTCTGGGGTGTTGGATTTTATGCGCCGGAACTTATTGACTCAGCGATTCCCGCGGCAGATCAAAAGACCGTTAAAGCTGTCGAGACAGTTCTTGCAACTAAAAATCATGATGATTTAGAAAACTTAGTTAAGACACTCGACCCAAATGTTCAAAAGACAATATTGAACTTTTATAGCAGGGCATTCCCTAAGGACAAAGCAACAGCCGATGAAGTGTTTAAAAAACTTAATGATACTGCTGTTAAGGATGGGATCTTGAAGATAGCTAAGAAGGCTATAACAGAAGATGAGAAAACCAAGCTTAAATCGAATGGCGCAGTTCTACAGCAGATAGGTGCGTTTTTTGGAATGTATTGTTTTTCATTGGTCGCAGGCCGGATTGGCAGGCGCTTATCGTTTTTGCTGGCCCTTATGCTTGGTTGGGTAATAGTCCTGATTACATTTGGTCTATTTAGTGAGCCCTGGCAGGTGTGGTTCCTTTGGCCAATGTTGGGCTTTGGGACTTTGGCACCATTCGGCGGCTATGCTATTTATTTTCCCGAATTATTCCCCACTCGATTACGAAGCACGGGAACAAGTTTTTGCTATAATGTTGGCCGTTATATCGCAGCATTGGGTCCGTTTATTTTAGGGCCGCTAGCTCAGGCACTCCATGGAAAATTTATGCTCCCAGGATTCAGAATTGCGGCCATGATAATTTCCTGTGCTTATGTAATCGGTATGGTTTCCCTTATTTGGGCGCCTGAAACAGCGAATCAACCACTCCCTGAAGACCAGTAGTCTGCTGCTGTGCTGGATTAACATTTATAAAAAATAACCACGTTGTTTTTCAGAGATAGGCATTTTCAAAAGTTCCATGGCTTTTAACATGTCCTCCCAGACCTGGCGTTTTGCAGCTTTTGTCTGATTTCTCAACAGGTATGCCGGATGGTAAGTCGGTATGACCGGAATACCGTTATAATATTGGAGTTCCCCGCGAACTTTTGTTATTGGCATTTGTTTACCGAATAAGCCTTCGACTGCTGTTGCTCCCAATGCCACTATTACTTTTGGCTGGATGATTTCTATTTGTCTTTTCAGGTATGGAAAACAGGTCTGCATTTCGATTAATGTGGGCTTACGGTTGCCAGAGGTCTGATTTGGCGTGTCCGGCCTGCACTTCAGTATGTTGGCTATATAGACCCTGTCTCTGGACAAACCCATTGCAATTATTATCCTGGTTAACAATTGACCGGCTAAGCCGACAAATGGCTCACCTTGAGCATCTTCATCCGCGCCTGGGGCCTCTCCGATAAACATCAATTCTGCGTCTACTGTGCCAACTCCGAATACTACATTCTTCCTCGCCTTGACTAGATGCGGACATTTTGTGCATGAGAGTACTTCTCTGGCTAAACTTTTTATTAACTCGTTTTTATTTGAACCGGACTCGAAACTTGTTTCCTTGCTTGAAATAGTCTCTTGCGTTGTTATTACTCCTGGCTGTGTGTGATCTATTTTTGTGTCCGTAGTCATAAGTACTGATTTTGACGGTAACTCGGGCTTGTTTGTCATCTTAGTCTCTGTTTTAAACGAAGCTGCTGTTTGTTGTCTGGTTGATTTAATGGACTTAGGCGATTTGATCATATTAAGTACCGCAGGGTTTATAATCACATAGTTGTTACCTCGGGATTTTAATTCGTTTAATCTTCCAATGACAAAGTCTATTAGCTGCTTTCGTGTATCCATGATTCAATAAGCAATCTTGTTTTTAGAAAATACGAGGTTCATCAAGTCTCTGCAATAAATAAACAGTCAGATATCGCTTTTAGAACTCAACCGAATTTTTCATATATGTCAGAAAAATCGCTGTGGCAATGGCTTTTGAGAGAAAGCTTGATCCATTTCTCCCCGGCATTGGATAAAATGTTTTTAAACGTACGTGTTCGTCGGAATAGCCAGGTTTGTCAGAAATGGAATTTTAAAATAACCAGATGCTTGCTTTGCAAAACAAACTAATTTGTGGAGAGTGAAAAGTGCATATTTAGCACGCCATCGTTATTCAACGTCTTCGCCTAGCTCAACGTTCCAGTATGCTATATCGATGAAATGTTTCCAGCTTTCAGGGTATGGCATTGAAATATTCACTTGCAGGAACGGACGCCATCGTGGTTTTTTTGGTTTTCGTATTAACCGCATGCCTGCTTCCTGAGGTGTGCGATTTCCCTTTTTTGTATTGCAGGCTATGCATGAACAAACAATGTTTTCCCATGTGGTCGGTCCACCCCGATCCTTTGGTATAACATGGTCAAGGTTCAGTTCTGACCTGTCAAATTTCTTTCCACAATACTGACATGTATTCTGATCACGTTCAAAGATGTTGTGCCTGGTAAACCTGACTTCTTTGCGCGGTTGGCGGTCAAACATGAGCAGCATGATTACTCTTGGGATTCTTAAGCGAAATGAAATTGTATGAATACACTCGGGGTGTTCTTGCTGTTGCGATAAATCCCGCCATTCATTAAAGCTGAATGTTTGGAAGCTACCGTCTTCAGTGCTTAGAACGACTTGTGCATGACCTTCGAACAACAAAGTTATTGCTCTTTTGACAGAACAGACATTAACCGCTTGCCAGAGTCGGTTTAGCACTAAGACCGGTTGGCTCAAAAGCCCATTCATAACCTATATTACGACCATTATTTTGTTCAACATAGCCTTTTGTCAATACTTTTACACTGAACCAGCCGCTGCTTCCATATGCAAATATTACGTTTTCCCTCTTGAATCCTGGTTTGAGATTGGGAGTTGGCAATCTTTTTCAGTACTGGACAGGCGCGGCTTATTTTAAACCGTGGTCATTAAAAAACTTAGAGTATCTTTTGTCGGTTTTAAGGATGTGGTTTTTCAGCCAATCGCTTAAAAAGTTCATAACTTCAATGGTTAGTCCAATCTTTCCTTGTTTGAAGCCGTTATTGAAGTCTAAGGTCTTTTTAATAAAACCCGCATGTTCCATTTTATGTACTTCTGTTTCCGGGTAGCCGAATTGAGCAAAGTATTTTTCTTCGGTGCCAAAATGTACCCTGGCATAATCAATCAGGTTATTGATGATACTCCCGATTATATCCTTGCCCTTACCGGCACGCATTGCATCGTGAAGTTCATTAATCATGCCCACGAGCTTTTTATGCTGTTGGTCTATTTCAGCAACATTGACGCTGAAGTCGTTAGTCCAATTAATGAGTGGCATAACAATTCCTGGGTTTATTTTTTTGGCTTCTTATAACTCTTGCTTTGAGCGTTAGTTGGATAAAATATAGCTTATAATTTTAGGAAGTAAAGGCTTGCAGTTTGAAATCGCTGTTGCCTCCATGTTTTTGTGTTAACAAAATAATTTGCAAGTTTTGATGAATAATTTGTTCCCCAATTTTGCCTGGATATAGAAAACAATGTTTGAGATTTGTCTTTATTGGCAGGACGCCTTCCACACCGTCCGAGAATGGGTCCGGATGTAATCCGCCCTGCCAGATTGATGGTTTTATTTACATCCTGATTTTTTTGATCTATCCCCATTGAAATCCTGGAACGATTTCATATTAACCGTTGGCAATGAAATCAGTGAAAGAAGGCAGGCCAACATCTTACCATTTGAACCGTGAACGGGACGAGTAGCTGAGGGCATAGTTAACTTACCTTTAACCACTTTCCTTGCCAGTGGTTATTCAAATATCCCTGATTTCATTGCTTGATCGGTAAGTGAGTCCTTCAGGCTTTAACTTTTCATGGCCAGGCTTTTAAAATCAAGGCATCAATGCATTGAAATATTTTTCTAAGAAATTAAACCCTGATGATTTGAACTTACCTTGGCTGTGTACTTATTTTTTGATCTGAGCCCAGTCTGGCTCTGGCGGCGTCCAGGTATTTGCGTGCAGCAGTGAGGTTTGGGTCTATCTTGAGTGCGGTTTCAAAATGTACGACTGCTTCTGAATATCTGTGTAATTTGGCATAAGCAACGCCCAGATTGAGATGCGCTTCCGCGTAGTCGGGCTTAAATTGAATTGCTGCGATGAACTCTTGCATTGCCATGTCATCGTTTTTGAGTCGGGCATATTCAAATCCGAGCTTGAAGTGTGCTTCGGCAAAGTCAGGTTTTAACTTGACAGCTTCTGAGAATTGAACTATGGCGTCTTCGGTTTTGCCAAGCTTGGAGAGTGCATTGCCATAATTGAATCTTGCTATTGGATCGTGCGGGTTGATTTTTACTGCTTCTTCATAATTTTTGACGGATTGCAGCAGATCGCCCTGCTGGCCTAATAATTTACCCAGGTTGATAAGAGCGCCAACGCTATCCGGCTTAATTTTTAGTGCAGTCCTGTAACAATCGATAGCCTCCTGTGTTTTATTTAGCTTGCTTAGAGTAAAGCCCAAGTTTACATAGGCTGCTGCAAAATCGGGTTTTAATTTAATCGAGTGATTGAGATATTTGATTGCCAGATCATATTTTTCAAGGTTTGCATAGGCCAATCCTAACGCATTGTAAGTTTCAGGGGAATTTGGATTTAGCTTAAGTGCCAATCTATATTCGTCAATTGCAGCTGAGCTCTGGCCGATTTGGTCAAGGAGTGTTCCAATCTGGTAATGCGCTTCAGGGTAATGTGGCAAGATATTGGCTACGTTTTGCCAATAATACAACGCATTCTGGTACTGGCCGAGTCGGTTTAAAAGTTTAGCTGACTCTTCATGAAACACCCAATCTTCCGGGTTTTTGGATGCAGCATTTGTTAGGGTGTTCAAGCATTCGTGGAGTAAACGCTGGTTTAGTTGCGCGTCTAACAATTGTGTCTGTTGTTTCCATCTGTCAAAAAACGCTAGATGATCGAACTGCCATGTGAAAGGCGGCTGATCAAATCTGGCGGTCATTAATTTGGCAGTTTCTAATTCAGCCCATTTGGTTAGTGCTAGCTTATTTGACACTGAATTTATGTCTGGAAAGTTTTGAGTGTTACTGAATAGATTCGGATTTATTGTTTTGACAATACTTTTTACAAAGATTTTTGAAAGCAGGTAGCTGCCATTGAGCTTAAAGTGCACATGTTCATAAAAGAAATTTTCGCCAGGTAAATCATTGATGCTGTTTTTGGAAAATTCTTGTTCGGCATCCACGAAGATAATATCCGGATTTTTAGCTGCTAGTTCTCTTATTATGTTATTGATCCTGCTATCGGCACGGAACCGAAGACTGTCAAAGTCGCGCGCCAATACATAGTGAGTTCGGGCCTCATTCAGGTTATTAAGCTTTTCGAAGGATTTTGCCATAAGGAAATGGAGCTCGGCATAATGCGAATCGATGGCTTCGGCTTTTTTAAAGAACTCTAACGCTTTGGCGAATGCGCCTTCTTTATAATGAGTAAGCCCTGTGTTGTATAGTTCGTTCCATTGTGCAAGTGCATTCGTGCTCAGGCCTGGTGCATGGTCCGAGCCAAAGGGTGGACAGTCTTTTAAGTTTACTGCTACGGTCGATAAAATTATCTTTGCACCTGCTTTTTTACCAAGATTAATAATATCGGTCATGTTTTGCTGAAAGTTCTCGTATACTACCTGCATTTTTGGGTTATCTGGCAAGATCCTGAATTTTAGGAACATTTCCATACCACCCCAGGATTCCCTGGCGCGTTGCGGATTAAACAGTTTCAGCATAGCCAGGTCTAATAACTGGACAGTTCTTAGATTTTTCAATTTAAGCACGAACCTGATAAAGTTAAGTCCGGCTGATTGTTTTCCAAAGACAGTTCCGGCGCCGAACGGCCCTACGACCTCATTGTTTCCGATGTACAACAGCCAGAAGTCACCATTATATGCGGCGCAATCTTTAGCTATCTCCAAAATTGTGTGGGAATTTATGGCCGTCATTGCAGCATTTATCACTTCTATTTTATTCGTCGGTAACATAGCTGCTAAGGTGTATTGTAAAACTCGTGGAAAACCATAGGCTGGCTCAGGATCGCCAAAGGCCGCAGACTCACCAAATACAAAAATTCTTATGGTATTTGAGTCCTTGTTAGCACAAAAACTCATTGGCCGAGGTGTTCGAAGCGCGCCCGGAGTGAAGAAACGTAATCCAAACAGGCGGTTTTCTCTGACCACAGATTTGTTTGCAACCCTTGATTTTAAAAAAAAGCTGGTTGGATAACCAAGCCCGGCTAACCGAAACACAAGCTCCAGTAAAAAAATTATTACAACAGGAATGAAAAAAAGACAGATTCCTTTAAAAAGTAATCGCTTGGCCGGTGAAACAGTGGTTTCCTGAAACTTTGGTGCTGATGGGTCTGCCACCGGCGATGGTGCGCTCGATTGACTGGCTTTTTGAGTTTTTTTCCTGTTTGGTTTCACTGTTTAATTAATGGAACAGATAAAACTCTGGACCTGACGTTTAAGCAATTTCGGAAAAGGCCAGATAAAAAATGATAAGATTATTGAGCGCCAAAGGCTGGACCGGGATATCTTAACATGAACGCTGTGGTCCAGTATTTTTGATACATGTAATTTTCTAAGGGTTTTTATACCAATCATGGCTGGCCATAAGGTAGCAAGACGTAGTTGAATAAACCTGGGCGGTATCATGGCAACGTAATCATAAGCAGTGATTAAGTCTTTGGCTGCCCGGCTCAGGAGTTGATAAAAGACCGGCTTGAACAGTGGCTCTGAACCGGGGTTCATCAAATCCTGTGGCTGTAATTTAACCTGGCTCAGTAATTCCACAGGTATATAGCACCTGCCATTTTTAAGATCGGTTTTTAAGTCTCGTAGCACATTTATTAGCTGGAGAGCTTTCCCATAACTTATGCCGTAATTCAGCATTTGTTGGGTCTGATCCTGACTGAGTTTGAATAAGTGCTTGAGGCATAACTGTGTCCAGAACTCTCCCACACAGCCTGCGACTTTATATGTGTACTCGTCAAGCTCGCTCAACGACTCTAATGCCGAAGGTGCCTTGCTGTTTTTGCGATTGAACTTTTTAATATCTGATATCTGACCACTGATGATTACGGACAGGACCTGGCCGATGAGTTCCTGGTCTGGGCGCTCAAATAAAAAAAGTATATTCAAAACATCATCAAATTTGAGTAACAACTGGTATTCAGCCTGAGAAATGTTAGCCGGCTTAGAGCTTATTTTGGTAAGATCAGCAATCAGGTCACGGCAAAAATCCGCGGGTATTTTGTGGTCGTCTGGCCTTATTCGAACCATAGTCTGAAGCCGTTCCAGATATGCCAGTTTTTGAGCTTCAGCTAGTGCGTCGGTATCGGCAATAGTATCAGCAGCCCTGGCCAATAAATAAGCTATACTCAGGTGTGGTCGGATTTTAGCCGGTACAGCATTCAGGGTAAGAAAGAATGAGCGTGAGGTTTTTTTTAGCAATTCGTTTAATTCCAGAGGGATATTGATCATAAGTTCTGAGGCTGGTCATGAGGATTTTCTTCTTCTTTCTGGTCTGGTGAGAATTTGGTGTCATGAAATCTGCGGTTAATATGGGTACATACCCCGCGTTTACTTGACTCGATAAAGTCCAGCAGCTTGATTGAGAATTCTGAGTTAAATTGACCCCGTGCACAAGCTACTGCGTTTTTTAAATTTTTACCGGATCTGAAAAGCAGATGATAAAGTTTTCGCAATTCGTTTCGGGCTTCGATCGTGATACCAGCCCGCCGAAGGCCTACGATGTTGAGCCCGCATATGGCGTTATCGCCCCAGGCAATAGTAAATGGTGGAAGGTCTTTAGATATGGCCGAACCACCTTGCATTAATGCCAGGGTTCCCACTCTCACAAATTGGTGGACCAAGCAATTACCTGAAATGAAAGCTTTATCTTCAATGATTGCATGACCGGCAATGAGCGCACCATTTGCTATTATGGTATTGTTTCCGATAACAGCATTATGTGCAACGTGTGAGCCGGCCATGAAGAAGTTGTCGGATCCGATAATTGTTGCTTCTTCGACTTTATTGGATCTATGAATGGTGACATGTTCCCTGAACAGGTTGTTATCGCCAATAATCAAACGTGTCGGTGCTCCTTTATATTTGATGTCTTGAGGTTCATCGCCTATGACACAGCCAGCGTGGAACTTATTGCCACGGCCGATACTGGTATGGCCAGTAATGAATACATACGGACCTATAATGCAGTTTTGGGATATCTGAACATGCTCGTCTATGATGGCGTATGGTCCGATTTCTACTGAAGGATCGATCTCAGCCCCAGGTTTGATTATTGCTGTGCTGTGGATCATTTACTGCGGATAGGAAAAATCGCGTTATTTTAAATAGACCGGGTCTATTGTTTTCTCGTACTTTTGATCACAGTCTCAATAGCGGATATAAGATCCTGCATCGGGAACGGCTTCCACAAGATGACACCGCCAGTCTTTTTCAGAAAATCATTGATCTGACGGTCTGATCTATGGCCGGTCATAAAGACGAAACGCTTACATAAGTGTGGCTTGGAACGTTCCACTGCCAGATAAAACATATCCCCGGGCACATTAGGCATGACCATGTCGCATAAAATTACGTCATAATCATTGCCCATAACCCTTAAGACTCCTTCAACACCGCTGCTTACGCAGTCCACATGATAGCCCTGGGATTCAATGAATTCTTTAAGCAAGGCTGAAAACCGGGTGTCATCCTCCAGTATAAGAATTAATCCTGCGCCTCTGGATTTATCAATATTATGAGTCGCAGGCGTACCGCGTGTGTTCTGGTTTTGGTTCATGGGTAAAATATTCCTCTTTCACGTAAGGATATATAATCCTTTTCGCGATTTTGAGTTTTTGTGCCTATAATAATATGATCCAATACCTCTATTTTTAACAAATGCCCCGCACGAATCAAGTCACGAGTTGTGACAATATCTGCTTCTGACGGTGTTGGATCTCCGCTAGGATGGTTATGTACGAGAACTATAGCCGATGCATTTGCTGCAATTGCAGGCCTGAATACGTCTCGCGGGTGAACCATTAATGCATCAAGTGTGCCGTTAGAAATTTTTTCAACGCGTATAAGCCTGCGTTTGGTGTTTAAAAGGACTACCTGAAATGTCTCTACCGTATAGCTGCGGTTTTCTTCCCTCAAGAGATTTACAATCGCCTCCGGATTGTTTAATGTGTCGCTTTCATTGACAATTTCCTGAGCTATGCGTCGACCTATTTCAAAGGCCGCCATTAATGTCACGGCTTTGTCACGCCCAATTCCGGGGAACTTTTTCAGTTCGTCTAAGGTTGCTTTTGACAGCTTTGTCAGTGACCCGTAATTTGCGAGGACCTGCGTAGCTATATCCATTACAGACGCCTTAGCTGTACCGCTGCGCAAAAAAATAGCTATAAGATCCGTGTTGCTCAACGCCCTGGCTCCGTAATATTCCATGCGTTCACGCGGGCGCTCAGCCTCAGGGATATCTCGCATCCGCATTTTCATGAGCAGACCTCTTTTGCCATAAAGACTTGAAATTGGTATTTCAGATACGGTGGGATCCTTGCTTTGAACCTTGCTGCCTGACCGTCAAACTCTTTTTCCAAAATCTGGCCTACTTCATAAAGCCTGGAAATTATAGATGAATGACTTAGTGGAATTACCAACTCAACAAGTTCACGTTCAGGCCGCAATAAAACGCCTAATTCGTGCATTAGTGAATCCAGACCTTGTTTTGTCAGGGCCGAGACCATGACCCAGTGTTGGTATTTATTTGCAATTGGCTCAAACCAGTGCGGAAATTCTACTCGATCAATCTTATTAAAAACCATGAGCATGGGTTTGTCACTGGCTCCAATCTCATCCAGGACTTTATTGACCGACTCGATCTGCATTTCTGCATTCGGATGGCTGATATCGACAACGTGCATCAGGATATCAGCCTGAACCACTTCTTCTAATGTAGCCTTGAAGGCCTCAACTAATGTGTGCGGCAGCTTACGAATGAAGCCGACTGTGTCTGAAATAAGCGCGTTCTGGTTCGTCGGTAACCGTAGCCGCCGTGTCATTGGATCAAGCGTCGCAAATAATTTATCTTCAGCAACAGCTGATGCCCCGGTTAATGCATTAAATAATGTCGATTTGCCGGCATTCGTATAACCAACGATTGAAACCAGTGGCCATTGGTTGCGCAATCGACCGAACCGCTGGATTGCTCTGGCCCGTTTTACTTCGTTTAATTCCTCGCGGATTTTGTCGATCCGTTCCTGAACCCGGCGTCTGTCGACTTCCAGCTGTGTTTCGCCTTCACCGCCGCGTAAGCCGATTCCGCCTTTTTGCCTTGATAGGTGATGCCAGTACCGTTTTAATCGTGGTAATAAATGCTGAAGCTGTGCGAGTTCAACTTGCAACTTGCCCTCACGCGTCCGCGCCCGAATGGCAAATATCTTTAAAATCAAATCCGTGCGGTCTAATACCTGACAGCCAAAGATCTGATCCAGATTTTTGCATTGTGCCGGGGTCAGGTCATCGTCGAATATTACCGTGTCAATCCCTAATTCCTTACATCGCAATGCAAACTCCTTTGCCTTGCCTTCACCAATAAATGTAGCCGGATTCGGCTGCTCTAACTTTTGTATGCCTTTCTCGACAACACGGCCGCCAGCACTTTCTACAAGCTGAGCTAGTTCAGATAATGATTCTTCTACACTAAAATCATTACCGTTTCGGAGCTTCACTCCGACGATGAAAGCTTTATCGATATTCTTGATCGAAGTGTTAATTTGTGATTTCAACTTTAACTGCCCAGAGAAATACCAAACAAAAATAAAAACAGCAATTCCTTTTTTTTAAGATTTGATACTATCTTTGGAAATTAGTCTATCAAACACAGCCTTGCTTTTCTCAAATATCTCTTTATGCAGTGATACGCCGTGGGCGTCCATCGTTACTACTGCTGGAAACCTCAAAACCTCTAGTTCCCAGATTGCCTCAGGCGATCCAAACTTTTCTAAGAAATAAACATTTCGCACTTTAACTATTTTTTCTGCCAGTACCTGAGCTGCACCGCCTATTGCATGAAGATAAACACAGCCGTACTTTTGACAGGCCGTAAGGGTCTTTTCGCCCATTCCGCCTTTGCCTATGATCCCACGGATTCTAAATCGCTTAATTATGTCAGCTTGGTACGGTTCTTCTCTGGCAGATGTGGTTGGACCAGCAGCTGCTACTCGCCAGTTGCCGGCTTTGTCTTTTAATACAACTGGTCCGCAATGAAAAATGATGCCGTTTTCCAGTACAAGGCCCTCCGGCAATTGCCCGCCGTCATATAAATATTTATGTACAGCATCCCTGCCAGTATAAATTATGCCGGATATTTCGACTTCGTCCCCAGCATGTAACTGGCGTATCTTTTCTTCTTCAAATGGTGCTTCTAACTGTTTCATATTAATAAAGCCAATTTGTAATCATACCATTGTTGTCTAATTCAATGCCTTGACGCCTGAAAGCCCAGCACATGTAACTTATACTAACAAAGTACGATGCCGGAACCCGGTTTAAAGCGCCTATTTTAACCGCAAACAGCGTAGTTTGACCACCAAAACCCATCGGCCCAATACCTAATTGATTGGCCTGCTCAAGTATGGTTTTCTCTAAATCCCTCAGCTCTGGTATCGGATTTTCATCGTCTAACTTTCTCAAAAATTGGCGTTTTGAAAATTCAAAACCCGTTGCACGGTCTCCGCCAATACAAACACCCAACGCCCCGGGACTACAACCCTTGCCTTGTGCCTGCAATACAGCATCCAGAATCACTTTTCTGCAGCCTTCGAGGTCTCGACCAGCTTTCAACCTTTCATAAGGTAATGAGTACTGGGCCCCCACGTTTTCACAGCCGCCGCCTTTGAGTATAAGCCGAATCTCAGTCTTGCCATGTTTTATCGGATGAAAATGAATCACCGGTGCTCCCGGGCCAATATTGGTGCCGTCGTTCTTTCCTGTTATCGTATCGACTGAGTTCTGACGTAGATACCCCAGTCGTGTCGCCTCTTTTACTGCCTCTTTCGCAGCCGATTCGAATTCAATAAAGTCAAAACCAATAGGTGCATCTACATAAAAAAGAATACTGCCTGTATCCTGACATAACGGCTGAACTTTGGAACAAGCAAGCTCAATATTCTTGTAAATAATCGAAAATGCATTTGCAGCAGTTGATGGTTCGTGCTCTAGTTTGCTGTATCGCTTCAGGGCAGTTAAAACATCTGCCGGAAGCTCAGTGGAAGTCTTTCTTATTAATTCAAGTAATGATTCGCGTATCCTTAACATAAACTACTAAAGACTATTGCCCGAATTTAACATTGTCAAATACCGTATTGGCACAAATGAATCTTATCGGCGAACGAACGCGAATGAACGCGAATCTAAAAAAATCCATTAAAGTTTCTCTTAAACCTGCCGATATCAAAAGAAGTATGAAAGATATGGCTACACCAGAAGCGGCCAGACAAGATGTCAGTCAGTTTCAGCATCTTGCTGGCAAGTACTTGACATTTCTTTTGGGAAACGAGGCGTATGCTATTCCAGTCCTTAAGGTACGGGAAATAATACGAATGATACCAATAACTGCAGTGCCACAGATGCCTGATTACATAAAAGGGGTACTTAATTTACGTGGAAAGATAGTACCGGTAGTGGATCTGCGGTTAAGGTTTGGGATAGGGACAGGGGCAGTTACGGATCGGACGTGTATAGTGGTTGTACAGCTACAGAGTCGGGCTAAGCGGGAACTATTGATGGGCATGGTAGTGGATGAGGTAGAGGAGGTACTGAACATCAATGCTGGGGACATACAGGAGACACCCGATTTTGGGGTTAGTGTAGACACTTCGTACATATTAGGGATGGCAATGGTCAAGGGTAAAGTGAAGGCCATTCTGGATATTCAGAAGGTAGTAGCTGCAGAGACAATTGAGACTGCAGCTGAAGCAGGATTAACTCAGTAAAAGTAAAAGTAACAGTAAAAGAAAACTAAAAACCCGAAACAGATTAGTGTACTATGAAACTACTAACAAAAATGGTAATAGCGGCTGTTGTTTGCGCAGTTTTAACTATGGTCGTGGGCAGTATTGGTTACTTTGGTGCTTCGAAGCTTGCTTCGTACACCGTGGAACTTGTAACTGTTAATTACCCTGAAGCCCAGGCATTAATGAGGATTAGTGATTGTAAGACAATTCTTTTTGCAATCGAACGCGGCTTAATTAACAGAAGAATGATGGCATCGTCAGAATTAAGAAAGGCTCAGTTTGATAAAGAAAAAGTCACATTAGACCTTTTGGAGAATTCATGGAAAGAATATGAATCCATAAGCCGTGATCAGGAAGAGCAAAAGTTATGGGATAATTTTAAACAGAAATATTCAAATTGGAAGGTCATTCATGATGAAATTTCTAAAACAGCAAAGGATATATCCAGTTTACTGGATTCCGGAGTCTCAACAAATGACACAAGGGTTTCGGAACTTGAAGCCAAAGCTTTTAACTATGCTATGGGAGCCCGTAAGTCGTATTTAGAGATGGAAAAAGCTTTAGATGAGCTGATTAAATTTGCAAACAGTGATTTTCAATCAGTTAAGAATGTTGCGCTGGGCACAGCGTCATTTGTGAAGACTTTAAGTGTAATTATAACGATCGTGGGATCGATAATAATATTAGCAAGTGCTTCATTCATAGGCATCCAGGTGACGCGGCGGTTAAAAGGTATAGCTGACGGTATATCTAGCAATGTTAATCAGACAGCGACGGCGGCGGCGCAGGTCGCAGCGGCCAGTCAGCAGATAGCCTCCGGTGCAAGTGAGCAGGCGGCATCGGTAGAAGAGACAAGTGCATCGCTTGAGGAATTGGCGAGCATGACCAAGCAGAATGCTGATAACAGCATAAAGGTGAAGGAGCAGGCGAATCAGGCACGGAGTGCAGCGGAGGCCGGTGCCGCGCAGATGGAGGAGTTGACGCGGGCGATGGTGGACATAAAGGGATCGAGTGACAGCATATCTAAGATAATCAAGACAATAGAGGAGATAGCGTTTCAGACGAACATACTGGCGTTGAATGCTGCAGTAGAGGCGGCGCGGGCAGGTGAAGCAGGGATGGGTTTTGCAGTGGTAGCGGATGAGGTACGTAATTTAGCGCAGAGGGCAGCGCAGGCGGCACGGGAGACAGCAGAGAAGATAGAGTTAGCAGTAAGCAGTAGTAGTCGTGGTCAGGAGATAGGTTTACGAGTGGCGGAGGGGTTTAAGGAGATAGTGAGTAAGGTACGGGAAGTGGACGCATTAGTGACAGAGGTAGCTGCTGCGACGAAAGAGCAGAGTCAGGGGATAACTCAGATAACGAGTGCTGTATCGCAGATGGACAAAGTGACGCAAGAGAGTGCAGCTACGGCTGAGGAGACAGCCAGTGCGGCTGAGGAGTTGAGTGCACAGGCTGAAGCGCTGCAGGAGTCGGTCAAGGAATTGGTATATATCATAGAAGGCGCCAAAGACGGGACTTTGGGTATAAAGGCTGGATCACAGAGACAAAGTGCTGTAACCACAAAACCCCAGCATATAACAATTCATGGGGACGGATCTAAACATGGTATTGGCCCGAAGGACTCAGGAAAAGATAGTGACAAAACTGGAGCGCATAAGTCCAAACAACAATCCAAAGTCTCAGAGACAACAAGAGCATCAGCTCCAAAAGCAAAGTCTTCAGAGATTCCTCTTGAGAGCTTCAGAGACTTTTAGAGCATAAATACTGGACCTGCGGGACGAGCTAGTTGCTCGTCTCGCAGTTTCCATGTAGAAACAACATCCGCTAATCAACGCTAATGGACGTGACTTTTTATTATTCGCGCCCATTCGCGCCTATTCACGTTCATCCGTGGATTTTTTTTACGGACCTATTCACGGATAAAAAAAAGACAAAATATTTGCATTTAGTCCTGAGTTTAAAATAGATTTAATTAATATTTAGATGATAGCAGTGGCACTGTAGTGCGATTTGCTATGGCTATCCAGGTTCTCTTATTATTACAGACTCGTGTGATTAGTGTAAGCAAGACAGGCATGTCAAAAATGCATCTTAAACAAGCCTTTCCTTTTCCAAAGCATGGGGAACATCTCAGAGCATATTTGGAATTACTGGATTGCTTTGAAATAGTAGGCGTTAAGTTAAGGCCTGAAATGGATCGGTATTTTTCAAAATTCAGAAATGATAAAATTGGACCACATCCTGAATTGTGAGCCGAAAGAAGTAAAAATGCTCGCAACATCAGATAACAGTGATAAAAGGCTTCGCTACTCTTTGCAAAAACCCAGACCTCTAAGCTTTTTGTTAGAGGGTAAGGCGTATTGTGGTATGAATGTGATGATACTTTATAATGAAAACAACTATAGAGGATTAGAGGGCTGGGCTTCTTTTATGCTGAAAATGTTAAATAAATTTTACTAGACTTCTAATTATCAGTGTGTGTAAAAAAATTATGGATATAAAAGTGAAAATCCTGAAAGACAGAGAAAATAATTTAATGGTTTCTTTTCCATATAATCCTCAATTTGTGGAAAAAATAAAGACTATAAAGGAGCACAAATGGCATCCTGAAGAAAAATATTGGCGTTTTCCAAACTCTAATGGAAAACTGGAGAAGATTGTGGAAATCTTTGAAGGCGAAAAAATCTATATAAAACCTTCCTTAAAGTCGCAACGCAACAGGTATGTCATTGCGAGGGACAAAGTTCCGGAGCAATCTCATACAGAGAATTGTCATTCTGAACTTGTTTCAGAATCTCATTCCTCACAATCTCCGATTTATAATTTTGAAGGCCTCAGTAAAGAAATTGTCTCAAGAAAATACAGTTATAAGACCGTTAAAGCCTATATTTACTTCAATAGAGATTTTCTTAATTTTATTCACAAAAGCCCACCAGAGATAAACGATGATGACGTCAAAGAATATCTTGCCTATCTTGCAGAAGAGAGGCAATGTGCAAAATCTACCTTAAATCAGGCAATAAACGCCATGAAGTTTTACTATGGAATAATTCTTAAAAAGAAATTTGTTTATGAACTCAAAAGACCAGGAAAAGATAAAAAATTGCATGTTGCTCTAAGTCAAGAGGAAGTAGCTCGGATTCTTGATTCCATAGATAATACAAAACACAGAGCGATTTTGCATAATCTTATATTAGCCGCCCTGAATACGCCCGGAGGATGAATCGATATGAATGATAATCAGGCTAAGTTCCAATCCCTTTTGCGCGAACTTTTCCAGTTCGACTGCGCCGATTTGGACTTTGGCATCTACCGCATAATGAACCACAAGCGGGCCGTGATCGAGCGCTTCATTACAAAAGAACTGCCCCAGGCCATCACGGAGGAACTGGAGCGCGGAGCCTTGGCCGAACAGGCGCAGGCAGCACAGGCCCTGGAAGCGGCTGTTTACAACCACCTCTACACATTCTTCAACCGCTACTGGCAAGAGGGCGACTTTATCTCCAGACGCCGTTACTCCAAGAAAGAACGCTACGCTATCCCCTACAACGGCGAGGAAGTGTATCTCTACTGGGCCAACCACGATCAGTACTACATCAAGACCGGCGAGTATTTCACTGATTACACCTACAAAGCCCCCAACGGCGTGACCGTGCACTTCAAACTGCGTCAGGCGGATGTGGAGCAGAACAACGTCAAGGGCAAAAAGCGCTTTTTCCTGCCGCGTCTGGACGAAATCACCTGGGACGAGGTGGAGCGTCAGGTGGTTATCCCCTTCGAGTATCGCCCGCTGACCGCGCAGGAGACCATCACCTACGGCCAGAAGAACCAGCAGGAAGCCATCATCGCCAAAGCCGTCGAGGAGATTCCCAAGCACCCTGGGAAAGCGGACGTCTCGTCCGCAACACCCGCCCTAACACCCGCCCTGGAACATCACCTGCGCCAGTACACCCGCCGCAACACCAGCGACTTTTTCATCCACAAAGACCTGAAGGGCTTTCTCTCCCGCGAACTGGACTTTTACCTGAAGAACGAAGTGCTCAACCTGGACGAAATGGAAGCCGCTGGCGAGGGCCTGAGCGAGGGCTGGTTCCAACTATTGCGCCTCATCAAGCGCATCGGCCTGCGCATCATCGAGTTCCTGGCGCAGATCGAGGACTTCCAGAAAATGCTCTGGGAGAAGAAGAAGTTTGTCACCGAGGTCTTTTACCTGGTCACGGTTGGCCATGTCCCCGAAGTCTTTTACCCGGAAATCGCCGCCTGCGAGGCGCAGTGGGACGAATGGAAGCAGTTGGGAATACCGATACCTGGGATCGCGGACGTCTCGTCCGCTAAAAACGAAAACGTAATCCCTGGGATCGCGGACGTCTCGTCCGCTAAAAACGAAAACGTCATCTCTGCCTCTTCTGAGAAAAACCTTCACAAAGGCTGGCACACCCGCGGCTACTTGCCTCACTTTGACGCAGGGAATATACTTCAATTCATCACCTTCCGTCTTGCTGATTCCGTTCCTTCTGAGGTGATTGACCAGTGGAAACAGGAACTCCGCTGGCACGAGGGGATGGATGCTGCTTCAAAGGAGGCTGTCGAACTGCGCAAAAGGATCGAAAAGTATGAGGATAGTGGTAAAGGCGCCTGCTATCTCCGCGACGAGCGGATTGCCCGATTGGTCGAGGACGCGTTGAAACGGTTCAATGGGGAGCGTTACCGTCTGATTGCTTGGTGCATCATGCCCAATCACGTCCACGTGCTCATCAAAATGATGGACGCACCGCTTCCTGACATTGTTAAGGAGTGGAAATCGTATACAGCCCATGCAGCAAACAAAATCCTCGGACGAAGTGGCACGTTCTGGATGCCGGATTATTTCGATCGTTACATCCGCGATGAAGAACATTTCCGGACAACGGTTGATTACATTTTCCAAAATCCTGTCCAGGCAGGGCTGGTGGATGCTCCGGAGAAGTGGGCCTGGTCGGGATTCATTCCTGAGAACGCTGGGAACGCATCCGTCTCGGATGCTGACTCCGCTGCCCTGGCTGCATCCGGCGCAAGAGCAGGCGGACGGGACGTCCGCGATCCCAGGAACCCCAGGATTCAGTTCCTGAAATCTCACCCCACCCTGGTGCTGGACACGCGCCACTTCCCGCAGGACTTCACCGATCGCCTGCTGGCAAGTTTTGACAACCTGGACGAAGTGACCGATGGCCTGCTCGTGCACAGCGAAAACTGGCAGGCACTCAATCTGTTGCAGGAGAAGTACCGCGAGCGGGTGAAGTGCAT
>Ga0315298_1000517_pt1 | contig 74667 bp, 88 predicted proteins | sample WHS_1_MG_FD_203077 | JGI IMG/M metagenome (GOLD analysis project Ga0315298, IMG submission 203077) | Extremophilic microbial mat communities from Washburn Hot Springs, YNP, Wyoming, USA - WHS_1_MG | ecosystem: Environmental > Aquatic > Thermal springs > Hot (42-90C) | place: USA: Wyoming... | reverse complement strand
TGGGCTACCTCGGCCCTAAGCCGCTTCCAGCGCTCGATCACCTCCTCAAGAACTTCCCGGTCCTCCTCGATAGCCGCGGGGCCGGCCTCTTGGAGCGTAGCCAGTTGTTCTTGAAGTTCATCGCGGGTCCGCTCCCAAGCGGAATGCTCCTCGCGATATTGCCGGCAGGCCTCCTCGTGGGCTTCGACAGTCGCAAGCTGCTGACGGAGGTCTTCGATTTCGGCCGCAAGGGCAGGGATCGATCGTTCCGCCTCGACCAGTTGCTCGGCGAAGGTTTCCGAAGGGGTGCCGCAGACAGGGCAGGCGGGCTTGCCCGCACAGCGCTTCACGAAGTTCTGCTGCCTGGCCAGTTCCGCCTCCCGCTTGGCAAGACGCTTTTGGACCTCGGCACTGGTGGGCCAATCGGCATCGTAGCGGTCTGGAGGCGCAGGCTCCTTGAGGTTGGCTAAGCGGCGCTTGATCTTCTGGCGGGTTTCGGCGATGCGGGCGGCCATCTGGAGGGCTTCGAGCTTCGCCCGGGCTGCCTGGGCAGGCTCCTCGATGGCGGCAAGCTCTTCGGAGAGCCGTTGCCACCGCTCGGACGAAACCTTGGCCTTCTCCTCGGCCTCCTGCAAGCGACTATGCCAGATCTCCAGTTGCTTGGCGGCCTCCTCAAGATGCGATTTCAATAGGGCTTGCTTCTCGTAGTTATGCAAGACGGCGGTCAGCTCTTCGAGTTCCTCTTGGTCCAGGCATTTCGAAAGGGCCGAATCCAGGGCCGCCTTGGCCTCCTGAAGCGACTGCTCGGCCAAGGCCAGTTCCGCACGCAGGGTTTCCGGGTCCTCGCCGGAATAGACTCCCAGCGAACGATCCTTGTCGATCTGCCGGCCAAGAAGTTCCCAGAGCCGCTCGGCCTTGTCCGTCCGGCACAATCGGGCGATGTTTCTAGCCCGCTCGGTAGGCGTGCCGAGAAACCCGAAGAGTTCCCACTGGGCCACGAACACGTAATTGTCGAGTAGCTCAGGCGTCACCCCGAGATGTTCCGAGAGGACTTCGGTGATGGCCTGGGCCTTATCGAACGTCTCGCCGCCGAGTTCCAGCCACTGGCGGGAAGGGCGAAGCCCTCGGCGGAGGACAAACGACGTGCCGGCGTGCTCCGCGTGAACCTCGATGTACGATTCCCCGCTGGAGCCTTGCCGGACGAAACCCCCTTTTCCGCCCGAGTGGCGGGAGAAGTCTCCCGACAGGGCGGCGTAGGCGGCGTTCAGGACGTTGGATTTGCCGCAGCCGTTGGGGCCGAGGATGGCCACCAGGCCCGGCTCAAAGGTCAAATCCAAGTGCTCGTGCTGGGCGACGTTTTTCAATATGAGGCGGTGAAGGTGCATCGTGCTCAATCTGTAACGGCAAGACCGGACTAAATCAACGCCAAAACCGCGTCATAAAACGTGATGGAACCAAGGTTAGGTTCCATCCTGCGCGGCAAGGCGCCGTAAGCCGCGCGGAAGGACAACGGCGCAAAGGAGCGCAAGAATGAGCCCTCTTGCCACCCTGGGTATTCTGGTGATTGCGGCAAATCATGCCTACAACCTCTACAAAACGATTCAGGCAGACAACTGCCTGAGCAAAATCCGCTTTCTTGTCGACCGCGTCGACCGCGAGTTCAAGAAAGCGGCCAAGACTAAACCGGCCCCGGAGGGGTTGGATCCCCTCTACCATCACCATGACATGTAAACCGAAGCTCCGGGCGCCCACACCGATGCCCGGAGCTTTTTTTAGCCGTCAACCGAAGTCTCGGCCACGTACCGATCCCTAGCCTCGTCCAGGGCCTCACGAGCGCTCTTGGCACGAAGCAAGCGGTCGGCCAGCTCGAAGGCCTCTTTGTCCTCCCGCGGAGAAAGGGCCAAAGGAAGACAGGATTCAAGGGTCAGCACGCCCGCGCCCTCTGCGGAGGCATAGTCGGAAAAGGCCAGCACGAAGGGCGAGGTACATGAGTTGTTCGCGAGCTCTGAACGGTCCGAAGGACGTTCAGAGGCGAGCGGCCCAACTCATTACCGAGTGTCGCTGTGTCTGCTTCATCCCGCTTTCCGGCGATCTCACCAGGCGGTCTGCAGACGAGCTGCTGGCGATTGGTTCAAATTGTTTCGCGGGCGTAGCCTTTCGTCGCAGATACGAAGCCTCTGCGCAGGCGTCATCCGCAGTACGCGATGGCGAGGAGTCCCTCTATGTGGACACCTCCTGGCCGCAGGCCGGGGTGTCCACATAGCCGATCGAGCTGTCCAGTCGTCTGCTTCCACCCGCGTTCTGGCGATGTCGCCAGGCGGTCCGCAGACCCGCTACTGCGTGTTGTGCATCTCAGTCACAGATACAAAGCCTCTGTGCAGGCGTAACGGCATCTCTCGTAACTGCTTGCGACATGCGATTTTTAGCGTACGCATTGATAGGCCCGTAGATTTTGGACGCACGTCCAAAATCTACGGGCATGCCGTCGTCCTAACCGCCGAGGCCATCAACCGAGATCTCCGCCACGTACCTTCCCCTGACCTCGTCCAGCGCCTCGCGAGCGTTCTTGGCACGAAGCAAACGGTCGGCTAGCTCGAAGGCCTCTTTGTCCTCCTGCGGGGAGAGGGCCAGGGGAAGACAGGATTCGAGGGTGAGCGACCCTGCGCCGTCCGTGGAGGCCTCGGGAATGTCCTTCTCCGCTTTTGGCCAGATTGTCCTCAGCATGAGATGCACGTCGCCGCAGGCGGAGCGGATCTTCTTGGTCGCTCCGTCCAGCGAGGCGTCATGCCGGACGATGACTACCGGCGTGCGAACTTCCTCGGGCAGTTGCCACTCCTCGGCCAGGGCCCGCATGGCCTCGATCTCGCCAGGCAGGGCCTCAAGCAGCTCTTCTAAGGCACTTTCGGTGTCTACGAACCGCCGCCACCGAAGCACCGGCCGGGTACGGAGCTGGTGGCTGCGGATCGAGCTGTCCTCGTAGAGGACGAAGACGTATTTGTTGGGGTCCTCGTCGATCGACTGCATGGCGGTCGAACCCGGCGAAAGGACCCGCACTTCCCCAGAGAGACCGCGGATCTTAAGCCGCTTGTGGACATGGTAATCGCCTACCAGGACAAGTCCCGTGCCGCGGACCCTGGCCAGGACGAACTCGTGAGGGAGATTCTGACCGAGGAGTTCGCGGCAGACCTGATGGATTACCAAAAGGTCGGGCTTTTCCTGCTGGCAGGCCTGGTAAATCTCGTCCACCCGGTCGGCATGACGCCAGTCGAAGCCGAGGACGCGCAGTCCGGCCACCTCGTACAGCGAACCGGGCTCGCCTAGCCAGATGGGGCAGCCGTGGACCGCGCGAAGCCACGGCGGGTCGGCCAGTTCGTGCTGGCCCTGGATGTAGTAGAACGGAACCCGGGCCTCGTGCATTTCGTCGAAGACTTCCCGCAGGAAGGCGGGGACGTCGGAAGCGTTGAGCCGCTGGTCGATCAAGTCGCCGGCGGCGATCACGGGCGTTTGCCACTGGATGGCAAGCCGCGTGATCTGCCGGAAGCTGTAATAGGCGTCGCCGGTGAGGTTCCGCCGGGCGATCCAGGCCCGGTCCCGCAGGTGGGTATCGGCCGTGAGGATAAGCAGAGGTTTGCTCGTAGACATCGCTGAAACTTCGTGGCAGTTCAGGAGCGTCACAGATACGAAGCCTCTGTGCAGGCGTAGTCACGAGCAAACCAGGATCGACTCAAGCGGCACACCCGCACGCTTCAGCAAATTGAGCGCCGCGTTGCGATCCTGGTCGATCTCGACGCCACACGAAGGGCACTTTATCACGACATTGTGAGCGGCATCGACGTTCATTCTCTCGCCGCAGTACGCGCAGTCCTGCGTCGTCCACTCGCATTTCACTTCAACCGTCGAGTCGAACCGTTCCTTTATAAACTGTTTGAGGCGGCCAACGCTAGCGACCATTCTCCTCCAGGCTTGCTTACCGTCGCCGACTTTCCCGTCGCGGGTTGCATTATTCGCGCTATCCGTTGCTTTCTCCGAGTCCGAAAGTTCGTGCAAGTTGATGTCCTCAATCACGGCCTTTCGGTAACGGCGGGACAGCTCCGCGGCGATTATTCGGTATTGCTCGTTACGCCAGGCAATCGCCTTTCGTTCCTGGTTCACTTCCCATTCGTAGAGGTGCCTGTCGTCGCTGCGCCAGTCCTCCAGCTCGGGGAAGATCTCCTCGTCGCCGGTGAACCGCTGCCTGGACCAGCGGAGCACCAGCCCCGCCAGCCTCGCCTGGCTCTTCCACTGACGAAGAGATGTCGTGTCCTCCTTCAGCCATTGAGGAAGAGCGTCCGTTTTGGCCTCGATCCAATCCGCGAGCTTATCGCGGATCGCGTTGAACTTCTCGTCACGAATCTTGCGCAGGTCGTTCTTCTTATCGCGCCGATCGAGATATTCCAGCGGAAGGCAGATCTCGCCCTCCTGGCCGTCGCTGCCGACCCAATAGGCGACTCGGAACCGGTCGCGGAAGAGCCGCCAGCCAATATCCATCGCAACGACGCCGTCCGGAGCCAGGTCCGCCTTCTTCCAGCCCGACGGGCGGGATACGGTGAACAGGACGTACCAGTGGAAATGGCACGCCACGCGGCGGGAGGTCACCCTGACCCATTTGATCAACGCGTCTTCGGGCAGTGGGCGGTGATAGACGAAGGGTACGGTAGCCCAGATCGGCTTGCGGCCATTCGATCCGACGCGAATGTGCAAGATACGTTTGCGTCCCGTCCCTTCGATGCGGATACGGGTGTCCTTGCAGCTTTCCGCCTCTCGTACCGTGAGTCCATGTTGGACCTGGACGGCGATGGTGCCTTCTCCATTACGATAGGACTTGAACTTCGGCGGCGGCCCTTTCTGTGTCCCTTTCATGGATTGCTCGACGTGCGAGTACGTGCCCCAGTAGAGGCCAGACTCGGCCCTGGCTTGCTTGATCTTCTCGATGGCCGCAACGTCGATCTTGTGGAGCCCTTCCTTGAACTCTGAGCTTTTGTATGCCGCCTTCTTTGCCGCGTTGCGCCGTTGTCGGGCAGCTTTCCTGGCGGCGAAAAGCTCCTTCCTCCTGGCGGATAGTTCAGGGGGCAGCTTGCGTTTGCGAGCGCGCTTTCGGTATTCGGCGATCTCGGTCTTGATCTTGTCTATTTCGGCGCAGATGTCGGCGAGCGCCTTTTCGGCAGCGTTGACCTCCCCACTCGCCTCCTGCAGGAACGCGTCACGTTCCGCCCGCCGGGCAAGCTCGATCTCGCAGAGCTTGTTCCGGTAGCGAGAGCCTATCCGCATTTGCTCGTGAACAATCTCGATGTTCGTCGTGGGAGCATAAGCTCCATAACGGTAGACGCAGGACGGTTCTGACGGATTACCGAACATACTTTCTCCTTCCCTTCTTTTCATTCCCATCGTAGGTCGCAGATACGAAGCCTTTGTGCAGGCGTGGTCGTCGCGGATTGCGGTCTCCGCACGGATCGTCAGTCGATGAGCCGTGCGATGTACAGTTCGTTTCCGTTCGTCTGGGACGTCACGTAGATCCCAACTACGTCGCCAGGACCCGACACGTAAGCGGGTGCGCTGGCCTCGTAAACCGTCCATTCGGGCATCCAGTCAGGATGCTCCTTCACGACTGTGTCGTAGCGTATAACGTCATCTCCGTGTCTTCCGCGAAACGAGGCTATCTGTAGAGAGCCAGGCAGCGTCCCCGGAAGGTTCACGGTGAATCCGTGGAACTTCTCCGCCGGGAGCCGCGGGACCAACGTCAGGAAAACCGGCTTACGCTCGGCCAGGTCGCACCATCTCGTGTTGGCCAACCGGCCGTCGGTCCTGCAGACGAAGACCCCGGTAGTTTCGGACTTCTCTCGTGGCGATCGAGAAAACAGCGAGTACGCAATCGCCACAAGGAGGGCCGCCAAGACGACGGTTACAGTCGCGCACGTAAGGTGCCGCCTCATGTCGGCTGCTCCACGGCGACGGCTTGGCAGCGGCATATTCTTCTTCCGTTCATCTTTGCGACGGTGCGTCACGGATACAAAGCCTCCGAGCTGGCACTCTGACCTCTATATTGACGCGGCCACCGATCTAAAACAAGCCGAAAAACGCGTCATAAAACATGGTGCCGAACCACGGTTAACCGGTCGGGGCTCGCTGTTCCCGACCGTCTTGCTGCGGTTTTTCCCAAAGATCGGTTCGGCACCAGTCTTACACCGAGAAAGGAGGAGTAACGATGACCGGTGTAGTGTTCTATTCCATTGGCGTTACCGGGCCGATCACGCCCGACGAGCCGCTGCCGCCCTTGCCTCCAATCCAGCAGGGGGCACTGGTGGTAATCGAGGGCCGCGCGCCTATCTGGCGCTACGCCATGGCCTTGCACCGCCTGCACGGTTCACCCGCCGGTGCCGTGGCCGTTTACGATCCCCGCTTGGGCGCGGTGGTCGTGGCCTCGCACCGCCCCGAATACCGCGAGGCGCAAGTGATCGACCTCCAGCCCCCGGGCCAGCCCGCTAAGGTCTGAGCCCCGCTGTCAAGGAGAACGATATGTCTCGCCGCCCAGTGTTTCATGTGTACAGCCCGATGCAGGCGCTCGAGATGATCAGCATCGTTCAGGATGATGCTGATCTCCTTGAGGAGCTACTCGAGGAGGCCCTTCCGCTACTGGAAGGGCCTCCGTGTGAGGCCCGCGAGGCGCTGGAGGTCGCCCTCACGGCGGCCCTCGACCGCCTTCCGTGATCCCTCTGGCCCCTGGCCCCACAGGGGCCTTTTTTAGCCCTCAGGCAGCACGTAACCCTGCTGTCACGGATACAAAGCCTCCGAGCTGGCACTCTGGCGGCGTGCGCCGCAAACCCAACGGACTCGCGGAGTTACGCCGCACTTTTCGAGAGGTTCGAATGATCGAGCTCCCGGGTCACGGATACAAAGCCTCCGAGCTGGCACTCTGGCGGCAGGAGGATCGCATAGAGCGTCGTCTGCACCGGACGTCACGGATACAAAGCCTCCGAAAAGATCACGAAACCTAGCGTCGTTACGTAAGTTCTTGCCACGCTTACGTCGAGCACTTCCAGGGGTTTTTCGCATCACCTAGCCTCTCGCATATTCTGTTAATCGGGGGCATAAGGCCCCCAAACTGGCGTGATTTTGGGATTATTCAGCCCTCCGCACCTCCTCAGCCCGCATTAGGATATTGCGGGATGCATTTGCATCTCTATCTACCACAGTACCGCACGTCGGGCACGACGCTTGCACATCAGATCGTCTTCGGAAGTATAACGGACCACCGCAGCTCGCGCAAGAGCAGGTAGTATACGCACACGGAACCTTAATGACATGACGAAATGCCTCCTCCACATAGCGCAGCAGAGTGCCCGGGGCCGCGAACTGTCGAGTTTTGCGACCGAATGGACCGGTTCCATCAGGACGGAATCTCGCAGCGATATCCGTGAGTTCCAAATTTTCGATCACGGCCGCGCCATATCTGCGCGCCAGAGCGCGCACCTGCTTCCTGTATATATCGTTGCGCGCGTCTGTCAAGCTGGCCCGCAGATTGGCTAATCGATTGCACAAAAACTTGTTCTTTTTTCTCCATTTGCACATCTCCTTGTAAATGTACGAATCGCCATCGAATCTGGCACCTCCCCATCGAGCGACGATTTCGACCAGCGATCTTGACAGGCCCTTCTCCGGCATATTCCTAACGGCATCACGCAACCAATCCGGAGCCTCATGAGCCGACAGCCACTCGAGAAGTCGATACTTGGCGGCAGCGGCTCTTTTATCGCGGATTCCTTGCAGCTCACGTATTTTCTCATAGCGTATCACGTATTTCGTCGGAATAACTATTTCCCCGTGCTGCCCGTCCGATCCGCTCCAATAAGCCACTCGAATCCCGTGAGGCACCCTCCGCCAGCCAATATCGATGCCGACGCGTCCCGTAGCCGCAGCACAATCCATCCCTGGTTCGGGAACTTTCTCCGTGACGAATCGTGCAAACCAACACTCCTTCGACGCGCGGCGGTACATGTGCAAGTGAATCCACTTCACACGCACGTCAGGTCGGATTTCTCTGTGTAGCAGAATCTCCACCTGAATCCAGACAGGCCGCCTTCCCTCTGAACCGATGCGCAAACGCAAAACACGGCGCTCGCCGGTTCCAACAACCGCCGCGAAAGTGCTTCGTCCCCTCTCTAGGTCGCCGAAAGTGATAGCTTTTTGTTCATTTTTGCTGAAGTTGGACAGACAAGTATCCACACCCATCCCACTCCAGGAGGCGAACTTTCCGAGCTCGGCGCAGCATCTTACAGTCTTGCTTCGCCTGATTCTTATTCGGCCAGTAAAGATCCTCGAACTCCGCATACGCCTGTTTCTGCCCGCGGTAGAAGCGTCGCCGGATATCGTCGATATGCGGAGCCACATCAGGTCTTGCGTGTTCTACTTTTCGAGATTTTCGACTTCATTCTCCTTCTGCTTTTTCGCTCTTTCCAGGGCGCGATAGGCCTTCACCATGTCACGCGGGGCGCTCCGTGTACCCATTTCACGTCGGTATGCCTTGATTTCTATTTCAGATTTCTTGAGTCGATCTTCCAGGTCCTGCAATTCTCGCCGCATTTCGTAGAGCTGGGGGCATTTTTCTTTCTCTAGATTCTCGATTTGCTGACGACGCTCGATCTCCAGACTTCGAAGGACGTTCACGTATTCTAAGCGCCTGCGAAAGATAGCCATGATAGTCGCATGGTCCTTCGTGTCTCTTCGGATCGGACGAACATGGAACTTGTATGTAACCGTTGGCTTCCGCTTGTCGTTGCGATACGGCATTGTCGTTATTACCTCTTTCCGGCATGCAGGACAACAACACCGTTATCGCGCTAGTGTAGCTAGCCCGCAAGATCATTTTTATCTGACTGCGGGGTAAGAATGGGAAGACGCCGCAAGCGCAAAAGAATCGGTCGAAACGCTACGTTTCAGGCCACGGCGGCAGGTAGACTACCCGCTCCTCATTCCGCAGATATCCGTATCGCTCGGCGAAGTACGAAAGATCCGACGTCAGGCTAGTGTCGTTTAGACAATAACCGACAAGGTCCGCCCAGCGTCCCTGCTTGTAGAACTCGACGGCCTGTACGCCGTTTCCTGTCTTGCCGGGGCCACCAAGCGTCGCCCGAGCCACGTCGTCGAGCTTCCATCCCTTTTGCTTTGGACCAGGCGCGTCCGGATCCTCCCCTAGTCCTATCCGGATGCGCCGCAGGAGGTCGTCGACCTTCGGACGAAGAACGCGTTGCAATTCTACGACATGAGGAGGTTTCTTGGCACCGAGCCACTCTTGTCGGGAGCAGCGGAACACGACTGGAATATCGAACCCCCAGATGTTGAATCCTGTAAGGCGTTCAGCCCCGAGGAGCAGCTCGCGCAGGCGACTCTCGTCCTCGTCCGTGTCTCCGAAAACCCAGAAGCGATCCTCATCGGGGCTATATGCGACGCAGCAGGCCACACCCATCTCGTGCAGGTCGTTCCAGCCTCCAGGAAGCTCATCCGACAGACGCTGCGTTTCGACATCGAATACGAGGTGTTGTGGCATTGTCGCGTGACGCCGGCTAACCCTTGAATCCGTGCAATTTCGGAGGCTGTCCGTGCTGGCTTTGGCAGGCGTTCGCATACACAACGAGCGCACCGAGGGCCATCGCCTCATCCTTCAGCGCCGCCAGGTGACGGCGAACGTGGCGACATTCCGCCATGAGCTGGTCGCGTTCTGCACGAAGCCTGTAGATGCCCAGGCGAGTCAGCACTGCCGTACGCAGCGGTTCGCGCAGCTCGACGTTCCCGGCAAGCCAGGCCAGGTAATCCATCGGCACGTCGGTTATTGGACGACCGCGATACCGCCCGAACGGCATCCTAATCATCGTCCTTCCCTCGCTTCCTCGTGTTCCTGGTCTCTGGAAGATTTTGGACGCAAGTCCAAAATCTCCTGCAAGAGTCGTTCTGCCAGCGCTTCCCGATGCTCGCAGATCACGCGGAACGCGCCATCGTCCAGGCAATCCTCAGCTTGCCGTCGGAGAACGTACATCTCCGGAGCCTCTGGACCAGATACCCAAGCTTGCAGCCTTTCGATGACTTCCGCCGTCGACAGCCCTCGAACGCGAGCTTCGAGCATCGCAGCGGACAGCGCCGTGACGGGAATGACCCGCCTGCGTCGATCGCAGGTACGAAGCCTCTGTGCAGGCGTAACCGGCTGGTAGAACCAGTCCCTGGCGCGATACAGGATGCGCTGCGCCGCTAGCAGAGCCCACCGGACATCGCTCGGCTTCACCGCGGAACCGGCGGAACCGACGATTCCTCGTTGCTCCAGGAGCTTCCAGGCGGCCGCGACGCGAAGTCCGTCCGGCAGTCGGACTAATGCACGGCGCTCACGGGCACGTCGCCTCCGTACAGGCGCGAGCAGACGCAGCAACCATCCAAAGATGTTCGCGAGGATTCCCGGCTTTCGACTCGGCTTTCCCGGGTTCGGATTTTTCTGGCAACCCTGATCATCGCAGGTACGGGGTCTCTGTGCAGGCGTAGTTATCGGATGATTCTCGACAGGTGCAGCGCCACCGTTGGTCCGGAATTCTTCGTCAAGCTGGACAGGTGGCGCGAATTTCATGTTGCAGTTCCTAGCTATTGACGTTCTCCCCACGGCTAAAGCCGGTGGATTCTTTCTCGCCGCTCGGCGCTCCTTGCACTGCATCACGGCGAGCTACGCGGGAATACAGATGAAGTTGCCATCGCAAACCCGCGGAGGACGCCATCACCCCAACTACTGGACCGAAGTCCAGATACTTGCGTCGGACAGTCATACTCTAACTTGGCAATTGGCAGCCCTCTCGGCAAGATCGAGACAGGTGAACAGCATGCTTTCGAGTTGCTCGTAGACCTCGGTTTGATGCGGAGTCGTCGTCAAGTCACCCTCGATGTCCAAAGCGTACTTCAGCGTTGCGCTGATGGCATCGCGTAGCACTTCGATATCCGATTTCCTCGATTCTGATCGACTTCCTCGGCGAAAACCGTATTCTTCCAGGGCTCCGTAGATCTCTTCCAAAGCGCGTTTTCCGATTCCGCGAATCTTCTTGAGGCGATCGGGTGTACAGTTGAGCAGGTCGCGAACAGTTCGGATTCCGTGGGATTCCAGCACGTTTATCGTTCTCAAGGCTATGTTCAGGGCAACTAGACCTTCGTCAAGCAACTTCCTTCGTCGTTCCTCTTCAGAGAGACCGTCGTCAGTCCAGGCGTAGCGTCGTATCGCAAGCGTCATGGATCATCATCTCCGGCAGCATGATACCGCGTTCTGCATCAGAGCGCAAGCCCTTCTGTAGTCGCCTAGATTTTGGACGTGCGTCCAAAATCCTCGATCGGGTCACAGATACGGCAGACAGCAGGCAAGGGCCCTGGCAGGCTCACAGAAGCGTTCCGATCGAAAGAGGGTCTTCTCATAACGGCAGGCAAGAGGATCGCCTTGGAAGGGCAAGCAGGGGCCTCCGCGAGGCTGTTTTAAGACAGGTCACATCCCGCGAGAACAGGCGTTGATCGTTCAGTAAGTTGTTGGAAAACTTCATCTCAATAGTTATGAATGTGATTAGTTACTTACTGACTAATGTTGGGAATGTTTTGCTGCGAACTAACAGGCGGCGGTGGCACGCGAGAGAGTCACGAGAGAGCGCGTGCCACCGCCGCCCCGAGCGAGGAGCTGTCGCGGCAGCGAACGCGCGCAGCGACAGCGAGCACGTCCCGCAGCGACGAGCGAGGTAGAGAGAGATGTAATCTCTCTTTTAAGAGAGAGATTACATCTCTCTCTCTGTATTGTCTCCGTCCTGTAGAACGTAACGGGTCCATGAATTTCGGACTATTAGAACGTAAACCTACGGGAGAATAGAACGTGACCGTGTTGGAGATTAGAATGTGACCGTATCGAGGAATAGAACGTAATTTATCGTGGAATAGAACGTAATTTAGGTCCATTAAGGAGCTCTTCCTCGCCTGCGGCGCATCCCAGAAGCGATCGTGTACTTTGTCGCTCGACGAGGACCGCCTTTTTCGAGCACCGTCACGTAACCTCGTTCCACCAGCCTCCCTACCGAATTGACGATGGTTTGCATGCACTTTTTCTGGCCGCTAGCTAGCCTGGCGTAGCTGATACGTGGAGATCCGTTCATGACATTGCAAGCCACCTTCAACCAGATGACCGTATCTAAAGCATGGAGATTCCGCATATCGTTCCTGGCAAATTTGGAGAGGAATTTGACCCACATCACCGGCGAACCGACGATTTTCTCCCCTATCCGCCGGACCTTCCGCTCCTGTTCCTCGTTCTTCGCCGGCTTTAGTCCGTCGGAATCGCGGATACGCGATTTCTGTGCAAGCGCGGCTATCCCATGAGCGAAACACACGCCTTTGTCTGTCCTACGGTCAATCTTCGTGATTAGCTCTTTGGCCCGTAAGCCACGAAGAGCAACGTATGCGGTAGTCGGACTGACTCCGCAATACCGCGCTATCCTGCGAACGGAAATCGGCGATACGCCCTTGCGTTCCGTCGTCCAAAGTGCAAGCCACGCCTGGACTTCGCGCGGAGTCAACTGCGGTACGGCGTGTAGCATGAAATCGCGAAAAACGTCGAGTTTTTTACGCAGCCGAGAGACGACTTGCTTTTGCCGCCTGCGCCATGTCCGATAGACGGAGCTTGCGGCATCGAGAATCTCGCCTATGCTGACGGCAAGTTGCCCCGATTCGGAACCGCGGATACGGAGCCTTCGCGCAGGCATAACCGTCTCCAAGGAGCTCTTCCTTGCTTGCTCCTCAATGCGCGTTGTCAGTGCCGGCCAGCGTTCCGCAAGTTCTTTCAGAAATCGGCGAGCCCAGCGGTATGCAGCCGGTTTTATGGTCTTCTTGCGTGCCTCGACAGCCTCTCGACGTATCCGCTGTATGAGGATGCCGAATTCTTCGTCGGTCAGCCGCCCTCCTTCGTCTCGCAGAGCTAGGGCCCATATTACGCTGTGGAGATCGTAGATCCACAGCTCCGCGTCCGCCCATGTTTTCGAGAGCTCCGCAATGCTGCCATCCTCCGAAGGGGGAAAAATCTTGAACTCCTGATTCTGCGTCATACGATTTCCTGATCGCCCGTACGTTAGTCACAGATACGAAGCCTCTGTGCAGGCATAGCCGCCCACGTGCCGCCTGGATCTCCCTGGCAGCCAGAGCGGGTCACAGATACGAAGCCCCTGTGCAGGCATAGCCGCCCCCGAGGGGGCAAAACGCATGTGGAGGGGGTCCCGCGTCACAGATACGAAGCCTCTGTGCAGGCATAGCCGCAACGGAGATCAGCGCGGTCCCCTTGCGCTCTACTAGCCGTCACAGATACGAAGCCTCTATGCAGGCATAGCCGCTCCAGCGCAGCGAGCGCCAGCTCCAGCGCCGCGTGAAGTCACAGATACGAAGCCTCTGTGCAGGCATAGCCGCATGGCCGGACTGCGACCATTCCGCGTATGTCCCACTGGTCACAGATACGAAGCCTCTGTGCAGGCATAGCCGCGGCATCTCTCGTAGCTGCTTGCGAGATACGATCTTACCGCGCACATTTCGAGAGGTTTCCGCGTAGATACGTGCCGGCATATCCAGCCGAGCACGCAGACATTCTAACTCCTTTTGCCCCTTACGTCGAGTGCTCTCGGCACTTCGCGTGTCCCGGGAGCGCTCGCACATGTCTGGCAAATTTTGGACGCAAGTCCAAAATCTATCTCTCTCCGGATTCGTACACCTCCGGCCTGGCGACGACTCCGTACTGCCTCGGTTTCCACTGGTTGCCGTCTTTCAGCACGACGACGTACCCTCTCTTGATCAGCCGTCCGACGGCATCCCTGACATTCTGTTCGCCTTCCTGGCAGCCACGGCATCCCTCGAGTAGCTCAGCGTAGGAGACGCGCGGGTTCTTACGCATCACTCGGCAGGCGAGCCGCATCCAGATCAGTACGTCGAGCGGATCAAGGTCGTGCATCTCGTGCATGATGAAACCGGCGACAATGCGCGACCACATGATAGGAGAGTCGAGGAGGAGCCGCGGGGACTTCCACTCCTTTTTCCTGCGCCCGCGGCCGCGACTGAACCAGCCGTCGTTGAACTTGTACTCCGCCTTCTCGTACTTCTCTCGTTGCAAATTCAGGGAGGCGCAGCGGCTCTCCTTGACGATGCCCGCGTGCCGCAGGGTTCCGAGGGATTCGCGAAGACTCGCGTAGTCCGTACCGCATAGCTTCGCGAGCCGCTCGGCGGAAATCCAGGCATCCCTCCCGGATTCCGTAGCCCAGGCCGCCCAGATGGCGAAGAGAACCTTCACGTAGTCGCTAACACGAAGATTCTGTGCTGGTATGCCAGCTTTAAGCCTCCGCCATACGAGGTCGTTCAGGACATCGAGCTTGCGGCGCTGCTTCGAGGCGAGTTTTGACATCTTGATCCGGTGTGTCGCTCTGGCGGCCAGTTCCAGGGCCGTGTGCAACGAACCGATTTTGCAGGAAAGATCGTCGTAGCTGACCTCAAGTCGCTGGACGAAATCCGGCCAGCGGAGCGTGAATTCGCGCATGAATCTGCGTGCCCAGCCGATGGCCGACTTTCTGGTGACCTTCTCTCCGTACATTGCCGCCTGCATGATCCTCAAAGTCACGGGATAGCCGTTTCCCAGGCTTGGAATTCTTTCTCCTGGTTTGCGCAGAGCAAGCCCCCAGAGAAGCCTGTGGAGGTCGATTGTCCACAGATGCACCTGCGTCCATAGCTTCGACTGCGCTTTGATGCGCTTGTCCAGCGAGGGGGGAAATATCTTGAAATTGGAAACCTGGTTCATACGGTCCTGGTTGCGTCGCCCGTTTCGAGCAGCATCGTAAGACTAAAAATCCGTTAGATTTGCGTCAAAAAACATGAGGCAGAGATTCGATCTGCCTCATGTTTGGCCGGAGGTCCTCCTGGGGCAGGAGGCTCGCTCCGAGAGCGGGCTATGACAGGCAGGCCACCTGCGTAGGTCACGCGGCCTAGAGAGCGGAGTTGTTTGCGCACCTTCTCCGCTCTCTAGGTTTTTTTTTTAGCCCTCAGCGGATTTCGGTAGACGTCGTTTAGGCACGTATAGCCGCAGACAGGCCGACTTCCGCCGGACAGGCCGTAAGCTCGTAGACCGACGCTATACTCCCGCGCCCCACGAACTTACGGACGATAAGCCGACGCCCGATCAGCCTTGCCAGGCTCTCGGCCACGATGGTTGTGCTGACGTTGCAGCGTTTGGCGAGGTCCCGTAAGGAAGCCTTCGAGTAGCCGCCCTTGTCGAGGGCCCAGAGGGCCAGCCATACGGCGACATCGTAGGGCAGCAGCGAAGGTGCGACGTTCCTGGCAAAGGTGTCGACAATGCTGTAACGCCTGACTGCGTGCTTGTCAAGATAGGCATCGCCGTTGGCCTGGCCGTTGCCGTTCTTTCGCCCGTTACGGACGGCAGCTCCGGTTTTCGGCGGCGTGCTCAGCTCTCTGGCCAACGCGAAGACGAGCTTGTTCTTGTCGGGCAGGATGCGTTCCAAGAGCCGTTCCTGGACCTTGCAGAGGTGTTCCTCGGCCAGAGCCTTCACCTTTTTGGATACGCGTTTCCCGTCACGACGGCGCCAGGCGCGATTGCAGCGGCGCACGATCTCGTTGTAGACGATGGAGTTGACGCCCGGAGCTTCGTCGTCGGCATGCACGAGGTTGCTGACGAGCTGGGACAGCGGCAGTTCCTTGATCGTATCGGACGAATATCCGTTGGTAATGGCGTTTGACATGATCGGTTTCCTTTCAACGATGCGGTCACAGGCCGTGATCCTTATCGGGTTCTCCGATAGAGCTTGGCATCATGGCTACCAGTGTGGACGAAGATGTTGCGGTCCGTCAGGACGCGCCTTCACGAAGAGGCGGAGTAGCTAGCATGACCGGCGCCCGCGGCGCCCCAGTGGGCAGCGTGACGAGACCGGCATCGACGAGCGCGTGGAGTCGCGTCGGCAAGAGCGGGTGATCCGAGGCCAGTTCGACGAGCAAGTACGAAAAGTCGCGTTGGCCATACCGCTCGAGGATCTCCTCGGCGCTCGCGTGAACGTAAAGGCGCTTCCCCGCTAGCAGAACGCGGATGGCATCGAGACCGCCGGCGGGAAAGAAGCTCGCCGCGACTCGGTCGCACGTGAGCTCGCAAGCTCGGCTGTATGCCAGTCCCAGCGGGGAGAAGAGCAACCCTAAAGCGGGGATCGGCAAATAAACCGGGTCGATCAGCAGCCTCTTGAGGTTGTGCCACAGCTTGAGGTGCGCCAGCTCGTGCGCGATGACGAAGGCGACGGCTGAAGAGCCTTTCCGGTAAATGATCTCGGCAAGGTCGGCGCTTATCACCACTATGGCAAGTCCTGGCAGCCGGAAAGCTCGGGCGTTGAGTTCGCCACCCTCCTGCCGGATGTAGACTTCCGGCATGGGCAGTCCCATCCGAGCTGCCAGATTCTGGACGAAACGATAAACCTCTGGGAACTGCTGTTCGGTGACGCGAGCGCCCGTAAAGCGCAGGCTTCCCGCCGTCCGGTAGAGCCGGAAGAGGTGCTGCAGCATCACGAACAGGAGCAACAGAACCCCTTCGTAAGGGTCGAAGACCAGCGTGACGGCGATGAGCCACACGAAGAATGTCCAAAAGATCCCTAACGTGAAATACAGGTATTCTTTGGGGTGTACGAGAAATTGCATGGGTTATGTTCCAGTGTCCGGGCCTGGCCAAAGACGCGGTGCGCTGTGCCAGCGATGCAGATACGGGCCCTGCGCAGACGTAGTCGGGTCACAGATACGAAGCCTCTGTGCAGGCGTAGTCGCCGTAAGAAGAAAGGGGAGGCGCGAAGACCTGGTCGCGCCTCCCCTTTGCAATCGGGGAAGATTTTGGACGCAAGTCCAAAATCGGACTCGTCGTGGCCTACGCCCGGTTGGCGGGCTCGACGGCTCCGCTTACAGCCCTTCCAGGGCCCTGCGAACGATGTTGCTCTTGTGGTTCGCGAAGCCTTGGACCCACCGCCACAAGCCCTTCGTCCTCCGGCTCTTCGGGCGTATATGCTGCCATGCCCGCAGCTTGCGGCGTGCGCGGCGGCTGGCGCACATGCCGGTGTCGTCTACTGCGACTCCGCAAATGACGCGTCGGCCGAATCGCGACCACTGGAGCTTCCACTTCTTCGGGTGGATTTCGAATCCGAACTTCTCGACGATAGCCGGAAGTTCCTTACGGATCTCCTCGAGACGTTTCCGGTCGTTCGAGCTGAAGCTCAGATCGTCGGCGTACCTGGTATAGACGACGTCCGGCCACCGTTTGGATATCTCCTCATCCACCGGATGCAGAGCGATGTTGCACCATACCGGGCTCGTTGGCATTCCTTGCCTGGCAACCCCATTGACGAATCCACTCGTAAGGCCGCGACCGGGACGCGCCTGTCTGGACAACTTGGGCCAGTTTTCAAGCGACTTAAGCACCAGATCGCAGGTTACGTGGTCGAAGCAATCTTTCAAATCGCAGGACAACGTCCATTCGTATCCTACGTGAGGAGCGGCGTTCGTAAGGACAGAGCGCCCCGGCCGGAACCCGTGCGCGCAAGGAGACAGGTGCGGATCGACGGCCTGCGCCATTTCTTTCGCAACACGCTTGAGCTGCTTTTTAAGGTAGTCGGCTGGCACGTAGACCTTCCTGACCCCTCCCTTTTTGGGAATCTCGATAATCTTGTATCGTCCTTCGCCCGAGTCGACATAGTAGACCCGGGCCTTTCTCTTTCGTCGGCGGTGATGGATCGTGACTTTCGGCATGTGTAACCCTTTTCTTGCGTCGATTCGCGCGCCGGACGCTCAGTCGTCGACGTAGACCGCCGTAGCCCACGAAGGGACGTTTCGGTGTCTCGTGACGGCCACGATGACCGGAACGGGCGGCCTTGCGTCGGGCCAAGGCGTATCTCCGTCGGTGATGACGACGATCAGGTCCGGTCGTGGAACCAGCTTGCAGGCGATCGCGATGCCGGTGCCCATATCGGTACCCCCTCCACCGGTCGGGCGTACTTCGTGGGCGCTCATCACGTCTTCTACCTGATGCACGTCTGCGTCGCAGGAGAGAACGCGAACCGAGGTGTCGCATGCCCTGCAGATGGCCTCTATTTCGCTCAACACGCGGTTGCCTGTTCTCCGGTCGTACATGGAGCCGGAAGTGTCCATGACTATGGCCACCAGCGGTTGAGGCTGATAAAGAGCCGGCAGAATGACGTCGGTATCGACGCAGGTCTGGCGTCGGGATGGTTTCGAGTACGTCCAGTCCGAAGCGCCTAGCCCTCGACCGGTGCTAGCGCTTACGTGGGCAGCCAGGACGGTTTGCCACGGCGTACGCGATTCCTTGACTAGGCTGTCTTTCCAGATTCGCCAGTCTTCCGGTAGACGGCCGATGCCCTGCAGTCGTTCGGCGATCTCCTTGCGAATACGGTTGGCTACTCGTTCTGAGACGCCCTCTTCGCCGCCTTCCATCTCCCAGGGCTCGCGGACGTTCGTCGCCCCTGATCCGTCGCACGCGAATCGCTTGAGCAAGTCGTTCAGCAGATCCTGCGTTTCCCTGTTCCACGCGGAATCGAGTATTTCTTTCAGCCAATCGTAATACTGCTCCGCGAGGCAACCATGTGGCATGTTGAACGTGCTGGGAAAGACAGCGCCCTCGGGAAGCACGCAGTTCTGGTCGACCAGGTCGTCGTTGATCTCCAGATCGGCGGCGATGTTCCAAAGTATCTTGTCCCGGTTGCCTTTCGCCGCCCGGGATGCGTGGTCACGAACGAGATGAAGGACTTCGTGCAGCAGCACGCCGGCGATCTCGTTCAGGGACCACTCCTCGATCCTTCTAGGATTGTAGTAGAGGCGCCAGTGCTTATCGACGCCGCAGGTGTCGAGCCCTTCGCTCTCCACGGGGCGCATGGAGAACAGGGCTGCGCGAAGGTAGGGAAAGCTCTTGGCCGCCGCGAATCGAGCGGCGGCCAGTTTCATGTTCGTCTCTTGGGTCATGATAGCTGACCTTGCCGCTGTCGGTGGTTTGCGTCACGTCACGGATACGTCACGACACGTCACAGATACGAAGTCTCTGTGCAGGCGTATCCACTCTTATCCTCGGAGGAAATCCAATGGATCTCCCGGGTCGGATGGTACTCGTGGAGGATTGACTCGCGGCGGAGCGATGGGCGATCGGCTATGTCGGTACTGCCGACGAAGATCACCGCGTGGCAGAAAACAGGCTACGAGAATCCCTAGTGGCCCTGCGATAATCTGAATGACCAAGCCGATCGTAAGTTGCCACAGCAACATCCCTACTATGCCTTGCACGACTCCGCTCTTGTCCCGCTCCAATAGCGAGATCGCTATGGAGATCGTGAAGTACATCAACCCCAAAAAAGGTCCTGTGGCTCCGCAGGCAGCACCAAGTGCGACAGGATAGCCCCGACGCCGTCCGACCCAAGCTCCCAACATAGGCCAGAAGCACACCGCGGCAATCCACATCGCTATGCCCAGGACCAATAATATCCGCCCTAAGTCCTGGGCAGTGTCACTCGCCAAAGGATCCTTCGGGACAGTAACCGGGACCGTAACTAGGACGGGGTACGTGGAGAACAGGGCCGTGCGTAGGATGGGATGCATGGTGTACTCCTTTCCAGGTCAGGGATAGAGACTTCTGCGCAGACGTAGCTGCGGGATCTCTCGTAACTGCTCGCAATATGGTCCTATTACGCGCAGTTCGAGAGATCCCGCGTCGGTACTAGCGACTCAAGCCACCTTGGCCTGTCGCTTCGCCGATTGCTCGGCGGCCTCGACGAGCGGGGCGAATTTCTCCATTTCCTTTCTCGGAAGGGGCATGTCCCCGCGGTTGTTGATCAGTGCCCCGGCCGCGACGGCAGCGACGTCGGGCGATGCCGTAGTCGCCGCCTTGGCGAGTATCTTCCAGGCGGCGAACCAGCGTGGGCGCGTCTTGTTGCGGAGGACGGCTGCGGCGACGCTCGTTAGCACCGCGTATTGCCGGTCCATCCGCATGGGCGGCGTGAAATCGTCCGGGTTGGCCAGGAGAGTTTCCGGGTCGGGGATGTCTCTGGCATCGTACCATTCTCCGAACGTCAAGGCCGCCACTTCTCCGACGGCTGCGGTGAAAGCCAGGATCTGCTCTTCCTTGTCACGGAAGCCGGCCGCTACGTGGGCGCCGCTGTCCCAGCTTCTTGGAGATGGCCAGGCCATGGATGCCTTATGCGGGTCTTCGGGCATTTTGAAGAGCAGCTCAGGCTGCGTTTTCAGGAAGGCAGCCACGAGTGCGTGCATTTCCGATTGCATGATGGCCCATTGGGCCCACTCGTCGACGTCGGCGGTCGCTTCAAGGTGCAGGAGCCTGTTGGCAAGCGGTGGTGCCAGCAGCCAGCCTCCCGCAGCCTGTGCCGGCGGATTAGCCGCCGCGACGACGGCTACGCCGTTGGGAAGTTGCTCGTCGCCGACGACCTTCTCCTGGATGATCCGAAGCAAGGGAGCCTGGACGGCCCGCGGTACGGTGGAGAGCTCGTCGAGAAAGAGGATGGCGTTGCCTTGGGCTTGGAGTTTCTTGACCCACGACGGAGGGCAGAGCTCCAGAACGCCGTCGTCGCTGACTCGCGGAAATCCGAAATCTGATGGTTCCCGGATGCTTGCGATGAGCGTCGTCAGAGGCAGCCCGAGGCGATTGGCGAGTTGCGAGATTCTGGCCGTTTTTCCGATGCCAGGCGGACCCCAGACGATGACCGGGATCCGCAGGCGAACGGCCATTTCTAGCGTAGCGGTTGGAAATGACATTGGTTTGTCCCTGTACTGTAGGTTGCAATACAGTCATCGTTACTGAGGACGCTCGGTCTTCGCGTTTGTCGCCGTCTCGCACGCTCCACAGCGCGCAGCACGGGAGCAATAGCTGGCGCTCGGTCATTGCGGCTCCTTTACGAGGAGTAAACGGCACTAGTACCCATCGTCTATATGCTCCATCAGCCTCGCCGAGTACGTACACCCGTCGGATGCCACTATCTCGGCCTCGCTCTTGCGGCCCTCGATGGCCGTTGCCAAGGCTATGGACAGCGACATTTCGTCTTCTTCCGAGAGTTCAGGCACACACGCTGACAGGCTTTTGCCGTCCCACGCGGCTACACCAAAGTGGTTGCCATCCTTGCTGATGAACACTTCCATGGGCTGTATGATGCGGCGTAGCGTCTCCGTGCACTCTTCCAGTTTGTCCAGCGCTCGCGCGAGCCGCCGCTGGTATTGGTAGATGTCTCGCCACAGCTCGGCGTTTTCGTAGTTGACCGCGTTCAGTCGGCATCTGTAGCACTCCCCACACATGCCGTTTGTACAGATGAGTACGTTTTCGGTTTGCATGGCTACATCCCCTGCTCATAGCACCCGTCTGTGGCCACGCCGAGACGCGCAACAGGTTCCTGCGTCGATTTCAAGCGCCAGGCAATCAGGCTGTCCAGCTCTTCTTCTATAATCTTGCAGACGGTCGAAAGTTCTTCGATGTAACCGAAGACGGATTCGAAAGTGGTGTCGTCTTGGCGGAAAACGTTGTCTTTGTCACGCAGGTATAGTCCAGAATTGATGCCGTAAACCTCGCCGGATTCGAGCCTGTTCAGCACGTCTACGGCCTGTTTGGCCGTTTCTGCGGCCTTTCTCTCGATCATCCGGCGAAGTTCATTCGGATCACACTTGACGCCGAGCTTGGAAGCCGCGGCCTTAGCAGCCGCCGTTCTCATGGAGAATGTTCCGCTGGCCTTCCCATCGATTCGAAGGATCCATGGACGTTTCTTGTTACCGCCGCTGTAACCAAAATCGATGCGATGGCCAGGGATTAGCGCCAGAATGGCGGACGATTCGATCTCGTCGCGAACATAATCTCCGTCGGAGTCGTCGTCCGGCATCCAGAAGCCGGCAGTATGATGGACGTCCCAACGTTGATCGGGGAACATGCTGTGTTCGTACGATCCGGCGAGCGCCCATACGCGGCCGCTGTGCTCGTAGCACGCCAGTGGGACGACGTAGGGATCGTCGGATTCGGCGAGTCGCGAGTATTCCTTCCTGTCGACTCTATCGATCAGATGGGAGACGATCCGTTGCCCGGAAAGAACGTCCCGGATTGAATAGAAGCTGTCGTCGTACACCGCGAAGCCGATGGCGGCCGTGTCGTCGTCGAGACGGCGTACGACGATGCTGTCTTTGATCGGTATCATGCCGTATGCTTCGAAGGTGAGGCCGTCGTGCTCGACCAGATAAGTCGTTAGTTTTCTGATAACCGGCATTCTTTTCCTCCGAGAGATTCGCTCACGGATTCGGACCCGGAAATTGGCTCAGGTGACGTCGTTTCTCGTATCGCCGGCAAGACCGTTTCCCGGGCGACCGGCTGAGTCCTCGCGGCGAGCACCAATCACGTTGCCTCGGATTTCCAGGCAGCAGCCTGGCGGTACTTGAAGTGGCTCGCCGTGATGGATGACGTCCCCGACGATGACGACCTTTCGGCGGGGCAGGGGACGCGGAAATGACTTCAGCCATTCCCAGACGTCTTTCAAGGCGTTCTTGACTGATTGTCGTTTCGTGGCGGTTTCTGTTGTCATGACTTGCTCCTTACAGTTGCGGTCGATTTCAGCAGATCGTCGAGGTTGATGGACGTGGATTCTATACGCATGTCGCCCTCATAGGCCGACCAATAGATATAGACGTTTCCCGTTGGCGTGATCGCCACCTCCATGGCCTCAAGTTCCGGAAACGGCCGTCCAGGCTCTTCTTCCTCCGTAATGCCCGGAGATTTGGGCAGCTCGGCGTCATCGTCGATTACGATGTATCCCTGGCTGTCCAACAGACATTCCGGATCATGCTCGTCCAAGTATTCGTCCAAGGCACTCGCGGCGTAGAACCGGGCGGAACAATCGTCGTAGGACACGCTGTGGACGTCCCCATCCTCGCACTGTTCGAGGATCAGTCTCTCCGCGCGACGTTTGATGCGCTGTATCTTTTCGTCGTCGAGGTCGACGACGACGAGGTCGGCCAAGGCGTCCGTAAATTCGATCGTTGACCCAGCGCGGCAAATGAGTCTCATGATCGCTTCTCCCGATTACGGCGACGCGGAAACGGAGGCGTTCGCGGTTTCGTCAAGCTCGCGCAGGAGAATGGGCTTCGCCCCCTTCCACTCTTCGTCAAGGCATTCCGGCGGCGGACAGTAGGCCAGCATGCCGTCGTCGGAAGGAGCGTCGAGATCGCCGGCGTTGGGCAGACACGGAGAGCACGGAGCGCAGCGGGCCACCCATGGGCTCTCCGTTGTAAGGACGAGCGGCGCTCCTCCCAGCCAGAGAGTCCTGAAATGCAAAGGGCCTTCGCTCGTCTCCAGCTCGTAGGCGTACTCTGGCTCGTCGCATTCGAGCACCCAACCGAGAAATCCCGTAACGTCGTCGAGCTCCTCGATGAGCTGCCCGACTATCTTGTCGAGGACGCCGGTCTTCTTAGCGGCTTTCACCGTGGATTGGCCGGCGTATTCCTCGATGACTTTGACGATGGACTTCTCGAACGCCCGCTCCAGCTCGTCTGCGGCGGCTTCTGCGGACATGTCCCGTCCGTAGAGGATTATGTCGCCGTAGAGTGCCGGGAGATTCCGCCCGTCGGCCGCACCATAGGCAATTCCGGTGCGGGGATTGACGTTCGGGATGTAACCGAAGGTATTTTCATGCGGCATGCGGTTCCTCCATGGAGAGTCGAAGATTTTGGACGTGCGTCCAAGATCGCAGAAAGAATCGTTCTTGGCCAGATCGTTTGCCTCGCGCAGCTCGGTCGGTCATACGCGTCACAGATACGTCACAGATACGAAGCCTCTGTGCAGGCGCGGCCGCGCCGTAAGGCTAAAAATCCGTTCAATTTGTGTCAGAAAACATGGAGGCAGAGTGTTTCCTGCCTCACGCCGCAAGGCGGCCAGTCCTTGGCGGCGAAATCGAAACTGGCGCGGAGGTACAATTATGTACCTGTGCATCCGCTTATGGGAACCCTTTAAATTCCCCAGATGGCCGGTGGTGGTTTGTATACCACTGAGCCGGCTATCCAAACGGCCCAGACTGGACCATGCCCGGGTTCATGAGGACCCGGCAGAATGGGATCTGGGAGAACCCATCCCGGAACCGGAGTGGTGGGTCCAGGAGGGACCGCTGACCACGGACAGGGTTTCCGGCTTCTGTCTTACATGGAAGGTAGAAGCAGGGATGCTGGAATGCCATGGATGGTGCGATAGCGAGTACGGATACGAGGTAGATTTCACGCACAACCCTGTCCCAATTGGGCAGGTACGGGCGTGTGCATAAATCCCGGGAGAAAGGAATTCCCTCCCGGGATTTTTTTAGCCGTCGCACGCTCCTGACTGCGGACTTCGGCGGGCACCGTGCCCGCCGAAGTCCCCTATGCCGAAACATCGAACTTCGGAAGCGGAGGAAACGATCTCGGAAAATCCTGGCGCAACCGCTGGTATGCCGCCCTCCAGGCCTTGAGTTCTTCCTCCGGTCTGCCGTTCCAGTCGGCGTCCGCAACGCGTTCGATCTCCTTGAGCGCGTCTTCCGCCTCCTTTAGGGGGATGAGCGGATCGCCGCATTTCGTCGCCTTCCAAATCTTTACCGGTTTCCGGGGAAGGTCCGGACGGGATTCCATGACGTACGGTTCGAGACCCTCACCCCCGGCGACGAACATACGGAACGGTATCTCGTTCTCCCTCAACCAGGCCGTCAGCCTGTCGAGCTTTTCCGCTTCTCCGACTTGATCGACAAACTGGATGAGCCCGTTGTGGTCCTCAGCGATGCCGCGAAGTTCCTCGGGATCCTTCGACCACCGATTTTGGTACACATCGATATATCGTCCGTAGATCGGGATCTCTTCGAGCTGCGTTACGGACAGCTTGCCGCCGATCCAGATCTCTACACGGCCCCGGTTCGCGGATCGCGAGGAGCGGTCGGAACAGGAGCTAGACGATTTCGAACTTGGGCATCGGCGGGAAGGGTTCCGGGACTGCACTCCGAAGTTCCTCGTACACCTTGTGAAGCATCAATTGTACTTCCTCCGCTGGTTTTTCGACGTCGAGCAGCGGCTTCATGCGTTGCAAAATGGCGTCGATCGTCGTCGCGTCCACGAGAGGCTTGCCAGCTTTCGAGACGAACTGCTGCCTCCAAGGCCAATTCTCGAGATCAGATCGCGATTCCACGATTACCAAGTCGCGCCGTAAAGTCCCTGGCTTCAGCCAGGGGGATATAAGGCGCGTGGTTATGCCGTTGCAGTTGGTATAAGACAGCGGTAGAATATAGCCATGTTGGTGCTGGAATACAAGGCCTACGCACACGAAGAGCAGTTCCGAGCGGTGGATGAGGTGGATGAGGCGATCCGCACGGCACAGTTCATTCCGAGATGCTGTCTGCCTCTTGCGCCGTCAAGTACAGACCGAAGAGTCCCAGCAGAAGCAGGGCTGCGCCTATGGCTGGGATCTTCGTGAACAGCTCGCCGGCGGCAACGAAGCAGAAGATGCACATGCTTCCGTACGCGATCAATTTGAGCGTCCTGAACATTGTCGTCTCCCGCGTTGGTATCATTGCCGGGTATGAGTTGCCATCTTTCGATACTCGAACTCTCTGTAGCAGTTCTCTAGGAAGTCGTCCGTGCCGAACCATTTGATGTCGTCAGCCGTGACGAAAAACGCTCCGCCGCCGCCGTACACCGATCTGGCGTATGGCTCTGGCACTGTGTTCCCGAGCGCATACGAAAAGCCGTAGCAGAACTTGGGATAGAACCGTTTCAAGTACTTGTGGATGAGCCAAGCGAGAGGATAGGGATCGCCGTCGGAGAAGGTGTATACCTCGATGCACCCAGGCGGTGGATTTTGCAGAATGGAATACTCGAAGGGCAGTCCTTCGTAATCTCCAGCAACCTCGCAGTCGAGCAAGAATCGCGGTCCCTTCTTGTCCGGTTGCTTGTTCTTGAGTTCGTCCGGCACCTCGTTCTCCCGGTACACCCTGTCGCCGTAGACACAGACGGTCTGAAGTTGGTCTTCAAACCACTCTCGTTCTTTGTCGTTCCCGAAGTGGATGGACTCGTAAAACATGCGCTTTATCATGACAACTTCCTTTTGGCCTCTTCGCGCTCTTCCTCGGCGAATTCGTATTCGTCGCAGGGCGTCAACTCTGTGTGATACGCTCTGACTAGGACGTAGCAGTAGCCCTCGTTGACCTTTCCTCTATCGCTGGCCTGTGTTGCGTGCTGTTCTGGGTTGGCGTAGTGCTTGTGGAAAGCATCTTCTACGTCGAGGGCTGCGTCGAGCCATGCAGCGTTGCTCTCGTCCTCGTCCTCGCTCTCGTCGAAGCCCGGCATCGTCATGCCGAGATGCTCCTCAGCCCACCGTTCAAGGGCGTAAAGCGTCTCCTCGCCGTCAGTAACGACTCCTCCGTCAAAGCAACCGTCGGTTGAGGTCCAGACGACAGTTCCTCGCCCTCCCTGGAAAAGAACGGCCAAGTAGCGCGCCAGGTTGCGGTAGACGACGCAGTAGCCGAGATTGAGCGATCGTTTGTCTCGGTCTACGCCTGTTTCCTCTTGAACTCCTCCGGCTGCGTCTATAAGGCCGTTCTTCTCAAGCCATCCGTTTTCGGTAAGAAAGCGGCAGACGGTATTGAAGTCTTCCGGCCGTTCGTATGTAATACTCCCGCTTATCGCTGCGTAAAAACTCATGGCCTTCCCCCTCGGAAGGTTGGATTTCGGACGCACGTCCAAAATTTCGCGAGCGCGCTCCTTTGACCGACACGGCCTTCTAGCGACTTGTCGCGGCCACGCTCCTGGAACCGACGTAGCGTTTGTGGAACTCCTCCTGCACGTCGAAGGCTGCGTCGATCCAGGCGTCGATGTCCTCGTCGGAGTTCGGCATCGTCACCCCAAGCTGTTCCTTTGCCCACTTTTCGAGCTTGCAAGCGGTTTTCACCCCGTCCGTAATGGTCTCCCCATCAAAGCAACCGTCGATCGAAGTCCATACCACCGTTCCTCGCCCGCCCCGGAAAAGAACGTCCAAGTGACGCGCTAGATTGCAGTAGACGACGCAGTGGCCTAGATCGATCCGTCGTTTGTCGCGATCTATGCCTGCGCTGTCGGGGATTGCTCCGCTCTCGTCCACGAGAGCATCCCCGCGGAGCCAGCCGTTCTCAGCGAGGAATTGGCAGGCGGCGTCGAAGTCTTCCTGCCGCTCGTACGTGATGCTTCCGCTGACCGGCGCATAGAAAGTCATGAACACCTCCCTCAAAAGGGTGGATTTTGGACGCAAGTCCAAAATTCGGCGAGCTTGTTTCGCTATTAGCCTGACTTGCCCTTCTTTGTAGATGCCACCAGGTTGAACATGCCGCTGGCAAGCAATCCGTAGAAGACTCGATTGTCCGCGGAAGACACCGGTATCGAGGGAAAGTTCTCGAAACAGACCTCGTAGCGGTCGCCGTCCGGAGATTCGAATATCAAATCGTAGTTGCTATAGTTTGTGTCCCAGTCCAGGATGACGACGTCGGAGGGCACCGTCGAGTAGACTCCCTCAACCATTCCACCTTTGATACTAACGACGATGACCGGTTTCTTCTGGGTATATTGCAGGTCCAGGCGCGTCACGTTCGTCGCTGTCTCGGATTTAACGGCTTTCTTCGGCATCTTGTAGACTCCTGTTTGCTTGACGCACCAGTACGCCGGCATGTGCGTCTTCGAAACACAAGCGGCATATGGTGCAAGTGATCTTCTCCTTGCGTCGGATCTTCTGGTTGGTGGGACAGACCAGAATACCGCGCATCCTCTTGAGCGGTGTAGTCCGTTTGTCGCGGAATACCAGATCCACCGGGAAAGGTGGCACATCCGCGTCGTCGGCCGCCATCCAGGCTCGTCGAACCCTCGGGATTACCGGGGGTTCTCCCGTGTCCCGGTCGCAACTGAACCAGAGATAGAAGTTCGGCTCGGCGGCCAGGAGAACGAGTTCGTCGAGAATGTCCGGGATACGCCAGCTCCTCGTGTAGGCGAAGAACGTGGTTTTGGGGCAAGCGCGGACGATTTTTCTCCAACGGGCCGTGTACGCGGCGCTGTAGAAGTCCCCGGAGGTATGGACGCGGACGTTTTGAATGCCCTTCTCGCGGATTTCTCGGATCGTCTTTGCGACGAAATTCGGCCCACGAGAAATGCTAAGGTTTCTCCGATGGAAGGCTTTGACGCCTCGAAACGAGAATCTATGTTTCTTGGCGTAGCAAAGCCTTTCGCAGATAGGGGAGGCTCCTGGGCACGTCGCGCTGGCTGGTAGGCTGAACGTCCATATGGCAAGACCTAGCTTGCTGTTTCCAGGTCGAAGCATGGCCCTCTAGATGGTCGTTTCCGTCCTTGGATAGCCGAGGGCCTCGGCGGCGTCTCGCAGCGCCTCGATGGACGGAGAACGGCCGCTTTCGATCTCTTCCGGCGCGTTGCGAAGCAGCCAATCGTATGCCTCTCCCTCCCAATCCGCCGGAAGATCGAAGTCCGACTCCAGTTCCGTCTGGCGAGAGAGGATGGCACCAAGGGTCTCCTCGCGTTCGTACTGCGAATAGACGTGCTCGTCGAGCACCGGATAATTTTCCAGACGGCAGGCTATGTCGTACCAGGCACGGAAGGCGTTGGTGATGCGCCCGTCACGGAAAACTCGGATTCGGTAGCCCTCTATCCAGCCGACGGCCCAGTGGTCATGGATCTCGGCCCATACGTCGGCGTCCGGTCCTTCCATGAACGGACGAAGCAGTCCTCGGATTACCTCCGCGTTGGCCCTTTCCAGAGGGCCGGAATCCCGGTGATGCGTGTAGACGATTGTCCACGCATCGGGATCCTTCAATTTGGGGACTTCGTGCCAAATGAAGCATTCGAAGCGTTTCCAATTGCCGGCCGCTCGCTTGGCGGCCTGTTCGATTGGCTCCATAGAGACTCCGTTGGCGAAATGCAGATGCGGAATGGCTGTCGGAACACGCGCGAGCTCGTCGATGTCCCGCTCATCGACGACGCAGCGAGAGCATGCGTTCGCGTCAGCTCGAATTTCGGCGATCGCGCCGATCGATCAGCGAACAAGCTGTTCCGATTATCTTGGCGTTGATGGACCGAATTAAGCTACGTTCTGGTTATGCCTGCGTAGAGGCTTCGTATCTACGACCCTACATTGCAATAGCTTGAATATTCTAGCGTCGTCTGTATCGTCGATCGACTCGACGGCAAGCCGCGTCGCGTACAGCACGAAAAGCGAACGGTGGGATTGAACTGATCAGGCTCGACGCTCGCGGAGAGCCGTGCAGTTCTTCCCACGCGTGAGCGTTGTCGTGTCTGCTTCATACCGTTTTCCGTCGATACCGCCGGACGGTCCACAGACGAGCTGCTGTACGCGCCGCGCGACGTCCGCCAACGGTACTGAGAAGCGATGCCCTTGTTTCGAAACATCGCTGATCGATTACCCGGTTTCGTCCTATTCCCCAGCGTTACGCCGGATAGTCCACCGGATACTACCGCTAGCGGGTCGTCGCACAGCAGTTACAGGCGTAAAGCCTCTGTGTCGCAGATTATAGCCTCTACGTTGGCTGCCGGCAGTACCTGAAACAGTACGAGACGGCGAGGGAAGCTGTGCGCGCGCGTCTTGAGGTGCACCCTCAAGGCGCGTCGCGCTGGCTGTAACGATGCCGTTCTGTTGTCCGCTTCATCCCGCATTCTGGCGATGTCGCCAGGCGGTCCGCAGACGAGCTACATTAGGCACAACACAAGAGGTGCAGGTGTCATGACGGGCCTCTTGCGAAGCGAGCGGTGAGGCAACCTTCACCGCAAGCGAAGCGAATGGGCCTCGTCATGCTGCAAGCGTCGCTGTGCCTGCTTCATCCCGTTTTCCGACGATCCCGCCGGGCGGTCTGCAGACGAACTGTTGCACTACTGTACGGGTCACAGATACGAAGCCTCTGTGCAGGCGTAGCTGTTTCGGCACTGACATCCTCCCCACGGCTAAAGCCGGGGGGTTCCCATCTCGGGATTTGCGAGGTTAGAGTCTGCATGAGTCGGAACCCATGCCTTTACTCCATCTACCCGGTCCCCAGCGGGACCTGGCTGGCCCTCACCGGGCCGGGCCGTGTCAGGCGGCCCATGACGCAGCAGGCTAGCCGCTACGCCAGCGATGTTGATGGCCGCTACCACGTCCGCGTTGGCGCGGTAGCCGCAGGCGACACATCGGAAGTCGCCCTGCGTAGGGCGGTTGGAACGGGTGCCGTGGCCGCATCTGGGGCAAGTGCGGGACGTGCACTTCGGGTTCGCGTAGACTACCCGGACCCCCGCCTTCTCCGCCTTATACGCGACGAAATCCCTGAGTTGCCGGAACGCCCAGGATGCGACCATGCGGTTGAACCGCCGGGAGCCGCGCACCCTGTCCCGGATGCCGTCCAAAGACTCCAGGGCGATGATGGGGTTGGGGTAGCACGCGGCGAGGTTCACCAGTTCGCGGCTCAGTTTGTGGTTCACGTCCCGCATCCATCGGGATTCCTTGCCCCTCGTGACCCGCACGCGGTCAGTGCGGCGGTGGCGCTGGTAGCGTCTGCGGAGGCTAGCGAAGTGTTCACGGCGATGGCGGATGGGCTTCCCGTTCCAGACCTTCACCCTGTCCGGCGTCTTGGCTACGGCAAGGCGCACGATGCCCAGGTCCACGCCGATGATGGTGGTTGCACCGTCGCCGCCACGGGCGGCAGGCGTGCTGGGCACCTTAAGTGGGAGCATGACGTACCAGTCCGCACCCCGGCGGAAGAGTCGGGCATCGCCTTTAACGTGCTGGAGCCTGTCCCTCCACTGAGGCGGCACGCTCAGCGGGAACCAGAGATACTGTCCGCGTCTGCCGGTAGAGACGCGGAGCGCTGTGCCCTCTATCCGATAGGCGTTTACCCCCAGACCAATGGTGTTGTCTCGCACGGTTCTTGGCCTGCCGGCCTTGTGCTTCGCTTTGCGGAGGCCGAAGTAGCTGCGGGCAATCTGAATGGCCTGGTTGACGGCCATGCGGCAGTAATCGGAGGGCAAGCCGAGGGAGCGGGCGGCGCGATAGGCAGTCCCATGGATTCTGGCCCTGCTGGATGTCCTCATACTCAGGGCGGAGTCGAGGCCGCACTGTACCGCCTGGCGGAAGGATTCGGCGGTCGCCTCCAGCCACTGCCTCTTGCCCCTGCCAGGGGAGCGGAGTTTTAGCACGAGTGTTTCTGCTCTGTGCATAATAACATTATACCGCGAAGAACACACGCCAACAAGAAGGAAAAAAAGGAGGGAGCCGTCCTTCCTCCCCACGCCTAAAGGCGGGGCTTCCGGACGGCGATTCTGGTGAGCTATTCTGTTCTTACCGCGAACGCTCCACCGGGTCTTCGTAACGTCTGCTTACTGTGAACGGGTCGCGTGGGTTCTATTTCCAGGCCGCACGACGCGCACCTGTCCGTGCACCACGCTGGCCAAAGAATATCCCAGCGTGTACCGCAGTTCGAACATTCATAGTGATTGCAAAACCACTGCATTACGAACGATTCGTCATCGGCCTCGGCGGCTAGACGTTTCACCGACGGGCGAATCGAGCGCATTCTGCTACTCATCGCTAGGTTGGAAATCGAAATAGAACCTGGGACGATGCTGGAATTGCAACGTTCCTTTGACGCCGTCGCTCCGGCGTGTGACGACGACGTACGGTGCCAGGAAAGCCCGTACGTCGAAGTCCCGACGTAATTCCTCCGTGTTCCACACGTTGCCGCGGCCGTAGATCTTCTCCAGACGATCTCTTTCCGCTGCTTCGGCCTCTGCCAGTTCTTGCTGGACCTGTCGTAATCTCTCCGTCTTGTTCTCTGTCATCTGGCTCCTCCCGGCTGATTACAGAGACGCGCTCGTTGGCTCCGCAGCATGAATAACTACCGTGTCGCCGAGAATTTCGTACGACATCCGTCCTTCCAGGAGGCCCTCGGCCACCTCCTCGGGAATCCGGTAGTGACGCGAGAGCATCTCTGTGAGAGGCTTTTTGTGGTCGGGCTGCGTATAGGCAGCCATTGCCCAGCGCAGGAACGACGGGGCGTGCAGAAGTCCGCTGGATTCGATCGTGATTCGCATCCCTACATCCTCATTGGAGGTAGATGGCGATCTCTGCCGTTCCGGTCATTTTCATGTCCCTGTCGCATATGCTGCAGACGGGAGATCCGTTCCTTCCCACCCAGCCATATTCGACGTATTCATCAGCTCCGCACTCTGGGCACTCCCATTTTTCTTCGTAGACGATATTCATTTCCGGAAGACGGAAGATCCCCAACTTCATGCCGCCTATGATCAGGCGGCACGTGTGAGGCTCGTTGCTTGGGCTCATGGCATTGCCGCATTTCTGGCAAAGAGGTTCGAAAGCCTCTGCTAAAGCGTCGTAGCTCCGCCACGTAACGGTGTGACAGTCTCGGCATTCCCATTTGCGCTCGTACTGAATCTGAGGCGTCGTTTTCGTGTTGGACATGCGCTCCTCTCCGCACTAATGATTGAAACCGGCGTAGATGCAGGGACCAGTCAGCGGTGAGCAGATGGCATGGTGCCGTCTCGCTAGCTACTCTAGCGCGGCCGTGTACCAGGCGCCATCGGCGCCCAGCACCGTAATCTCCATGCTCGGCTTAGGCCCCGCGGCCGTAATGGCTGCGTCGAGCAGAGTGTACGTCTCGCCCGGTAGTGCAGCCGAGCAGTGGGCTACGCGCAGATATTGCGCGTCCCACCATCCCTCTCCGCAGTACTCGTCGCGCCCATTGTAGTGTCGGCGGATAACGACTTGCATCAGTCTCCCCTTCGGCCGGCAGGTGCATCGCCACCTGCCCGTCGACCGGCCAGCGACGGGCAGGCATCGTTACTCGGGAGTCACCATATCTTGCTTCAGTCGCCTTTTGCTACGTCACGATGGCAGGCACGCAAACGAAGATCTTCCAGCACCCGCCGTGCATGCCTGGAATGTGATAGCCGCCGACCGCCCTCGCCCCCTCCGGAGCCACCGCGATGGCGTCGTTCCATCCCCGTTCCCCGGGCCGTATGACGACCGCACGTCCGTCGCTGGTTGTAGACGTCTGCGGGCTCTCCCAATACCCCTCCTGCATCTGCCGGCAGGTGGGGTGGCCGAAGCGGATTTCGACGACTTCCGTTCCTCGACCGTGTTTTTCCTGCGCCTTGGCGAACGCCTCGACGGCGTCCAGACGCTCGGCGAGAGACGGGTATTCCTCGGACACGATTATTCGGGTCGCCTCCAACGGTAGCTGCAGCCCTTGGGCGACGTCGTGCCATGTCGAAAACTCGTACCCCCAAGGGGTGTGGAGGCCGGAAAGTAAGTAGATCGGACGGACGCCGTCCTCCAGATCCAGCGCATATTCATCCGACGACCACTTGTTTCTTTCCACGTGTTCGTAACGCACGACGGTACACCAGCCTGAAATGTCCCGTCCTTTGGTCGTTTTGTTGGCGAAGCAGACGACGTCGCCGCACTCCTTAGCCAGCCAGAGGCGCGGATAGCGCCCGCCCGGCTGCCGGCGGAATACGAATTCGTAGCGTCGCATAGAGAGCTCCTTTTGCCTCAGCTTGCACGGATACGAAGTCTCCGCGCAGGCTCAACTATCTTTTTTGAGCAGTTTGTGGCCCGCCGCTTCCAGGTGCTCGAAGTCCGGACGTTCGAGGATCGGAGCGACGACATCTCCGGCTTCGGCAGCACGGATAGCGTCGTTCAACGCTCCGACGAAAGCAGCGACTATCTCGTTCCATTGACCCACTTCCCGCGCCAACGCTTCCACGTCGCGGTTCTTCCAGTAACCGCCTTCGTCGCTTACGTCGGCGAGAATGCCTAGCGACTTGGCCGTGTCGAGAACTTTGATGACGCCCAGATGGCAGCGGAGGAAATTCTCGACACCCCCGCAACGGGGATCACTGGCATACTGGGTCTTGCAAAAAGAATGCCAGTGCCAGCCCTTGCCGAGGGCGCGCGTGGAAATGTCGCGCTGTTTTCCGTCGTAATAGAACCGGACGGACTTGGGATACCGGGCGAGGCCGAAATTGGCCGATTCGCAGCCGGCTCCCGGTAGCGTCGCAAAGGCAACGACTTCCAAGGGTTGGACGTCGATGGCAATCATCCGCTTATGGGGATCGTTCCTCGGGCTGTGATTGACGTGGCGCGTCGCCTGGATGAGCAGCCAACGGAGGTCGTCGTCCGCGTCGTGCAGATTGAAGTCGCATGCGTCTTCCCGCAAATGGAGAACCTGACCAACCTCCGCGAATCCGGCGGTCGTAGCGGCTCGCCAAAGTCGATGGATGACGCTCTTGGCCGTGTCCGCGTCCGCTTCCGGAGCGCGGAACGAGTAATGTATGGTCAAACCCATGGAAGAACTTTTCTCTTAGGCATCCGTCGTCTGGACGAATATCCGGCGCAAATCGCCGTCTTCGTCCGCGTACCACGTCTCGAAGGACACACTCCGGCACAGGGGATTCGCCTGCTCGTCGTGGAATTGGGTTACATCGATACGCAGCGATGTGGAAGTGTCTGAGACATTCAGCATGTCATAGGCGACAGTTTCCGTGAGCCGTCGCAGATTCGGATTGCTGGCGATCCGCTCCACCTCTTCCAGGTCGAGAGTCGTCCTTTCGAGGACAGCGTCCATGCCGGTGCGGCCGATCACGATGTAAGTTGTCTCGCGGCAGCTATGAGGCCCCTGTACAGATGTAGCCTCGTCCAAAGACATATTTTTCTCCTTTCGTTCCGAGTTGCGGGCGACTGGCGGTGTCCCTGCTTAACGGCCGATGAACGTGAGATCCGTCGATCCGCACCACGGGCAGATCGGTCCGAGGACCTTGTCGTTCATTCCGGCCAAGCACCGGCATTCGAAGAGGTCCTCGCGGAGAGAAACGCAACGCTCCCGGCAAAAGAGGTAACGTCGCGGGCTGTCCCCCGTCGCGGCCCACGCGGAGAGGGCCGGAGGAAGATCGTCGTTCGTGGCTGGGATCCGTCCCAGCCGGATCAGGGCTCCGCAGTAGATGCACTGTCCTACGGAGACTCCGTGGGGGACATGCCGATTCTCATACTGCGGTTTCGCCATCTGACTGACCGGACGTTGCCGGTGCCACTTCGTCGTCTTGCACAATAGTGCCAATAAGCGCCATGTAGCCGTCGTCCGTCGCACATAGTAAGAACTTCGGCTGTTTTTCGCAATCCGACGGCACGGACAGCACGACTACGTCCTTTTCGCCGACCGCCTCGATCGCTTCGCGAAGATACCGGCTGTCGACGGTCACCGTCAAAGGCGCCTTGTCGACGGAGAGGGCGGTAATCTCGGCGGATCCCGATGAGCTTTTCAGGCGAATCTTTCCCGTGCGATCCGTAGCTATTTCGACCGGAACGTTCTCTGGAATGCGCTTCAAGGGCTGGAGAATGTCCTTGACGTGAACGTACGCCACCGGTTTCACGCTTTCCGGCAGAACATGCCTCCAGTCCGGATACGCGTCGTCCGGTAGAAACGCCGCCACGCTCGTGGCGAAATCGCCGGAATCCGCTTGAAGAATGAGCCATTCGTGCTCATAGTCGCCCGCTTTTCCGTGTTTGAGAGCGGCGTAAACCTGCCTTGGCGCTGGCTCTGTCGGGATTTTCTCGAAGATCCGGAGCAGTTCGACCGGCATGACGATGCGCACGTCGCTTTTCTTCTCGTAGCAGGCTTCGATCGCCACGGTTTGCCACGCCAGACGATGCCCGTCCGAGGCTACCACGTCGAGAATAGCGGTATCGCTAGACCCCTCGTAGACGAAAAGGCCTATGCGCTCAAGGCCGGGTCGGTTTACCTGCCGTCTGGCAACGGCGTGCTTCACCCTTCGTAGCGCCGTCAGGAACTGCCGAAACGGGACGACCAGCGTGTTCTCTTCTCGGAGCTCCGGCGCTTGCGGAAGGTCGCCGGACTCGGTCATGCTCGATTCGACGCGGGTACTTCCGTTGGCATCCTCGAACGTGACTCCCGAATAATCTCCCGAGACGGCTACCGTGTCCTGAAGGTGCCGCACGATGGCGAGCGCCTCTTTCACCGGAAAGAAGGCGAATCCCGATTCTTCCACTTCGGCCGGGAAGCGGATCGTTACGTAGACATCTACGTTAAAAGTGCGAAGGAGGGCCTGACCCGTCGCTTCGATCTTCGCGTGCCACAACTGTGTCACGAGTCTCGTCTTTTGAACGACCGTCGCCGCGAGTTGAAGTACGCGGTTCAGGTCGCGTGTGCGACAGCGTATTCGCATAGATTTATCCTTGTCACAGATACGAAGCCTCTGTGCGGGCATAGCCACGGCATCATCGGGAGATTTTGGACGCAAGTCCAAAATTATTGCGATCTGCGGCGAGGATGGCGGCGACCCGCCTTGCTACGCTTCCGCCGCATACTCAGGCGCCTTTTCAGAGCGCATCTCGGCGAGTTTTCGGCGGACCTGCTCGTGGAGACCGAGCCGCTTCGCCACCTCTTCGATAGATTCGATGAGACTGGCCAGTTCCAAGGCGCAGGCATCAGGATCCTCGTCGCAGCCCTGAAGGCGGTGGACCAGAAGGGCTAGGAAAGGATCGTACAGGTTCCAGGGGTCGTCCCAGTCTGCCAGGCGATCCGGAAACTGCCCGATCGGTTCGTAAGGATAGGCGTCGAACAGCTTTTTCGGCGTGAGGCGGAAGCGTTCCACGGGCGGCTTCCGCTCCAGCAACCAGCGCATCAGCCGCCAGCGCAGCACTCGGAGCGTACGTAAGAGCTTCGGGTTCTTCGAGTTAGCCGGCATATGCTCGTCCCTAGACCTCGTCACAGATGCGAAGCCTCTATGCAGGCGGCGTGGCCTCTAACGCGGAAAGTCGCCGTGGATGGCGGGGAATCTCGATGTTTTTCGGGAGATCCAACAAATCCGCCAGGTCGGAATAATCCACGGGACGCGTTTCAATTTCCAAATGAGGATACGACGCCGCCGATCCGACCCACTGGAAGCGGACGTCTGGATGGTACAGCGTAATCCAGGCGAACAAGCTCATGTAGACGGTAGGCCACGGATCGTTCCAGCGGAGATATTCCTTGCCTGTGTAGTCCGGCTGCCAGTCGTCCGGCAACTCACGGAACACGGCTCGATTATGTCCGTTCCAGATGTCTGGAGGAAGGACGACTTGCGGGACGTAGGACATGTACCTGTGCGTCTTACTGGACTCGAACTCGAGCTTGTACACGTCCGGAGCGACGTCGTAGACGGCCGTCGCCACTTGTGCGGCGCGTTCGATGTGCGGGCGGGCCTTCTCGACGTCCATGACCGCTCCGCCGATGATGACGGAATCGTGTACGTGCTTAGACACGATGGGAAAGACGATCTGTTTCATGTTTTGACGAAAAATTCACCAAAGGACAGTTTCCCGTAGTCCTCTTCCACGGTGTCTTCGCCGATTAAGGACAGTGCAAACTCGAGCAGCCTATCCAGAAGGACGGCGATTGCCTCCGCGTCGGTCTTCTCTCGCTCGAAGCTGACGGAGATCGTGAACGTAGCAGTATTCTGAGAATCGCTCGGTTGCATGGTAGCTCCTGACGAAGTCTTGAGATTTTGGACGCAAGTCCAAAATTACCGCGATCGACGACTCGGTCTGCGGCGCGCAGCCCGTTCCGGCTTTGACCAGATGACAAGGAAGGCGGGTCCGTCGATATGCAACCTGACGCACTCGGACGACAGACGCGTGCTCTCCAGTCTGATCTCGTCCGTGTCCCCAACGCCGTTCGGTCGAAGCGTCAAGTCTTGTCCGGGTACCGTAGTAACTTCTTCCGATTCCCCGTCTGGCCAGACTATCCGAAAAACGAGCTTCGTCTTCGGATCGACGGACGACGCCGGCTTCTCCAAAGCACTCTCTGGCGCTTGGTATTGATCACGGACTGAATTAAGATCCGTAAGCGTCAATTCTGTGGTCTGACGACTTCGCTTGTGGACGAAGCGGATCGTTTCGCCGAGGTAGGTGACGTGGGCGAGAGCCACGGTCAGTCCTCCCACCATAAGTACCAGGCGTGGACGGCCCCGAAGGCGGCCAACAGGAGCATTAGCAATCCTTCCATTGGGCGGTTCCTTTCTTCGCAGGCACAGTTGCTAGTTCCGTATCGCCGGTGTCCAGCAACCCATGCTGTGCATATGACTGCCAGGCTACCAAGAAGCTGGCCAAAAGCGGTGCTGCCTCGTCGAACTCCCGGAGGACCCGGGGCAGGTATTTCGTCTCGAAGACTTCAGTTACTGCCTTCACGAGATCCGTGAATTTTTGCTCGTCGTAGTTTTTGGCCAGTTCATCGGCGCGGGCCATAAGCCCGGCATCGCTGAGCAAGGCCAGTTCCAAGGCCCTGGGATCTACCCAGGTGTAATCCGGGACGGTAGGGAGGTCGCTGAACACCCAGAAAGGGGGTCCGGCTTCCCCGTTCGTCCCGGGTCGCCGGGCGGCCCGAAGCGTCGTAGAGTGGTCGAACAAGTCGTCGTTAGGCGGAGGCATTCTGTAGACAGCGTCTCGCTGCCTCCGCGACTTCTTCTTGGCTTTGTTGCAGATACGAAGCCTCTGCGCAGGCGTATGGCATGTGGCAGATCGCTGCATTGTCGATGTCGCGAATTTAGCCATCGGTCAGTTCTCAGAAGATAGACAATACATTCGCCGGTCGATAGCGTCGAGCAGATATAGCGCGTAGCGGAGGAACGGGTGTAGCAACACGATAGCGCCTATGCCATTGTTAAGATCTTCCTCGATTCCCAGTAGCACAGCGACGTCAGGCGACTCCAGGTGCCCGGCGGTCATCCGTTTGCGGAGGAAGTCCCGGATCACACCAGGATGGGAAGCTGCTTTCGGCGCCATTGCAGACAGCTCTTCGTAGGCCTTTAGAACCTCGTCCGGATCGAATTCCGACAGGACCGGATCGTTGCGCAGCATATCATGGAGGGCTGCTTGTAGCACGAGCTTGCGAAATTGCTCGTAAGCCCACTCGTAGTCTCTTGCCTCCTCGTCAGCCCGAGACATTAGCAAAGCGTCCCGGGAAGCCGGCTTCAAGGCTCCGGGATCTACGTGAACGCAATTTGGGACAGTGAGTAGATCGACGACTGTTCTATTTTGTGTTTTCTTTTCAGGTTTTTGAGACATGGGAAAGCTCCGCGGAATCGCGCGGGATCCCGGAGGACGGCGGGAGAGGAGTGGGCTGCCGTTCGGTCATTCGCCGCCGTCTCCGGGTCCGCACCAAACTCAAGCGCTTGACGTTCTTTCTTCGCTTACGGGAATCTCGATCTCTTCCTTTGGTGTGCGGGTATACGGATGGAACACGTCATTGAGGACATTTGCTACTCTGGTTACGGCCAACCACAATGGAATCAGCAGGAATACGGGAGACAATAGGCTCAGTCCAAGCAATACGACGATCAACGCGGAAATCCAGTGCGAAAGGCAAAATGGGCAGAGCACGGCCGCTCCCCAAGACAGCTCGCCACGGAGTTCCTTGTTCCTCCTGGCCGCTTCTCGCAGGCAACGGAAGATGACTCCGTGGTGGATCGTCTCGACGGACTGCCAAACGGCCAAACCGCCGATCAGGGCTAGAGCGATCCAATGCATTCGTTGCTGGTACGGTTTCTACGCTTATTTCGATCTTTCGACGCGGTTCTTTATAGGGTCAACTCTCGTTCTTCGGCAATGTCAATTGCGGAATCCGATTCTTCCTTGCATGTAGGCGAAACCGATAGCCCACGTTGCCACCAGTAGGACGGGCCACCACGCTTCCATGACGAGGGACATCACTCCCGCGCTGAGAAGCGCCAGTCCTACGAAAGTGTCGTCGTCCATGGAACGAGCCATAGAACGTCCTTTCAGGAAGGAGAAACGTAAAGCGGCCGTCTGACCGTCAGGCGGCCCGCGCACGCGTCGCGCGTACAGTATGGAAGTGCTCTCGGAAGACGAAATCCGGCGGATCGTAGAGGAGCGAGGCAGCTTCGCCCCTCTCCTGCCTCTGTTGCTGAATCTCAAGGGCAAGCCTTACCATATTCGCGACCATTTCGTCTTCGAGCCGTTTTTCCGTGTCCGTCCGCCGCGCAAGCTCGTGTACATGACCGGACGGCAGGTCGCGAAGTCCACCTCTCTGGCGGCTCAAGGGGTGATCCAATCCGCCGTCACGCCGCACTTCGCCACTCTCTATGTGCTGCCCCAGTTCGAGATGACCAGGCGGTTCTCCAGCAATTACGTCCGACCGTTCATCGAGGAGTCCGCCTTCCGGTCTCACCTGTCCTGCGTGACGAACACCATCCTCCAGAGGCAATTCAAGAACCAGAGCACACTGCATTTCTCGTTCGTAACGGACAGCGTAAACCGAACGCGCGGGCTCAGTTGCGACAAGACCTGCTACGACGAGGTGCAGCTTATCCCCGGTGAGGCCATCCCTATCGTTCGCGAGACGATGTCCGCGTCCCCGTGGATGCTGGAGCAGTACACAGGAACGCCGCTGACGCTGGACAACATCCTGACCAGCCTGTGGACCATGTCCTCCCAGGCCGAATGGGTCATCCGGTGCGAAGCCTGCAACCATTGGAACATCCCCTCGGCGGAGCACGACCTGGACCGGATGACGGGGCCCGACGTCGTGACGCGGGAGATCAGCGAGGACCAACCAGGGGTGGTGTGCGCCAAGTGCGGGCGACCCATTTACCCCAGGAAGGGGAGATGGGTGCACCGCTATCCGGAACGGAAAGACGTGTTCGAGGGGTACCACGTCCCGCAGCACATCCTGCCCATGCATTACGCCAACCCCGAGAAGTGGCGCACGCTACTGGGCAAACGGCGGGGTGCCGGCAATACGCCGATCCACGTCTATTACAACGAGTGCTGCGGCGAGCCCTACGACGTGGGCAGCAAGCTCGTCTCCATCGAGGACTTGAAGCGCGTCGCCGTCCTGCACCCGAACCGCTTGGACGTGGCGAAGGCCAAGATAGCCGCTTACAAGCGCCGGGTACTAGGCGTCGACTGGGGCGGTGGAGGGGAACAGCGGACGAGCTTCACGACGGCGGCGGTCGTAGGCATGCTCCCCAATGGCCGCATCGACGTCCTCTACGGATGGCGTTCCCTGACGCCCCACGACTACGCAGGCGAGGCGGCCCATATTCATCGCCTCATGGGCGAGTTCCAATGCACGCACATCGTCCACGACTACAGCGGGGCGGGGGCCGTGCGCGAAGGATATCTCATCTCGCTAGGCATCCCTCCGGTAATGCTTGCGCCGGTAGCCTACGTTTCCTCTCGGGCGGGTTTTCTGATGCAACCCGTACCGGAGAATCCGCAGACGTTGCAGCGCGCGCACTATCGGCTGAACAAGGGTCGGTCGCTGCTGCAGACGTGCGAGATGATCCGGAGGGGCTGGATTCGCTTTTTCCAGTATGACTACGTAGGACCAGATGAGCCCGGCCTATTGCACGATTTTCTGGCTCTTGTAGAGGACAAGAGCGAGAGCCGGCTAGGTTCCGACGTCTATTCCATCGTCAGGTCATCGCTAGGCGGACCCGACGATTTCGCGCACGCGGTGAATCTGGCCGTGTGCGCCCTTTGCTACCAGGAAGGCCGGTGGCCCGACTTCAGGGCGAGTCCGCCGGCGTAACTCGCCGTTCGAGAGGTTTCCGCGCAGGTGCGCGAAATCGACTTCCATTGCGCGCCACAGATACAAGGCCTCTGTGCAGGCGTTGTGTCGATTACCAAGTCGCGCCGTAAAGCCCCTGGCTTCAGCCAGGGGATATAAGGCGCGTGGTTATGCCGTTGCAGTTGGTATAAGACAGCGGTAGAATATAGCCATGCTGGTGCTGGAATACAAGGCCTACGCACACGAAGAGCAGTTCCGAGCGGTGGATGAGGCGATCCGCACGGCACAGTTCATCCGCAACAAGTGCATCCGGCTCTGGATGGACAGCCGGGGCGTGGGCAAGCACGACCTCTCCGCCTACTCCGCCGTGCTGGCCAAGGAGTTCCCGTTCGTCGCAAGGCTCAACAGCATGGCACGACAGGCCGCCGCAGAGCGTGCTTGGAGCTCCATCGCCCGGTTCTATGCTGAGTGCAAGGCAAAGAAGCCGGGCAGGAAGAGCTACCCGCGCTTCAAAAAGAACACCAGGTCGGTCGAGTATAAGACCACCGGGTGGAAGCTCGTGGAGGACAGGAAACGAATCACCTTCACCGACGGGAACAGCATCGGGACCCTGAAATTGAAGGGCACCCGCGACCTCTCGTTCTATTCGCTGGATCAGATCAAGCGGGTGCGCCTGATCCGCCGTGCGGACGGATACTACGTTCAGTTCGCCATTGCTGTCGAGCGCCGCGAGCGTATTGCCCCATCCCAATCCTGCGTCGGCCTCGATATGGGCCTTGAGAGCTTCTATACGGATTCCCACGGGAACACGGTCGAGAACCCGCGCTTCCTCCGCAAGGCGGAGGTCAGGATCAGGCGGCTCCAGCGCGCCGTGAGCCGACGGAAGAAGGGAGGGGCGAACCGCGAGAAAGTGCGCAAGCTGCTGGCTAAAGCACACCTGAAGGTTCAGAGGCAGCGTAGAGACTTCGCCGTGAAGCTGGCGAGGTGCGTCGTCCGGTCTAACGACCTGGTGGCCTTCGAAGACCTGGCGGTGTGCAACATGGTGCGGAACGGGCGTCTGGCCAAGAGCATCAACGACGCGGCTTGGTCGCTGTTCCGCCGCTGGCTTGAGTATTATGGCGTGGTGTACGGGCGAATCGTCGTTCCCGTACCGCCACAGTACACCAGCCAAAACTGCTCGCGTTGTGGGATGCCGGTTTTGAAGTCGCTCTCGGAACGCACGCACCGCTGCCCGTGCTGTGGTCTAGTCCTGGATCGGGATCACAACGCGGCGCTCAACATCTTGCAACGTGGATTGGAAACGGTAGGGCGGGGCACGCCCAAACCCAACGCCTGGGGAGAGTCCGGCCTCTGCCACCCGTCCAGAGATGGGCGGATGGTAAGCGGACTCGCTGAGCCAGGAATCCCCCGGCTTTAGCCGTGGGGAGTGTCAACGTCAATACGTTGCGACGAGGAGGCGCTCGAGTCTCGGAGAAGCGCGAGGAGCGCTGCCCGCAGCGCATCTCCGAGCTCGTGTGCCGAATGAGCGTCGTCACTGTCCGCTTCCTCCTGTATTCCGGCAGCTCGCCGAACAGTCTGCGAACAAGCTACTGACGGTGACGCATCACAGATATAAAGCCTCTGTGCAGGCTTAGTTCCAGGCGTTATCGAGACTATTCGTTGTGACCGATTGCCAGTACGCAGACGCGAGTGAGGCGAAGTTTGCCGCGGTGTTCTCGGAGGCGGAAGCCTGCGAGAGAACCGCGTGCATACTTCACCGAGCAAGCGTCGCTACTACCCGCTTCTTCCTGCATTCCGGCGATTGCGCCGGGCAGTCTGCGGAAAGCTACTGGCAATCTTAATCAACCGCCAATACGTAGCGAGGCGGCTGGGGACGAGGAAGAGCGTGAGGTCGTTAGATCGAAACGTATTCCTCGTCACCAAAGCCGACGAGTGCCGCTTCCATCTGCGTCTGCCTGTATCCCGGCGACCTCGCCGGATAGTCCGCAGGTGAGCTAATGGCGGATTCTAGCCGAAGGCCGTAGACCTCGCGGTTATGGATACGAAACCTCCGCGCAGGGCATATCTTGCCAGCACCAAAGGCGAGGTGGCTGGTGACAGTCCGGAGGCTCTCGACGCGGGCCCGCCAGTGGAGCGGCGAGACTGCCCTCTCGCCGCTCCCACCAGGGACGCGGAAGAGGCCGGAGGACTGTGACCTGCCGCCGAGCGTCATTGTGTCTGCTTCATCCCGCTTTCCGGCGATCTCACCGGGCGGTCCGCAGACGAGCTGCTGGCGACTGTCACAGATACGAAGCCTCTGTGCAGGCGTAGATACTTTTTTGGGCGGCTCGGTCGCCGACCCACGTCGCAGGTACGAAGCCCCTGCGCAGGCGTAGTCACTTCTTCAACCGCGTATTATGCAGCTTACAGCGGCTGCGAGGCTAGATGTTGGATCCGGTACAGTTCGGCCAGGCCGTTACGAGCCTCGTCCGGAATGCGCGTCTCGGTTACCGCCCGGAGGAGAGGCTTCTCGCCGTAGCGGGTCAGGATGCTTTCGAGAAGCTCGGCGTCCTGGTAGTCCATAGACTTCGCCTCTTCGGCTAGCTTGGCGCCATCGACGTCCAGCCCGTCCAAAACCCGTTCAGCGAAGGCTTCGCCGAATGTGCCGCGGATCTCCTCGACGGGGAGGCGCGCCAATTGCTCGGCGCTGAACACCGATCCCGTCGGCAACTCTACGGAGGTATCGACGAGTTCCATGGCCTCCTTCGTCGGCACGCTGTAAACGACCTCTTCTGGCCGGCGGATCAGTTCGTCGTAGTGCCCTGCGAAGCCAGCTTCCTGGTCGAACTGGTCGAGGACTTCGCACACCGTTTCTTGGGCATTCGGGTCCGTCATCAAGCGGGCATCGCTCCGGAGTACGGCCGCCAGTTTCGACAACCCCGCCTTCACGGCGGGGTCGACTTTACGCGGATCGGCAGCCTTGAGGCGCTTCTCGATCTCGTCGGCGACTTCCGCAGATACCCCGAAGCCATAGCCGGCCTGCCGGTTCAGCCAGGTCCCCAGTTCTCCATGAAAACGAATCCCGAAGGCAGCGGCCTTTTCCAGGATCTTGCCGCCCAGGGCGCGGCGCGTCCCGTAATCGAGATCGTCGCGGTAATCGCGAAGCCACTGCGCCGCGGCCTTTACTTCCTTGGCGTTGCGCAGCGGATAAAGGCGTTCCTTTCGGCCCTCGCGATACCGTACAATGGCGAAGGCTTCATCGGGAAGCGTCTCCAACTCGGAGCCTGGCCCTTCGGAAGCCGCCGCGGCTTTCTTGGCCGCATGCATTTCCTGGATGTCCTGCTCGATGCCGTATAACTGGGCCGCCCGCCACAGCCGCTGTTCTACGACCTCGGCGATTTCCGGCGGCCACGCGGCCCGTTTTTCGAGGAAATGGGCCCAGCTCAGCCAGCAGGCGGCCTTCGAATCGACCGGCAAGCGCCGGTGCCTGGAGTCCGCAAACAGCGTCGAGGGGACTTCGCGGTACGCTTCCGAGCTGTGCAGGGCGGAAGCGTCCGCCGACTTGACGTATTCGGGGAGTTTGTATTTTTGCGAGAAAGCCCAAAGTTCCGAGAACAGCGTGTCTTGAAGTTGATCCATGCTTCTTCCACCCTATAAGGATGCTGTCAGGGCCCTCGGCCTACCCGACGTCGGAGACGAACTTCCCGCGCCCGTCAGATGCCCGCGTTGCGGCCTGGACGCCCGGATCGTAGGCCAACTGGAACCTCGCGCTCCGTCGCTCTTCTACTGCCTGGATTGCCAGGCCGCCGGAGACGTCGTCGATTACGTCCGATTCGCGCGTGGAGGCACGCATCGGGATGCCTTCATCTTCTTGCACGCGATTACCGGATGGCCATACGAGGAATCGAGCTGGGGCGAGTATGCCACGGCCCGGGGCCCGCTGGAACGCGCCAAAACGCTCTGGCGCGAACTTACGGAGGCCAATTCCCATGATACCCTTCTCGAAGAACTGCTTACAACATACTTGAAGGTCCCCGAGCAGGGGATGTACGGCGGGCGGTGGCCCGAGATTTCCAGGGCCCTCGTCACCGCCGCTGCCCAAGCCAACCAATTCCTGCGCTATGTTCTGTCCGACGATCTCGATGGAGGGCACAGGCAGCCCCTTCTGGTATTCCCGTTGCAGACGATTCCGGGGCGCATCGTGGGCTTTTGCGTGGCGGGCGGAAGACATAAGAAGCGACTGCACTACGTTCCCCTCAGCCTGATCCAGAAGGGCTCGGTGGCCATTCGCGAGGGGGGACTGTACTATCACCCGGAAGTTCCGCGTGCCGCGCGAAGCACGTCGGGAATCATAGTCGCATACCCGAACGTCCTGTGGGCCGCGGTGGCCCAGTTCTGGCACCTCTTGAGCAACACGAAACCCCTGCCCATCGTGGCGTGGGCGAACCCGATATGGGGAAAGGAGGGGCGCGGGCACGTTCCTCTCCGATGGGCCGGCTATTCGGCACGGATGGTCTGGGATATGTTCGACCGGACGCGGCTCGTCTTGTGGCTGCCCGAGTTTTCCAGAGAAGGTCTATGGCATTTATTGCGTGTCAAATGCCGGGTCTCGCTCCTGGAAATCTCGGGCGATCCCCTGGATTTCGTGGGCGCCCGGGCTCTAGGAAGCAGTCCGGAGGACGTCGTACGGCGCATAGCCGAGCAGGCCATACCGTGGCAAGAAGCCGGACGACGACTTCTCTTCGGGCGGCGGGACGTCGACGTCGAGAGAATCGTCGCCGACGCCCTGCTTCACGGCATACCCCCGGAGGATCTGCTGTCGTGCTGCGAGACCCGGCGGCAGGAGCAGATCGTGCTGCGGATGCTGGAGCGCAAGGGAGCGGGGCACCGCACGGATTTGTTCTCGGGAACCGTGACGGAAACGGAGACCGGCTATTATCTGGAGCGGAACAGGAAACATCCTCCGATTCTCTTGTCCGACGCCCGAATTCATGTGCATCGGATCGTCCGCGGGAGGAGGACGGCGTACCAGGGCGTCGTGCTGTATAACAATGCCATCCTTCCGTTTTACGGATATGAGGAGATCGAGAATGACACGGCTCGCTGGCTGCTGCACCACTGCCTGCGTCACGGCCAACGCCCTCCCCGCGTCGATCCTAGTTTTCCGCGGCTTTTGTTTGTGGCGATGCGTTTGCATCCGCCGTCGCAGATCGACGACTATACCCGCGTCGGCTGGGACCGACGCAAACGGGCCATGATCCTCCCTCGTTTCGTGCTCGAAAGAGCCGGGATCGTCGATACTCGCCTGTGGGAACTCGGTCACTGCCTGGTGCCTGGACATCCAGCCTGGCGGATTCCTCCGCCGCGCGATCTGGCTCCGCACGAGGTGCAGCCGCCCGGCGATTCGGCCTGCGGAGAAATCTATTTCGCGTGTATCGTCGGGATCCTCGCGTCGATCCTCAGCCCGCTGAAGAAACGCGCGCCGGCCTACAGCCTCGCACTGCACGGGCCAGGAGCGGTCAACGTGGGAACTGCTTTGGCTCGGGAGCTTGGATGCTTCCCGGAAAAGGACACGGCGGACGCGCTACTGGCGTTGGTGGGGCACTGCTGGCCTATTTTCCTTCCCAGTTGGGCAGAAGAGAAGGACATGGACGCCATCTTCGCGTCGCTTGTGGCCAAAGATCAGGGATTCATCGTAGATTCTACTTACAGCGCCCAGAAGAAGCTGCGGACGCACCTGCTGCGCACCTTGGTAGTCGATGGGCCAGAAGATGTCCTTGTGAGCGAGCGGTCCTTCGCGTACGCCCCGGCCCTCGTCTCGGCGTATCTGCGGCATCTAAGCACGCGAAACTGGGGTTTCGTAGCGAACCTGCTATACCCTACGTGGGGCCTGATTCTTAGAGATTTTGCGGATTTTCTTGGGCGGTGTGGCGGTCCGGGCGAGATGGTTTTGCAGGCGAGCCGCCGTATCTTCTTCGGCACGAAAATGCGGCGCCTTCGTTGAGACACCTCGCCCCTGGAGCCGGTCACAGATACGAAGCCTCTGTGCAGGCGTAGTCACCGTGGCGACCACGAGCTGGCCATCCACGATTACCTTGGTCACAGATACGAAGCCTCTGTGCAGGCGTAGCCGCCCGATAGCTAAAAAGTAGCCAAATTATCCGGATCGACGGCCCTAAGGCTTCGCAAGCAACGTCCAGAAAAAAGAGTGCGGTTTGCTGGCTTTCTGCCTGCATTCCGCTCTTTTTTCGGACGTTGCCTTATTTTTTGGCGACCGGAAACGTCTTCCGGCGCTGGTCGAAAGGCTTACGCCTTACCGACCATGTTTTATGACGCGTTTTTGGCCGTTTTTTAGCGATTTTTTCGGCCCTCAACGTCGCAGAAAGCGCTGGATGAGATTCTTGGTGTCGCCGGACGTCAGCGGCAGCGTTTCGAGCTGCTCGAAGAGTTCCCTGAGCCGTTCTGACACTTCGGCGTCCACTTCCGCCGCGTTCTCCGCTTGAGCCGCGAACTCTCCGGCGAACGCCTTTGGCTGTTCCACCGGATAGGCGGCATACTCGGCGTCCCGGTTCGGGATTAGCGGCCGCAGGGTGACCGGCGTCGTCAGGAATCCCTCTCGGCTCAAAACGCGGTCTACGTAGCTCCGGATGTCCGGGTGAAAACCGTCAATTTCTTCCGGAGGCGGGTTGAGAAGTGCGGCTTCCGTGATGCCCCAGGCGCATTCCCGAACGGTGGCCAGATCGACGACGTCAGGCAAAAGCGGCGATCCGTATAGGACGTTGCAGATCTGTATGAACCGCGGCAGACGCAGGTAGAACTCGTCGGACGAAGCGACGAACAGAGCCGCCATGAGCCGATCAAAGACGGCGGGAGGCATTGGAGCGTCCATGTCGTCCTCGATTTCCAAGCGGATCGTCATGGGCGCCCACGCCAACCCTTCCGGCGCGTAGCGGTCGATGAAGTACGTAAGAAGGGTGGTTCCGTAGGAATCCTCGGACGTGAAGACCCTTCTCAGCGCAGCCGCGTTCATATTAGTCGCTCGCCTGTTCCTTGGTTCGTCGACGAAGCAGCTCGTCGCCGTCCATGGCGACGGAGATGATGGGATTTGTCGGCAAGATTGCCGCCTCGGTCTTCGAGGAGAGGTCGAGGAACGTCGATTCCTTCGGGAGGGCCAGGAAACGCCCGTCGCTGACGATAATTCGGCAATTCCCCTCCTCCAGACCTTCTACGATCCGCTGCAGCACCCTTCCGCGGAAGGCGTCGTCCAGACGATAGGGAGTCGACGCCAGGATATGCCCCAGAAGTTCCAAGGCTACGGCGTACATACCGTAGCCGCGCCGCGAACGTTGGGCTTCCGTGCGGTCGGTATCTGTAGTCATAGAGCCGCTGAGACGACTGGGATGTCGATACGGTACGCCACCGGCAGGCTGGATCCGTCCGGAGGCACGACGTTTCCGTTGACGTCCACGGGATAGGGATAGGGGACGATTCCGTGCCCGGCTTGCAGCAATCCGGCCTTGCGGGCCTCCTGCAAAGCCAGCGCCTTCGCCTCCGGACTCAGCAACTCTTGGATGGCCTCGGCGGCCGGTTTTGGGCTTTCCAGGATGACCGTGCCTTGGTTTCCGTCGATTTTGACGTCTACGACTCGCATAAATTCTCCATTTCCGCTGTTCCAGACGCCGTCATAGCGACAAAGAGGCGTCTCCGATCGGCACTTTCTCAATTTGCGATAATGCGTCCGCCGCGTCAAGGGCGGCAATAAGGGCCTTTACTTCCTCTTGGATGGCCTTCCAGGCTTCCAGGGCCTCCGTTTCTGTCTTGAAGACGACGTCTAGGCTCGTCTTTCGGAAGTAACCATCCTGGCCGGGCGCGTCGACGGGGTAAACCGAGATGGCATACGGCGTGGCGACGTGTACGAACTCGTCCTTCGTGCCGACGCGCCGATGCACGAAGACGTGGTTCGTCATGTTGACGGCGGAGTAGGCCTGAACGGTCAGGCGCACTCCGACGGCCGCTCCGACCGGTACGTAAGCCTGCTGCTGCCTTTTGAGGGCGATGCCTCTTGCCATTGTTTGCGCTACACGAACTTATATTTTACGGACTCGCCTTTGGCGTTCTTCGTAAGGATTACGATCGTTGCGCCCCCGTAAAATTGCTTCAATTTGCGCTTGTCCTCCATGCTGGCGTTGACAAACGCCTGCCGGATACGCTCGAAGTCCGGCACGCGCATGACCTGTCTGTTGTTCCGGCAGTTGCACCCCGAAGAGATTTCCTTCGTCAGTTGCGTGGCGAAAGGAAAGAGCTCCCGGAATTGTGGATTGCCCAGCGCGGATTGAAGCTGGGCGTCGCTCAGAATAACCTCTCCAGGCATGACTGTTTCGACACAGGAAGGCAAACACCGGTCCTGGGAGGGAGATCCGTCCAAGTGACGAACTCCCGGCTTTGGTTGAACGGAAGGATGGCGTATCCGGCCTGGTGGAGCTGCGCCCCCATGACGACGTCCTCATCGCCATTATAATCGGCGGAATCGTCCGGTAGAGCAGCATTGCGGACGGCATCGACGTTCAGCGCCAACCACGTTCCCTGGAGATACCAGATGCAGTCGCCGGCTAGGGAGTCGTAACCGCTCCGATCCTTGAGCCAACGCCCTCGATACCAGGGGCGGCTGTGCATCCACGAGAGTACGTCGTCCGGCTGCGGAAGTTGTCGATAGACGCGTACGCCGTATCCGCCGACGGGCAAGGGGCCGTTCGCGACGATGCTCTCCGCCAATTTGCTCCAGAGATTCGCCGATACGACGCGTGCGGCGGAGTCGAAATGCACGATCCAAGGCGTCGTAATCGGAACCAGCGGGTCGTGCCATAGCGCATGCAATGCCCGGCTTCTGGAGGCCGTTTCGTCGACGTAAACACGGGTCGCTGGAAGCGTCTGCAGCCAGTTTCTTACGGCGTTGCCCGCGTCGATGGTGGCAATGCGCAGGTCGAAGCGGCTTGGCGGGAGCGTGGAGAGGATGCTCGAAAGACACGCCTGGTGCTTTAGCAGATCCGGCCCGACGCAAAGCACGGAAACGGTGAAAATCCTGCCGACTGCGGGATGATCCAGGGGATCGTCGGCAAAAGGCGCCGGGGAAAAGGACGCGAAGTGCTCCGGGGGCAGGCGCATCGCCAGTGCTTTCTCGCGCCCGTCATATCCTCCCTGGAGCTGTTCCGTCTGGCGGAGCAGGCGGGGAACGTCTTCCAAGGCACCTTCGCGGCGTGTAGGCCCGTAGCTTAGGACGGCTTCGAGAACGGCCTCCGTCGCGATCCGCTCCATGCACCGGGGGATGTACCAGCCGGCCTCGTCGACCGCGCGGTCCCGGCAAAGCCGATTGTTGAAAAAGTCATCGCCCGGTTCGTGCGTCGTAAGTTTCACCACGCGGCGGGCCCAGCAACCCACGGTCTGGCAACATGCCAGTTGGCCCAGCGTGTGGAGGAAACGATGTGGAACCTTGACCGGGGCGCATTCCGGGCCAAAGGCCCCGAACTGGTCGGTGTACCACTCCCAGACGGGTGACTCGTAGCCGCCGGCGATCACCACGCATGGCTTTTGCAGCGCAGCGGCCAGGTGCATGGGCAGGGAGATTCCGCAGATGACCCCCTCGGCGTGGTAGATGTTGCGGATGAGGTCGCGGATGCTGGTCCGTCCCACCAGGTTGAGGACGCCGCGCAAGGGCGGATGGCAACAATATGGCTTCGTCGCTCCTTCCTGAACGCAGCGGATCCCGCGTTGCCGGAGGGCGTCCACCAGCTCTTGCCAGCGATGCTGGGACCACCACTTCGTCGTCCAGTCCGTCTTTCCGCCCGGTACGACGATCCAGTAGGGCGGCTCGACAAACGGTTCTGCCTTTTCCTCTTCCGTCAGATGGAGATCGCCTCCCGGGAAGAGGCAGGGCACGCGGATGCCGGTGTACTTCTCGAAGATGCGGTAGTACCAGGTCAGGAAGTGAAGCTGGACGCCGGATTGCACGGTCCGCAGGCCGTCCAGGTAGTCCGAAGGGCTGATGCGCACCCAGGTAGCGGACGGATCCTGCTTGTCGATGCTCCGGTCAAGATAGGGGTTATGCCGCCAGAGATCGGGAAATGGTACGGCGACGTTGACGGCGTAACGGCCTTGGAAGGCTTGATGGATGTCGCGCACGAGGGCCGTCAGCAGAAAGACGTCCCCTGGCGCCATGGTGAACTCGATTCCGAACTTGCGTTCCGGCTTGGACATACGGAGTGGCGGGAGGAGATTTTGGACGCAAGTCCAAAATCATCTGACGATGTGGCGAAAGCGTTCTACGAGGTCCGAACGATTTCTCTTGATCGCCTTTTCCAGTAGGAAATTGCGCGGAGGCAGCGACAATCCAAGCTGGTAGTTGCGTCGTCCGTAGCGCTGGTCCGGATCGCGCGGCGGATGGTTGACATGCACGAGAGGAAAGCTGGTCACTTCCATCGTTTGAATGCCCGCTTGCCGTCTGCGGACCCTCAACACGTCGTCTTCTCCGCCCCAGCCGGTCAGCCGTTCGTCCCATCCTCCGACGTAGAACCAATCTCGGGTGGTCATGGCGACCCACGAGCCGGTTCCCCAGACTCGTAGCGGGAGCGTTTGCCAGTGCTCCCAAGGGTAAGGTCCGGAGACATCGTCCCCGAAAGGCCAGAATACGTCTCGGCAAAGCACCCAAACGGCGCGGCCGTCGGCAACGTTCTCTCCCGTGAAGTCGATGAGTCCCGGCGGAACGAGGCAGTCCACGTCCGTGCAGACGATGATCGAGCAATTTCCCGCCAATTTCAGGATGGCGTCGTTTCTGGCGCGGCTCCTGGAGAACCCTTCTGGGGCTTCCCGCTGGATATGCAAGCGCCAGGAGCAGCGGGGAGAGGAGGCCTCTGCAGCAGCGCGGAACCTGGCAACGATGTGGTTTGGTATGCCGACGGCCCCGACGGCCAGACCGACAAGGTACGTTCCATCGGCAGGGTGATCAGGTTTGTTCTTGTCGTCGGACATGATCAAGAGCTTCCAGTACACGATCTACGATGCGGTCCGTCGCGAACTCCTCCGCCGCCGCTTCCCTGACGGCCCGGCGATCCATTTCCTGCGCCTTGGCAATGGTCTCCATATAGAGGCGCAACAGAGCCTTCGACTCCTCGTCTTTCGCGCACGCCGCGCCGGGCGGCATCTTCGGAACGAGATAACCGGTAACTCCGTCTCTGACGAAGGAGGCGCCGGTACGCACGCCGACGGTCGGGCAGCCCGCCAATAGGATCTCCTGAAGCGCCAGCGGGCCGTGATCGTCGTCCGCCAGGTAGGCGCACGCCCTGGACTTCCTGGCGGCTTCGTAGAGCTGTTCGCGGTTGAACTTCCCGTAGTGGATCTGTACGTGGCGCGGGAACGTCTCGGCGAGATGTTCGAGGAGCTGCGGTCGATTCCCGTTTTTGGCGTAGATGAGCAGGTCATACTCGTCTGGCAGTGGTTCGCCTGGCCAGGGGTCGATCGGATACGGCCACGTGACGATCCGTCCCTTGTTGTCCGGTCCCTTGTGCCGCTCGATTAGCTCGGCATACCACTGGCTGTGGCAGAACAGCGCCCGGCAATGAGGGCTATCGAGAATCGCGCACTCTTCCGCGTCGCACCGGGGATTGAAGGAATACCAGAACAAGACGTTGGGGCCCTCGACGAACGGCCGCCCCTCCGAGCTCCACCATACGGCGTACCGCCGATCGTACCAGTTCCAGAACCAGGCGATGGCCCCGGCGCTGGCGGGAAGCGGCCTGATCGAGAGCCAATCCAACCCCTGGGCGATTCTCTCGCGAAGGGCCTTTTGTAGAGCAAACATGCCGTTGGTCGGCCCGTCTCTACCCGGCGAGGAGATGGGACCGATGAGTTCGACGGGCGGGTAACCGTCACGGGAGGTCACGGGCGGGCCGGCCGCGTAGCGGCGGATCACCGGCAATTTCGAGAAATCCCGCGGCCAACCGATGGTAAACGTCGCCTTTTCTGCTTTTCCGGCGAGGGCCTTGTACCCGTCGCCGGGCATCCAACTGAGGTGATAGCTCCCCGAAGCATTGCGGTAGATGTAGAAGGGAGGGGCATAGCGGCACGGGTCGCACTGCGTAGCGCCGGCGACGACGAGCCGACCGGCCAGTTCCTGGTCCTCCCCGTTGTTGTGCGGGCCATAGCCGCGTACCTTCAGGAAGATCTGCCGGCGGAAGGCCCATCCGCCGTGATAGAGGCCGCCCGTATCGTGCTCCTTCAGGCCGTCGCCGTGTTCGAGCAGGACCAGGCTAGGCCGCGACCAGTCGGCTTCCTTCAGGGCCCTGGCCGTGGCGCTGAACCAGTGGGGCAAATAAATGTCATCGTCATCGGCTACAAGAAACCCTTCGGCGTCCGGAGAGACGAGGGCAGCGCAGGCATTCCGTTTCTCCCCCAAGGAATGGAAACGTGCCGGGATGGAGATCAGACGCCAGCCGTCTCCCTCTTGATTGCCGTATTGACCCGCGTCATCCAGGATGACGAGTTCTCGCAATTCCCGCGGGTAGTCCTGGCGCAGGAAACTTTCGATGAGTTGCCCGAGCAGGTTGGGGCGCTTGTAAGTGCAACAAAGCGCGGCGAGTTTCATGGCTTTGCCGACGGCCGCAATCGTTCAAAGGCCTCTTGCCACGTCGAAGAAAGGGAAATCCCAAAACGCTTTTTGCATCTGTCAGGATGAACTCGGTCCAGACCCAGACCCTTGCCGCACATCCGGCACAAGGCCCGCGTCTGCTCGGCCGCCTTTTCTGGAATCCACAGATCGGCGAGCCTCTTGGTGCGTACGCCCAGGCCCAGAACGCCGTCGATGGTCCCTCCTATGGCGCACACCGAATAGCCGCACGCGTCCACGGAAATGCCGCACTGCCCGACACCGGCGTGCCATGCGCACGGCGAACGGCCTTCCATTCCCACGTCTACTGGCGCCACGAAGATGTCCCGCACGGAATGCACGACGCTCCCTGAAGGTTTGAAGGAGTCCCACCACACCTCGACCCCTCGGCGGGCGGCCTCCTCGGCGGCCTTGCGAGCCGCCGAGGAGAAACCGTTGCTGATGAGGGAGACGGCATCGGAAAAGGCCAGCGCCCGCTCCATGAAGTCGTAGAACTGGGGATGCAACGTCGGTTCCCCGCCGACCAGGACAATCCGGGGCGTCCAGCCCAGTTCCCTGGCCTGGCGGATGAATTCGTCGGCATCGTCGAGCGTCATGTCCGGCGTGGCGGGAGGCACGAAGCACGCTCGGTTGCACCCTACGCAAGCCAGATCGCACCGGTATGTCAGGTGCCATTCGGCCAGGTTGGTACGCGGAACAAACGACGACATGCCGTTTACCACAGCGGGCGTAGCGCGTCTTCCAGCCAATCCAGCGGATCGACGTTGCTCACGACCGTCGTCCAAGGGAGCAGGCGGGTATAGTCGTATCGGTACTTGAAGCGCTCGAACACGGGCCAGTAGCCGTAGGCCTCGTGCTGCGAGTCGTGCGCCACGAGAAGATCGGCACGGTCGGCCAATCGGGCCAAATCGACGCCTCGCCGCGGCGGTGGTTCGTGGTCGACGAGGACCACGGACCAATGTTTGTCTTCGACGGGAGCGTCCGCGAAGTCCTTGACGTATACGACGTCGTGCTTGCCCTCCGCGAACCGCCTCGCCACGCAAGGCAAAGCCACCACGCGAAGCCAGCCGGCGTCGGACTCTATCGTCCGTACGTACCGACCGGCCGAGAACGCGGCGACCAGTGGAGTGCTGAACCAGCCGCTGCCGAGTTCAAGGATCGGCCCCGACGTGCGCTTCAAACAGGCCAGGAGTACCGGGATGTGTGTCGACCAAGGATCCATCTTCAGCGGATTGTGGGGGTTTCCCGTCCAGGGTCAGAAAGAGCTTTTTCCATCCGGACCAGATGACCGCCGGATTGGCGAGGACGTCCACCAGCCGTTTGCGGGCCTGCCTCGCGATGGTCAATCGCAAGTCTTCGTCCCAAGCCAGCATGGCCGCATAGTGCGCCAGCTCCTCGTCGCATTCTCCGAGGAAGCCGGTCACTCCGTGTTCGATCATCTCCAGCCAGCCCCACGCCTTCTGCGCTACTATCGGAACGCCGCACGCCATGGCCTCCAAACCGGCGCGGGGCCAGTTCTCCCGCGCTCCGCCGTTGACGGGCAGGAGGCAATGGAGTTGGCGGAAGAAATCGACCGTGTTGAGCGCCCCCGGTTTGAGGCAGTCCGCCCAGGCCGGCTCGGGGCCCAGTTTCTTGCGGACCTTGTCGTCGATGCCCATCATCAGCGCTCGCTTTCGCGGGTATTGAATGCGCTCGTAGATCGGCCACGTATTGCTGGACCACTTGTCGGGGTCCGGGCGGGCTACCCGTCCCACGACGAAAGGACTGCGCGGAGGATGTCGGCGGGGCGCGAAGGGCCATTGACGGAAATCGAAGGCCCCGCGGATGGTGTGGCCTTGGGACGGTTCGTAACCGAATTTCGCCAGTTCGGGCTCCAGCATGGAACGCTGGAACTCGCTCTGGAACATGTAGGCTTCGAACGTGCCGTGTTCTTGGTAATGCTGTTTTTCTTTGCCGAACATCCAGGTCATGCAGTTGGCCCAGACGATGCGGCAGCCCAGCTTGCGAAATCGTGCGACGTTCTCCAAGAAGGCGGAATTGCAGAAGGAGACGACGATCGCGCCCTCCAGACCTGGGACGAGGTGAAGATGGTCCGGATCGGTCTCGTAGGTCTGGTATCCGAGGGCGTCTACCTGCATCCTCCATGCGGGTTCGGCCCGCCAGGTCGGTATGACTCGGACCTCCAAGCCGAAGGCCTTCCAGAGAAGCAACGTGTGCCAGACCTCCGTGCAGGCTCCCCCGACATCGCCCGGATAACCGACAAGGAAAATCTTACGATTTTTCGCTTGCCCGTTTCCCGAAGGAGGTCGCCGCAGGTCCGCGACCGTCGGGCGGATCTCGTCAGGCGGAGGGTCGGCTTGTTCTTCGGCCGGACTATCGTCCTCAAGAAACGGCGCGGTATCTGGCATCGGAGATTCGGCCTCGGGAACGTTTATCACGATTTCTTGCATGGTATTCTGATCGTCCCCTTTTGCGCTACGGCATTTAGCGGCGATCTTCTCCTCCAACCAGCGAAGGCACTCTTCCTGTGGCGTGCCGGCGGGCAGAAAGGTTGTGTACCGGCAATGGATGCACTGCGCGCGGATATACTGCGGATTCGGTTCGTCGAAAGCCCAGATATGGTGCACTACAGGTACCCGCATTCGATGATGACCTGCTGACCGGGATATGAGCCTGGTTCTCCAGGCGTTCCGCAAGGATCGCATACTTCAGGCGTGCAGGTGTCCTCCGTAAGCACCCATCCAGAGCCGTCCCAGTGCCATTCGCAGGCGCCGCAGGAAGTTGTGGAGCCGCTCGATGAACTCGAACCAGAGGAGGCGCTGTCGGAGCTACTGGAGGAAGCGGACTCGCTGGTTGACGAAGACTCGCTTGCCGAAGAGGAGGCAGATTCACTGGATGAGGCTTCGCTTGCTGAGGAGGAAACGGATTCGCTTGCCGAAGAGGAGGCAGATTCACTGGATGAGGATTCGCTTGCCGACGAGGAAACGGACTCGCTGGCGGAAGCCGAACCGGACTCGCTAGCCGACGAGGAAAGCGATTCACTTGCTGAGGAGGAAGAGACGGACTCGCTGGCGGACGAGGATTCGCTAGCCGAAGAGGAAGCGGATGCACTAGCTGATGAGGAAGCGGACTCGCTTGCCGAAGAAGAGGCAGATTCGCTAGATGAGGACTCGCTGGTCGACGAGGAGGCGGATGCACTGGATGAGGATTCGCTTGCCGAAGAAGAGGCAGATTCGCTAGATGAGGACTCGCTGGTCGACGAGGAGGCGGATTCGCTAGACGAGGAGGCGCTCGCCGAAGATGAGGATTCGCTAGCTGACGAGGAAGCAGATTCGCTAGATGAGGACTCGCTGGTCGACGAGGAGGCGGATGCACTGGATGAGGATTCGCTTGCCGAAGAAGAGGCAGATTCGCTAGATGAGGACTCACTAGCCGAGGACGAGGACTCGCTCGCCGATGAGGAAGCGGATTCGCTGGACGAAGACTCGCTCGCCGAGGACGAGGATTCGCTGGATGAGGATTCGCTTGCCGAGGAGGAAGCGGACGAGCTAGCTGACGAAGACTCACTTGCCGAAGAAGAGGCAGATTCGCTAGATGAGGATTCGCTGGCCGACGAAGAAACGGATTCGCTGGACGAAGACTCACTTGCCGACGAAGAAGAAACGGACTCGCTGGCTGACGAAGATTCGCTTGCCGACGAGGAAACGGACTCGCTGGCAGAAGCCGAACCGGACTCGCTAGCCGACGAGGAAAGCGATTCACTTGCTGAGGAGGAAGAGACGGACTCGCTGGCTGACGAAGATTCGCTTGCCGACGATGACAGAGACTCGCTGGCGGAAGACGACGAAGAGACTTCGCTCGCCGACGATGATGAAAGTCCGCTCGACGCGGACTCGCTGCTCGACGACTCGCTGACGGAGGACCAGCTTTTCGCGGAACCCAAGGTCATCGTTCAGCTTCCGGGTCGGCCGGATAGGCGCTATTGATGAAGGCTTCGTTGGCTTCGAACTGCTTTCTCGTTCGTTTCGGAAAGCGCTTGCCTATGAAGCCGCGGCGAATGCCGGTCAGCCGCAGCACGAGCCGCAGCCGCTTTCGGCTGTTCTGCTCTCCGAATTCCAGGCGGATCTTGTTCGAGACGGTCCGCGCGCCTACCAGGACGGGCTTGTCGGAGGCCACGCCGCATACCTCGATGGTTCCCGGGGCGCACACCTCGACGAAGTGCGGATCGATCGCGATTTCCCTGTCGACCTGCGTCGTCTCGATGACCATGACGTCGTCGAATCGTACTTCCGGCATCTCGTGGATGAATAGGGCCACATAGCCGGTCGACGACCACGAGGCGGGAACGATGGCCGACGATTTGTCGCTCCCCTCGGAATCGCTGGCGGAAGCGCTGGAGGAAGGCGGGGCTGACGATTCGCTTGCGGAACTCGACGCTTCGCTCGACGAGGAGGCGGAAGAGCTTGAAGAGCTTTCCGAACTCGAGGACTCGCTCGACGAACTGGGCGGTTCGCTCGAACTCAGGCTCGAAGAGGGGCAAGGGACGACGATGACGAACCGCTCCCCCAAGGCGGCGTCGCCGGAAACGTAGGTGATCCTCTCCTTCGTCTCCACGATGTCCGAACCGTTCCAGGCGACGTCGGTAACGACTTCTATGCTCCGACTCAGGTCCCAAAGGATTTGTCGCAGCGGGTCGGGGCCGCGATTGGGGATGAACGGATCCCGGCAATCCGCGACGGGATAGCGAGGGATCGCCGGCACGGCGCAATCCCCTATGTTGGGGATGGGCGCGATGGGCGGAACCGGAGGAACGGTGCAGCCTTCGGGTTGGAAGACCGGGTTATAACTCGATTCGGACATATCAGCAGATGCTGGGATTCGGTAGATGCACGTCTTCGGTCGGCGAGACCGACAAGCTCGTCGCCAGGAGGACGTCGTGCAGATCGATGTCGATGACGACGGCGTGCTGCGTCGGATACGGCGTCACCGTGACTCCGCGGCCCCCTTCGATCCAGAAGTCCTTGGCGGATACGCCGTTGATCGTCGTGAAGACGCGCCCGCAAGAAGGCGCCCCGTCGTACGTTCCGTGCCGGGACTCCGTCGATTCGCTCACGTAGACGCCGCCGACTAAGTGCTCCAGGGGCGGCGGCGTCCAGGTGCCGGTAATGGGCTTGACTTCCGCGTGGAAGATAAGCCCGTTCTGCGCGTCCCGCTGCTCGATGGTGCAGTTGTACCCTTCACGGAAACGGACGTGCCCGGTCAGACACGATCCGTTCGGTTCGACCCAGACGGGCATGCTGACGACGCCGGTGTCCCAGCAACTGCAGGAGGGATCGTAGTAGTGCCACCTCGTCCGATCGTCGTTGGCCACGTTGATGGAGCGGACCGAGAAGAAGGAGGTGCTTTTCACCAGAGCCGGTTCTACTCGGGCGTATCCGGAAAGCGTCCCGTCGCCAGACAGGCGCTCGGCGAGGGTGCCCAAATCGCCCGTCACCAGATAGCCCGACCAGACAGGCTCGTCGTCGCAGGCTCCGACGGAGAGGGATACGTCCGCCGGCAGTCCGGCACTGGCGAACTCGGTGGCGTTGACGTCAGACAACGTCCTCGTGAATACCAGGGGCAAGCCGTCGCAACCGGGCGCGTCCGAATGGAAGGTAAATCGAAATACGTTTCCGACGCGCTCCACCTGGGTCAGGCGGACCCAGTGCTGCCCCTCGACGTAGCCTGACTGGCGGCCCATGAAGCAGCCGAAGTCCACGATGGCCTCGTCCGGCGTGAATTCCTCGCCCGTTATGAAGGGGAACGCCCTTGTCGAGTTCTCGTTCAGCCAGTTGGGGCGGGCCATCGCCTAGTCCTCCTTCGCCGCGACTTCGATACGTATCCCGCGTTCCGTCGGGCGTATGCGCAGGGCCGAATGCGGCCAGATGGCCGATCCCGGAAGCAACTCGAAGTTCCGGACGTTGTAGACGCTGCTCGGCTCTCCGATGACCGTCCATTTCGAGGACATCACCGTAAGCCTCTCCAGGAACCGCGGGGAAGAGGCAAGGGGGTCGAGTGCTATACCGGGCAGCGGATCTCCCACAACGTTGACGACAATGACGGCCTCGTCGCGAGTCTGTCCCGTGCCGGTACGGACGGTCTCGCGTTCGCACTTGAGAATCACGCCTCCGCTGCCGACGAGCCAGACGTCCCCATCCATGACTGTCCCGTCGTCCAGCACGATCCCCCGTACTCCGTTGTCCGGCACGGGGATGCAGCAGGTGGCGGCGAATTCCGTCTCTCCGATCTCGAACTCCACCCGATTCCGCATCGTGGCGAAGACGGTCAGCCGCGAGGCTTCGCTCACCAACAATCCGGCCGAACGGCCGTAGCGGTCCAGCAGGCGGATGTTGTTCGGCGGAGACGCCAGGGAGAACGAACCTTGACACCGCTGGCGTTCTTCGACGTCCCCGATGGATAGCGTGACAGAATCGCCGACGATTTGGACCTCGGAAATATAAGCTCTTTCCTTGCCCCCGACCGGATGGATCACGGCATCCAGGAAGACGTTGTCCGGAATGAAGTCGCCCTTGGAGTTGGTCAACGGCGCCGTATCCGCGAAGGGATACCGCGTCGCGTCGCTCCAGTCACGCCACTCGACACCGACGACACGCCTGGTGGGCATGGCTTATTTGCACCGAGGATCCGAAGGTACGCAACGCCCTCGCTTCGTCTCTCCCACGACCGTTCCCGGTTCCGCTGGAGGGGCGAATACGCATCCCGGCCAGCAATAGGAGTCCGTCGGCTGTACGGACAGGGGCACCCACCGCGTGCCGTCCCACTGGTAGACCCATCCTCGCCCGTAGCAGAGGCACGGGTTGTACTCGGTGGAAGGAGGCGGCGTGCCGCCGAGGTTGAGCGACAGCGAGGTGTAAGAAAGCGATGGGACGGAAATTGAAAAAACGGAACAGAGAAAATCGCTTTCCGACAGGAAGCCGAGGAGGCGGCCGGCGGGGACGGCCTGGGCGCAAAGTTCCGAAAGGCTCACCGGCGATTCGAGGATGGCCATGGGCCAATAGGCCACGTTGCTGAGCACTCCGGCGACGATGGCGTAGCCGGTGACGTAAATCGTGATGTTTCCGAGGCAGTCCGGAATGACGCCGTTGATCGACTCGATGGGAGGAGGATCGCCGCACGTCCCGCTTATCGGGCGGCCCTCGCACGGCCCGCGGTAGCGATCCAGAATTTCTTTCGTCTCCTCGGCGGTTTTGCCCCTCCGCAAGCGGACAACGACGACGTCGCGAAGGTCGTCTCCTGTCGGAGGATAGGCTTTGTGTCCGGGGATCCTGCGCTTTTCCCGCACGATTTCGATGTCGTTGCCGGCCATCAGGCGAACCAGGCCCGCCAGCGGCGGCGCCACGCCCTGCTTGCCGACGGATACGAGCGGAGAAGGCCGGTAGGGCTCCGCCGCCCTCGAACAGAGGAGACTCTGCCGTAGGGTCGAGAACCGTCCGGAGAATCGGTTGGCCGTCCCTTCTCCGAGGACCACCCACCCCGCTACGCCGTCGTACAGCGGACTCAGAGCGTGCGGCCGAAACAGATCTACGGGCTTTTCCAGGGTCAGCGAGGCTACCGGCGCCGGCGTATCGTCGAGGTTCGAGGCCGCCCCGAAGACGAGCGAAACGAGACTGTCCGTCACGGAGCAGGCCACAAGGCCGGCGAAGTTTCCCAAGGTGTTCGGGAAGGATAGCCGGAGATCGACGACGATGTCGCTGGGCAGTCTTTCGCCGGTGTCCGATGTACGCGTAGCGGAATCGTGGAGCGGGTAAGGCCTTACGGAATTGAGGTCGTACCAGTTTTGCGCAATGACGGGCATGCCGGGTTATCCGCCGTGAATCCGAGATTTTGGACGCGAGTCCAAAATTACGTTCCTCCAACGTCAAAGACAGCGTCTGGAGGTGCGCACCGCCCGTCCACGACGTCCCCTACGTCGAGGTACACGGTCTTCGAAACCGAAGCGTTGATGGCCGGCTCTCCGGGCAGGGTCTCGCCGACGCGGACGTCGAACAGGCCCGTCAGAGGAGTCGTCTTCCACGTCGTTCGCGTCTGTTCCAGTTCCGCCTGTTTATCCTCCTCGCAGTATTTGCCGCGAGGGACGTCAAAGCGCATCCTCCAGGTGGCGTAGGCGGTGACGTTCGGCAAGACGCGGTCGAAGTGCATGGCAAACTCCGGCCATGTTCCCGCAAGCGTCGCCGGAACCGGCGCGGTGCGGAAGTCGCCCGTAGGGGAATGGCCCGGAACGGTATTTCCTCCTTGTAACACGGTCCTCGTAAGTACGGCAACCCGAAATGCGAAGGGCAGATCGAAGGTGAAACGTATGCGAAGCCAGAGATCGTCGACGCATTGGTAAGTCGTGTTGCAGTAACCGAGCGCCACGACGAGATCTCCGGCGCAAACGGGCTCCAGGATCAGGCGGAGGCTGTTCTTGTGCCGGCAGATCTTGGAATCCAATAAGGCATAGAGATTGCTTTCCACCCGATCCCGCAGGACCAGGAAACGCTCGTTGAGCGCGGCGGCCCGATCGCGCAGGGCCCTGACCTTCTCGTAGGCCGCAATATAGTCCTCGCACTTCGAACAGGGCTCCATGCAGTCGTTGACGAGCCGCAAGGTTCCGTCTTCCAGGAGGACGACGTCCTTCCAGCCGCTTCCGATGTAATTCTCCAGAACCGAGAGCTGGAAGCGGTAGCATCCGCCGGCGTCGAGGAGCAGATGACCGTGGTTGGACTGCTGGTTGTTGACGAGGCAAAGGCTCTTGAACTTTTTGCGGATGGCGGGATCGTCGCAGGAGACGGGAGCGCGTCCTCGGCCCGCGTCGGGGATGACGGACCAGACGATCTCCGTTTTCTTGCGGCCGCTATCTTCCGCTTCCGTCTCGACGACGTCCAGCCGCGAGTTGTACCCTGCTTCGAAGACCACCGGCCCCCGGTAAGCGCCCAGATCGACGAGGGACAGGACGCGGGGGCGCCTCTGCACGCATCGCGGATCGATGACCGCCTGCTGCGGCTCGGCATAGACGAAGAAGTCGTAGTCGCCGGCCGGCCGATGCCAGATGGCGGACAGCAGGCGACCTCCGTTCTTCCAGTGCCCGATCTTGTAATAGCTGTTCCAGAGTCCCTCCACGAAGTCGGTGCCGGATTCCGTCGTGTCGAAAACGACGCTTCCCTGCGCGTCGACGATGCGGAGATCGCAGGCGTGTGACGGGGTGATGGGTATCGAGCCTACCGGGATGGTACCGAAACCGTACAGCCACTGAATACGGAGCGGTTGTACGAAGACGAGATCTTCGCTGACGGTCAGAGAGAGGTCGACGAGGAGGCGGCGTATGTCCTCCGAAGGCTCGACCAGCGGGTAATCCTCGCCACCCTGATGCTGATTGACGCCGACAGGCGGCCCTTCCGGTTCGGGCGACCAGAAGAGCAGTTGTACCTGCTGGGTGGCAGCCCCGGCTTCGAGGCGCGGCAAAAAGATGAGGTCGTCGGGCACGGCGTACCTTGCTGGGCTCTCTCGCTCTCCCGCGGGAGCGCGAGAGAGCCCGCAGGCCGAGTTGGCGCCCTCCGCGGATTGCTACGGTTACACCTGCGACGTCGCCAGCAGCCCTTCCGCGGCGATCTGCACTTTGAAGTTTCCGCCGCCAAGCTCTCGCGGCAGCAGCCCGCCGGCGTCCGTATCGATGCGTAGCAGCGGAATTCGGTTATTATCGTCGGCCCCGTCGCGATAGATGATGATCGACTTGACCGTCTGTCCGCTTGCCAGCGTGCCGAAATCGATGTCCGCGCAGTCGATGATCACCTTATCGTTGGCGTTGTCCACGGTAACCGCGGGAGAGGTGATCGTCTGGCGGGCGTAGCCGCTGACGCTGATCTCGACAAAACCAGTGAACGCTGCCAGGTTCGCGTGGTCCTTGTCCGGCGTATAGGTGCTCGTGTCGCGCTCGAGCATGCACTTATACGTGGTGCTCTCCCAGTTTCCACTCGATTTTTGGAGTTGCGCCAACCCCGCGTTGTAGATGATGTTAGCCATAGGGTCTCCTATCGCCTTGTCGCAATAACTCGCTCGCGGCTACCGCCTATCAGGTCTGGCATCCGCCATCCCCGAGCGCGCCTCGGAAATGCAGGGTTTCTAGGCCCGCTACGGACTCTTCCAGTGCCGCGATCTTGTTTTCCAGGGTCTCCACCTGCTGCCGGAGGCTTTCGACCGCCTGGACGACGGTCTCCAGCTCCTTGTTGCCGCAGCAAGGCTTCGAACAGGCGTCCGACAGCGTCAACCGCGCCTCACCCGTTGTTATATTCAAGCAGGCCCCGTCGCCCAAAATAAAGAACTGCCCGTCGCTCCTGGGCGGCACGCCGTTGATCGACATGATCGGTACAAGGCCGGACGCCTCGCCGCAGGGATCCGTGTTGTTGAGGCCGGCCCCCTCGATGGCGTGCAGTACGATCCGCGGTGGAGTGGACGCCGCGTCGACTTCGATGTAGGCGTTCGTGCCTGCCGCCAGGCGGATGTCCCCCGAGAAGCGCTCGCTCAGATTGTCGCCGTTCCGCACCTGGATTGAGGAAATGGACCGGAGGAAGGGGCGGATGCAATCCGGCTCGATCCGAGCGTCTGGCTCGTCGAAAAAGAAGGTGCCCGGAGGCTGGTCGGAGATATTCGCCAGGTCGCCGATGCCGACGCTACCTCGCACGTCGTAGTAGTTTCCGAGACCCGTAAATTCGTAGGTCTTGTACTTCTGGTGCGCGACCCTCGGGATGAGGACCGTGGCGATCTGCTGCCCGCCGTGGCCTATGGTGATCTGGAAGCCGTTCGCGTAGGCCCCGATCGAGTAGATGTAGAAGCCCGACACCGAGGTCGTCAGGGCGTCCGGTACGGCCAGGTACAGGCTGATGAGGAAGTCGTCGGGGATGTTGAACGACCGCGTGCGATCCCAGGCGCTGGAGGATTCCGTCAGGGGATAGCGCCGGACCGCGTTATGCTGCGTCCAACCCAGATTGCGGACGTTGAGCATCGTCTACCTCACCTAGCCGAGGACCGCAGATTCCTCCATCACGTGCAGTTCGCCCGGATACCCGTCGCTGGCGCCTCGGGACAGAGTGAAGAGAACGACGTCCCCCGCAGCGACCTCGAAGGACGCGCTTTCCACGTCGTAGTACTGGTTCGCCTGGGACAGGGTCGCCCCGCAATTAAGCGCGAGGCTGGTGTCCGTCGTCGGCAGGGAAACCGGCGTATTGAGGGAGGCGGGGGCCGGGATTCTGCGGTAGGTGAGCGAGAGTATCCCCGAGGGGATAGTTCCCGACGCCCTGCCCATCAACCGGAAGCGGAAGCGCATGGTCGTCCCCGCCGGCAACGCCGTCTTGGCGCTTACGTGGATTCTGCCCGTAAATTCCGTGCTTAGACCCGGAGGAAAGCCGAGCCCGATGACCCCCGAGAAGAACTCTTCCGTCACGCCGTCCAAGCGGATCGTCTGCACGGGGAGCATCGTGCCCGTAAGGCCCTGATCGACCGAGATAGTCACGATCCCCTGGGCGACGCCGGAAGAGGGAAGCTGCCCGAGGCTGCTGGTCAGGACGACGTTCGAGGAGCCCGCCTTGATGCCTTCCACGAGGGGCCCAGCCAGCAACTTGCCGTCTTGGAACTTCTTGAAGGCCAGATGGCCCTCCTCATTCTGCACAGAGCCGGCCAAGTCGAGATTCAGCCCGATTTCCAGGTGCCCTGCCGTGGCCGGAAGGCCGGTCGTCGTGGAGACCAGCGACAGCCCGCTTCCAGCCTTGGGGCGCAGGCTGAGCACCGCGCTCTGATCCGTCATGAAGCTTGGCCTGGCGCACCAAAGGGTCATCCGCATCTCCGGCAGCGGTCCGCAGGAGAGCGAGAGGCTGCTTTCCGGGCCCAGCGGCCACGGAACGGAACCGTAGCAATTCGTCATCCACCAGATGCCATACTCGTCGATAACGGCCAGGCCGTGGAAGGTAGGAACCGTATCGACGGGGACCCCTGTACCGAGCGAGGAGAGATCGCCACCCCGCTGCCATTCCAGATAGGCCCCTTCCAGGGGCAGAGGCGGCCAGAGAGACGCCAGTACGGCGTTTTTCTTCCAGTTGTAGCCGAACTTGGCCCCGGCCGGCGCGTGGCCGGCGAAGACGGAGTGGTCCGCCGGAAGCCAGCCTTCCAGATTCGCGTCTGGGTTGGTGATGATGTGGTTCTGGCCCGGCAAGGGATCGTTGGCCGTCCCGGCCGGCGCACAGACCAGGCGTACCTTCCAGTGCCGGTGCGCGTCGAGGAATTCCCGGAACGAGGCGTTGACGAAGACCTTTCTCGTCTGGCCGCTTCCGGCAGGCCCCAACAGACATACGGGAATCGGCACCGACGGAGGCTCGGCCACCAGGCGCCCGGGTTCCAGGCCGGAGAGGTAGTACAGCCCCGCGGCCGCCGTATCGGTCGCCGCGGACATGTCCATCTCCGCCACGCCGTGCAGGAGAATGTCTCCATGCAGGACGTCCGTGCGCCGGTAAAGCAGACCCCATACGTGGCTGCGCTGGTCCGTACGCAACGCGCCCGTGGCGTCCGTCACCAGGGCCGCCTTGGCCGCCTCGAATTGTTGCGTCTCCGAGTTCCAGTACACGGCCTGCCCGGGCAGCACGGCGGCGTCGACCACACTGTCCCGCAGGAACAAGGCAGCGCCGGTCGCCGTCGATTCGAGCCATTCCTTGAGATAGTTCGCGTTGGCCGCCAGTTGCGCCAGAGGCCGGTTCGGGATGGCGGCGGCGACCGGCTCGCCATCTTGGATGAAATCGATCTTCTCTTGAAAGCCCATGACTATCCGAAGACGACGTTGTGGACGATCTGGATGGTGTGCTGGCTGCTGGAAACGACGCTCTGCTCGTCCGTCGTGTAGTAGAAGCGGACCAGCAGGATGTCCTCGGCCGGGTTGCTCGGCTCGACCGCCACTACCAAAGCCCCTCCGTAGATGCGGCTCGACACGCTAGGCCCGAACGTCTTACCGTGTACTCCTTGCGACCCGACGGCCGGAGCGACGATCGTCAATTTGTTCGGCAGGCGGTAAAGGTTCGCGTCGGAGATACTGGTGGAACGGGCGGCGACGGCGACGCGGAGATAATCCCGCGTGGGATGGGATTGCAGACCGTAGTAATAGGAAATCCCCTCCTGGCGGGTCGGAACGGGCGGAGAGACGGGCGCTCCACCGTTGTTCTCGAACTCCACGTACACCACGTTGACGTTTTCCGCCATGACGCGGCAGAGCGCGGCGGCGGATTCGTAGGGGAAGATGCTGCTTGCCATGACGTCGGTCGGTTACTGCCAGAGGCGTCCGTCGCTGAACGTATAGTCGGGTACGGGATAGTCGGCGGTCCCCACAATGCCGAGGTTCGGCTGCCCGTCGGACGTATTCCTGATCGGCGTGTCATACGAGGACTCGCCGGCCAGCTCGCAGCCCAACAGTATGCAGTCCCAAGGAGGCAATATCCGGCGGGTCGCCTGAAGCACGGAGTAAGGGAGGGCGTCGGGACGGCGCGGTGCAAGCCGCACCTTCATCACCAGTGCATGTCCGCGTAGGACCGTCTTTGCCAGGAAGGCCAAAGGATTGATGGTGGCGGGAAGGTTGCTTTCCGACGGCGGTTCCTGGGGATCGGTCCGGACGTCCAGGACCTCCGCCAGACTCTTGCCGAGGATATCCTCACGCGCGTCTACGTCTTGCCAGAAGCGCTCCACGTCTTTTGCCGGGCCTCCGATCTCGAAACGGACCTTGAGCGCGCCTGTAGCGTCACGAAACGGCGTTACGGGCACGTCCGCGTTGAGGAAGGTCAGCCCTTCCTCGTATCCGGGGCCGAGAAACTCCGGGCCGACGTGCAGTGCGGACAGGTCGATCGGCGACGGGGCCTGTCCTTGGTGGAACGAAAAGACGACGATGTCGTCGGTCAGCGGATCCCCGCGGAAGACGACGTCGCCCACGGCGACGCGCGAGCTGGAGACCCGATCGTAGCTATAGGCGTGCTTGTCCGTTACGACGATGGTTTCCGCGTCCGCCCGGTCTTCGACGAGTTCGACGGTCTCTTCGTCTTCCTTCGCCACGGCGACGTCCATCCAGGCGGCCAATAGCGCCGTGAAGTTCCCGCGCGTCGGCCCGCCGACGGTGACGTCCCACAATCCGTTGGCGTAATCCTTGCCCGCCGACGTATTGGGAAGGCGCAGTTGCAGCGGATAGTAGACGTGCTCCCACAGGTACGGAGCGTTCCACCGCGACATGAAGAGCCAGAGGACGATTTCCTCGTCCTCCTGCCGGCCTTCGACGTAGACGGGCTGCTGAGGGATTTCCGGAATGGCGAACGGGTCCGGACGAAACCGTATCAGACCCTCGGAAACGTCGAACGCGCAGTCGATGCCCTCCGTGTAGACGACCGACGGCTCGTAGAAGCGATCGAGGATAAGCGACGCTCCCAGCAATCCGTTCGGAAGCGGAAAGACCGCTTCCAAGGGACTCGAACTAGGCACGCCGTAGGCGGCGTTTCCGCCGTAGACGAGCGTTCCGCCGTAGCGGTGGAAGATGCGTAAGCCGTCCTCGCGCTGCGAGCGGCGAAGGACAAGCGGGTACCAGAGGACCGTCCGATGCTTCGGCGTCTCGCGATGGTTCAGGCAAGCGACCGCCTCGTCCGTCAGGCGAAGCGTCTGATCCTCCAGACGGCCGCGTGCGGCGAGGATGTCGGCGGCCAGCTCCTTTTGGCCGAAAACGTCCGACCAAAAAGAGCCGGCCAGTTCCACGAGTTCTCGCCTACGGCGCGCATCCATGTCCCAGTCGTCGGGTATAGTCGCAGATTATAGCCTCTGCGCTGGCTGTTGTCAGCAAGCTGGCGTATGACAGAGACCGTTCAAGCCTTGACTGCCGGAGCGGCTTCTTCCCCGCGCTTGAACTCCTCGACCAGGGTCTTGTAGAGATCGGGATAATCCACGCGCGTCTCGCGGATGGCGAACTGCGCGCACGGCACGGCCACCTGCCGCAGGAAGAACTCCGTGGTGTCGTCCGCTTCCACCAGTTGGCGGATGCGCGCCACGATGGCTTGACGGTCGCCCACGACCAGATCTTCCAGAAACTCCGCCATCCAGGTAGTCCCGGCGGCCGCAAACATGTTCTCCAGCTTGTTGATGCGTCGCTGGATGGTATCGATCTTCTTGTCCACGCGGCTGGCGACGAAGAAGATCAGCAGTCCGACCAGGACCGCGCCGGCGATTCCCAGAACGATGATCAGCCAGGTAGGCATCTTAAAGGCTCCTTCTTAGGTTTCAGGTTAAGCGTTGCTTCGTTTTCGCAGTGCGAAGACCGCCGTGGATACGACGTTCGCCAGGAGGTAGGTCGCCCCAGCCACGAGTACCAGCACGGGCGGGAAGGCGATCCACCACGGGCTCAAGGATTCCGCGACCGGCGGCGGAGGCGCCGGCGGCTGCGGTTTCGGGGGTTCCGGCTTCGGAGGCTCCGGTTTCGGCGCTTCCGGCGGCTTTTCCGGGGCAGGCGCCGGTCCAGGCGACGGCGCGTTGGGTTTTGGCGGAGCGGGCTGCTGAGGACGCCGTGGCGTCCTTCCGCGCAGGCAGGATTCCAGGATCCTCTCGACGCGCCCGTACTGCGTTCCGACCGTCTCGCCTTGCCCTGCGCCCCATAGGATGCCGACCAGGCGGCCCTTGGCGTCAAAGATAGGCCCGCCGGAGTCGCCCGAGCGAGCCTGCGGCGTAACCGCGAACCAGTCCGCCGCCGAAGCGGGACCAGACATCGACTTGTGGAAGCTGCGGAAACGGCCGCGGAGCAAATCCGGCCTGTCCGCCCCGGCGTAGCCGATGAAGTACACGGGAGCACCAGGCCTCAAGACCTCTCGGGGATCACGCTCGTCCGGCGTGTCGACGGCGGCCAGAGATTCCAGGACTTCCGCGTCCTGTTCCGTCGCCGGGGCGAGCACGGCCACGTCCCACACGTCGTCCTTAGCGATGACGATCATGGAGGCCTGCTTGCCCTTGTAGCTGCGGATGATGGCCCTCGTAACGGATTGCACCACGTGCCGCGCGGTGACGACGACCTTATGGCCGAGGTACCGGACGATCACGCCGGTTCCCATGCTTTGCCTTCCATAGCCTTCCTGCGCGATGACCCGCACAGTGGCCTCGAACTGGGTAACGTACTGATTCGGATCGTCGGGCAGTGGCGTGGTTTCCGGGGCTGGGGTGCCTTCGCCGTAGCCTCCATAGGATCCGCCGTAACCTCCGTAAGGCTGGCCGTACGGTCCACGGGGCAAAGGACAGCTTCCGCCGGGGCAAGAGGCCGCCTCTTGCGTTATGCCCGGGGCCCAAGGCCGCAAGGCGTAGATGGTGTCTCCGTAGAGGGCCCCGGCCGTCAAAAAGACCAGGGTCACCGCCAATAGGGATGCTTTCCGCATAGTCGCCCTCTCCTGGAGTCCGCGTAATGGACTTGCGATGTGCGTGTTCACGGTGCGCGTCGAACCGAAGATTTTGGACGCGCGTCCAAAATTCATTGTCGCGCCGCTAGGCCGTTGCCTCCAAAATCACGGAAGATCGCCCGCGCGAAGCACGGTTACGGAGACGTCTTCCGGCTCGCAAAACAGCGCGACCGTCCTCGACGTGACCATGCGGTCAGGCTCGAAGGGGATCGACAAGACGTCGGAAGAGGAAAGAGAGTGCAGGGAGCCGTCCGGGCGCAAAAGCCTGCCGATAAGGTGGATTCCGCGCACGTAATAGCCTTGGCCGACCACGTTATGCACGGCGTCCGCCAAGGCCGCCACTGTCACCTTGCCGCTGATGCCCGTCGCGTTGATGACCGAAGCGACTGCCCTTTGCACGTCGGCGACGGAAGGGTCTTCCAGGCCCGTGGGCACCTCGATCGTCAGCGAAACCCTCATGAAGCAGGGCACAGGGGCCTTGACGAGCAAGTCTCCGGTGATCGGGGCGTTGGCCCGCGAGGCCATGTACTGCTGGATTTCCGCGATGCCCGGCATGGCTCGCACGGTCACGGAGCATTGCCGAGCGCTCGACTGCTCGACGAGACCTTCCGTGGAGCCCCGCGCGTCGAGCACGCGGACCACGGCGGCCTGGAAACGGCTGAAGGCCCCCTCGACGGCCGTCTCCAGATCGGGCATGACGATCGGGCTGGGAAGGGACGTCAAGTCGAGGGTCCGCGTGACCGATTGGATCTCGAATCCGGCCTCTGCCGGGGCGCTCGCGTCGGCCACCCGAAGGACGTCGTAGAACCCCGGGGCGTCGTCCCTCCCTATGGACAATTGCCACACGGCCCGTCCTTCGGCGTCCTTGCCCATGTAGATCGCCGTCTTTTCCAAGACGATCCGGCGGGGGACGTCGCGGGTACGGACGTACCAGTCGCAGCGGCCTCCGAAGGAGATGGGCAGCAACCAGCGCTTGTCCCGCTGCATTTCAGGGTCGCCGAAACCGATGATCGAATCGGCCAGCACGTTGGCGAACTGCGGCAGCTTACGGAGTGCGGCCTGCAGGTGGACGCGTCCGGCCACCACGCGAGTCGCCGCGGACGTCTGGAAGCGCTGGATGAGCTGCGCGTTGGTTTCCGGGTCGTCGCCGCCGGAAAAATCCTCTGCCGCGTAGGCCTTGACCAGCCCGGGGATCGTCGTAACGGGGGTCAGGAGGGTGCCTTGGGAGAGGCGGCTCGCCGAACCGGGTTCGCGGGCCCGGACGTGGACCGTGAAGGAATAGGTCCCGTCGCTCAACGGGGTAAGCACGCGGTCATCGGGTCCGGAAACGTGCGCCGCGTCCGTCTTGACGGCCGTCGTCCGCGTCGTCGTGAAGACCTTACCCGAGGCCGTAAACGTCGATCCCAGGGGGACGACCAGGGGCGCCAGACGCTCTACGACGATCGTCACGTAGCCCTCCGCCAGCGTGCCGGGCAGGCGCGAGAATAGGAAATTCGAGAGGATGGCGTCGACGACCTCGTCGGAGGCCAGCGACGGATCGGCCAAGATCGCCGCCAGACTCCAGGAACGCCGCAGCCGGTCGATGGTCTCCTGCTGAGCGGCGGCCAACGCGGCGTGTGGCCGCAGCACCAGGTCCCGAATGACTCCCGCCTTGAAGTCGAGCTCCGGCCACTGCTCGGCCAGCAACTGGGCGGCCTGCAAGAGCTTCGCGCGGACTGTGCCGGCATCGAGGTTCAGGAGGGAAGAGGGTTCCAAGGCCATGTTAGAGCACCAACGCGATGGGAAGGATAAGCGGCCGAGACGCGCCGGCCCGGCTCGTAAGGGTCGCGTAGAGGCGCAAAGTCCCCGGCTCGAATGAGATGGAATCCAGAGTCACGGATTCCAGCCGCTCGTCGGGCGGGTCCGTCGCCTTGTCCTCAGCCGCGAACGTCCTTTGGATGGTCGATACGGCCCGGGCGAAGGCCCCCAGGACGTCCAGGTGCGTGCGCAGTTCCCCGGAGCGGATCTCGGTGAGGAACATGGTGCCCCTGTCCGGGTGATACGGAACGGTTCCGGCCTCCGTGAACAGCTCGATGAGGAATCGCTGCACGAGCTTCTGGATGCCGGTGACGATCTTGCCGCCCTGGCCTGGACGGGCGAGCACTTGGGCCAAGAGGGCCTTTCCCGTCGGCTTGGCCCCGTCGAAGGCCGCCACGTCCACCGTTCGCCCGATGTAGTCCGCGTACGTCGTCGGCACGTCAGGTTTCCGGATTCGAACCCTTCAACAGCCGCTCCAAAAAGCCGCGCTGGCCACGGATGATGACTCCCGACGCCCCGGACTGCCCCTTGCGCCGGGCGGCCGCGTGGATCTTGTTGCGGACGCTCGTGCGTATCCGGTTGCGGTAGGCCCTTTCCATGGTCGCCAGATAGTCCCCTTGGAGCTGGACGGCCATGAGGTCTCCAGACACGCCGGGGCTCTCCGGGTCGGTGGCCTCGTCGAACCGCCTGCCGAGGTCTTCGCGGCTGAACAGGCCATTCAGCTCTTCCAGGGCGAACAGGTCGCCCGACCAGTTCCCTTCGGGGTCCGCGGGGACGAACCAGGGCCGCGGTCCCGGCTTCCAGACGGCCTCCTGGTCCTTGCGGGCGTACTCTGCCGCCGCGTCCAATTGCCGCAGCAGCGTGTCGTCGAGGCCCTTGACTTTGGCGGTCGGGGTGTCGCTCAAGGAAAGAGCTCCTCAGCCTGGCGCAGCTTGTCTTCGATGTCCTTGCGGATCTGGCTCACCATGCCGGGCGTGACGCCCAGCTTCTTGGCGATCTGCGTAACAGGCAGCACGCGGCGGCCGTTCAACCCCGTGCTCCACTCCAAAACGGCTTGCTGCCGCCCGTCCAAGTCGTCGTAGATCAGCTCGTAGAGTTGCTTCCTCCGCCTTTCGAAGTCCGCTTGTCCGGGCAAGGTAGGCGGCACGAGCGGGCCTCCGTCCTCTTGGGTTTGCAGGCCGGCGAAGTAGCCTTCGGCAAGCGGCTCCGAATACGCCTGCAGCCTGGCCAACCGCTTCCGCGAGACGCCCATCCTGTCGGCGACCTCCCCCATGGACGGCTCCCGGCCCAGCTCGTTACGTAGTTCCTCCTGGACTTCGCTCATCCACCCCTGCTCCGCGGCTACGCGCTCCGGCACGCGCAGGACCTGCTCGTTCTTTCGGGCCAGGCGGTTGAGGCCCCGAAGATTCGAGATGACGTGCGTGCGCAGGCCCGCCCGGTACGGATCGTAGCTACGCAGGGCGTCGATGGCGATTTTCTTGGCCATGCTCAGCGTGCGCGGCGAAGGCGGCTGCCGGAGCACGAGGTGGATCCCCTGTTCCAGCGCCGGGCGGAGCGTGTGGAGAAGCGCAGAGAGCGTCTTGGGATTCGGATTGGACGCCCACGCGGCGTAAGCCGCCGCGTATTCCGGTTCGATGCGCGGTCTGGCGGACTTGTCGCAGGTACGAAGCCCCTGCACAGGCATACTGGAATGCGTCCTAATCTGGCCCGTCATCGATGTCAAGTGCCATTGCAGAACCGAAGCCTTATTCGCCGGGATCTTCATCCTCCGGGCCCTCGTCCTTCGAATCCGTCTCGTGGAGGACGGCGCCCGTGAAGGACTGCTCGGCGTACAGGGGATGCCGATCTATGCCCATCTTTTTATTCTCCGGAACGGTGCGGACGTAACCAATTTGCAACTGCGTGCCGCAGCGGGGCGCTTCCGCGTCGAAGAAGATCTGCACGCCGCGGACCGCCCCGACGATACCGGGAGACTTCGCGGAGGCCCCGAACACCCCCGTAAGCGAGTCCACCTGGATGATGGAGCCCGGAGCGATGTCGTAGCGGAAGTTTGTCACCA
>Ga0315298_1000516_pt1 | contig 74686 bp, 68 predicted proteins | sample WHS_1_MG_FD_203077 | JGI IMG/M metagenome (GOLD analysis project Ga0315298, IMG submission 203077) | Extremophilic microbial mat communities from Washburn Hot Springs, YNP, Wyoming, USA - WHS_1_MG | ecosystem: Environmental > Aquatic > Thermal springs > Hot (42-90C) | place: USA: Wyoming... | reverse complement strand
GGTCGCTCGGCCTCCTGCCTCGCTTGACTGGAGAGATGTTTCCCACTAAGTTTTTTTATTTATAGCGGATTTGTAAACGCTGGGGAACGGGAATGTGGAAGAGGTAAAAAAATAAAAAGAAGAAAAACCGACACCGACATGGTTATAGTAATTTGTGCTTAGATAAAGCATTGATTATAGACAAAGCGTGTTAACCGCTATTACATAAAGGAGAAGTTTACTACGCCGTAAAGGATTACGGCGGGGCTTTTGAATCAGCACAGGATGTGATGATGAAAAAGCCATATAGTAAATAGGCGAGGTATGAACAAAGTATTAAGGTTAACACCATTGGTATAGAGTAAGAATTGGCCGATAAAGCGGTGTCGGCGACTCTTTCTTTGCACACTTTCTTTCTGGTCGTTCAGAAAGAAAGTGTGAAGTTTTTCCCTTGATCCTGCTTGGGGCAGGCTTAGTCGAAGAGACGATTTATTGTAATTCAATCAAAAATGGGGAATTGCTAGGAATAAACCCTAAAATTTGACAATACATCAAAAATTTATTAGAATATTCTTCCCGGAAGGTATAAAGAAGAAGAGTATTATCGGGGTGTAGCGCAGTTTGGCTAGCGCACCTGCCTTGGGAGCAGGGGGTCGGAAGTTCAAATCTTCTCGCCCCGAAGATGCGCCTGTAGCTCAGCTGGATAGAGCAACAGCCTTCTAAGCTGTGGGCCACAGGTTCGATTCCTGTCAGGCGCAGGATGTGGTGGACGTAGCTCAACGGTTAGAGCACCGGTCTGTGGAACCGGGGGCTGTGGGTTCAAATCCCATTGTCCACCCATGGAAAGTGTCTTTCCTAGACACATTCCATGGTTTGACAATGAGACTTGAAAGCCTGTTAATGCGCTCGTAGCTCAGATGGATAGAGCAGTGGACTTCGAATCCGAAGGCCGCAGGTTCGAGTCCTGCCGAGCGCGCAGGACAAGAAGATTTAGCTTGGGTCATTAGCTCAGTTGGTAGAGCAGCTGACTCTTAATCAGCGGGCCACAGGTTCGACCCCTGTATGACCCAAATGAAATTATGCGAGTATGGTGGAATTGGCAGACACGCCAGACTTAGGATCTGGTGCGGAAACGCGTGTGGGTTCAAGTCCCTCTACTCGCAGAAGGCTTTGTTTCCATAGGGAAATAAAATATGCGGGAATAGCTCAGTTGGTAGAGCGCTACCTTGCCAAGGTAGATGTCGCGGGTTCGAATCCCGTTTCCCGCTATTTTTTATATAAATGAATCTTTCCTTTCAAAGAATATCTTTTAAGGAGAAAATTTCCAATGAAATTTTTTACAAAAGAATATACCGATTGCATTATGCAGGCTTACGTAAATCTGGATAAGACAGAGGTAAATCAATTTTTTGACCAGATTCTTTCAGAACTTCAGAAAAAGGTCCGGTATCCCGGCTATAGACCCGGCAAAGTGCCTTTCGATATAATAGAAAAAAGTTATCCCGATGAATTACTAAACAAAATTATTAAAAAAATAATCTTTCAATCAGTAGAGGAACTACACAATAAAGGAATTCACCTTTATTCAGAACCACGGTTTAAGCCATTTAGTGGTCTAAATCGTTCAAGTGGTTTTTCTTTTGCCCTTACCTTCGAGACACCTCCCGAGGTTGTAAAAAACATAGATATTGAAAATCTTTCTCTTGAGTTTGAAGAGTTTTACTATGATGACAAAATGATAGAGTTTTCAATGCTTAAAGAATTAAAAGTACTTCAGGAAGTTAAAGGTAGAATTGAAGATGAGGATACTGTAACTGTAAAGATTCTTAATGAGAATTATAATGGAGAAAAGGAAACGGTTTTTTCAAGTCATGTTGTTAAAACTTTAATCGGTAAGAAGACAGGAGACAAAATAAAAATAGGTTTTGAAGATCTGGACAACTATGTGGTAGATTTTCTTGAAACAATTAATGAAAACTATTTAGACATTGAGGTCGTTAAGGTCGAGCGCCCAGTTTCTCAAAACATAACTGATGATATTGTTAAACAACTGACCCGCTATAACAGTGCGGACGAATATAAAAAAGCTATACTCAATCACTTCGTAAATATGACCCGCGACTTTAATGAAAGAAGTAAAAAGGATGCTCTCACTGAATATATTGGTAAGAATGTGGAGATAAAATTTCCAAAATCTGAATTTATTAGAAGTACGCGGGACGAAGTGGTAAAATTTATCAGCAACAATTTTTCAAATAGTGAATCAAGCCTTTCCAATCTATTGAAGGATGAAAAAATAAAAATCGAACTTTCCGATTTACCAAAAAAGGTATATCAAAGAATCCTTCTATATTTCTCTATGAAGGATATAGCTAATAAAAAGGAGATTCAACCCGATTTTGAAATAATCGACCGTATTGTATCAAGACGTGCCAGGGAACGGGAGTTAACTCCTGAGGAATTTAAGAAGAAATGTACAAACGATGAGTGGAATTCTATAAAAGAGTCTGCTTTATTTGAAACTACTATAAACTTTGTACTAAATAAAGCTACTTTTAAAGCTAAAACTAAAACTCCGATAATTAAAACAAAGTAATTCTGGCCGAAGTGGCGGAACTGGCAGACGCGCTGGACTCAAAATCCAGTGAGAGCAATCTCGTAGGGGTTCAAGTCCCCTCTTCGGCAAGATAGAGGAAAGGGGCTGTCCAAAAAGCCCAGAATTCACCACAGAGTACACGGAGAACATGGAGAATAAATATCACAACTCCATGCCTTGCAATAAATCGGAATTTCCTCCATGATCTCTGTGAGCTCCGTGGTGAGCATAAAATTATACTTTTTAGACAACCCCGGGAGAAAAAAAATGAAAAGAAAAATGATACCTTTTATTATAGGTTCTATCTTGTTTAGTATATTAATTTGTTATTCACAGGAAACCACAACCGAGACTTCTAAAGAAACAGAAAAAAAAGAAGCAACTATTACAGAAAAGATCTCCACTGAAAGCTCACAACCCGCTCCATCCTCAGTTCAGGAGGAATCAAAACCCACACAAACAAAAAAGGTTGAGAGCACCTCACCACGTTCTCCAGCTATTTCTGAAGAAAATAAACTCCTGAATATGATTGAGACAGACCCAAAAAATGTCGAGGCTTATAATAGACTTTTAAGAATCTATGCACAGCAGGAGAAACACAAAGAAAGGCTAAAAATAGCTTTAAAAGCCATTCAGAATATAGGCAGAACAGTTACATGGTGCCTTATTGTTGGTGATGAAAGTAGAATTCTTGGAGACAACCAGAATGCTCTTACATCGTATCAATTTGCCCTTGCAATTCAACCAACAAATCCAGAAATATACAATAGAATTGGCTTATCGCTTTTAAAGTTATCCCGACCAAATCAGGCTGAGGCAGCCTTCAAAGCCGCTGTGTTCTTTTCTTCTTCAGAACCCTCTACTTCAAAAAGCGTATTTTATAATAACCTCGGCGTGGCTTATGAAGCTCTAGAAGATTTACAATCCGCTTATAGAAATTTTCAGCTTGCAGCAAGGTACAATCCTGCCTACTCCACCGCACAGGCTAATGTTAAAAGGGTAAAGGAGCTTTTACTTAGTTCAGGCCAGAAGATTGAATAAACGATCTATCAAATAAAGTGATACGGAAGTAATCTAAGGAATTGAAGAAAGAAGTTGGTATATATAGCTGCCATAATATCATCAGCAACAATTCCAATCCCACCCTCAAGCTTCTGGGTTTCCTTAATTGGATAGGGTTTAAATATATCAAAAACCCTGAATAAGATAAACCCTATTACCAGATACTTAATACTTTCCAGACTTCCATCAAAAGGAAAAGAGACCATCGCTATTAAAAATCCAAGTATCTCATCAATAACAATATGAGGAGCATCCTTAATTTTAAAAATATGAGTCTCAGCATAATCAGAAACCCATATTGCAATAAAAATAAGAACCCCTATTCCAATGTAATAAAACAAAGAATATGGACTTAAAAAAATATAAATAACAACCCCCAGCAATGTTCCCATTGTACCTGGAATAAAAGGAATATATCCGAGGAAAAATCCTGTAGCAAGCATTTTTTTTAAACCAAAAGTTTTCTTATTCTTCATTTGTTTTACCCTTCTTAAATTTTATAAGATAATCAATTCCTGTATATATGGTAAAAATTACAACCAGAATCGAAATAATAAGCGGAATATAAACTATCATATAGGAATGCCCGGGCATAATTTTATTCCATACTTCATAGTAATTCAAAGCTCTAACCTTATAAAAATCTCTGATCAAAACAGTAATAAACATATAAAGCAGAATAATAAATCCACCTGTCATCTGAACAAAGGTTTTTGCTTTAGCCCTGACAGAGGTTTTAAATTGTAATTTCTTTATTTTCGAAACGGATCGAAGGCAGGTTACAAGAAGATCTCTAAGATATATAAAAGCAATCAACCAGATAGGTATAAAAAGGCTCTCTTTAAAACTGAAAAAGGTAAAAATACCCCATATTAAGAATTTATCTGCAAGGGGATCAAAATATTCTCCAAATTCAGACTTCTGGTTATATTTTCTTGCAATCTTTCCATCAAAATAATCAGAAATGATTGATACAAAATATAGCAATAAAGCTATTAAAACAGAAAGAGTTGACTCTATAATTACCATATAAACTATCAAAGGAATAAGCAAAACCCTTAAGATTGTTAATAAATTTGGGAGATTCCATTTAAACTTCATAATTTACTTCCTGTAATTCTTTTTCCTTCCAGATCATAAAATCCTTTTACCTTCTCTATAAGCACAGGAAAAAAATCTTCTTCCACTTCTGATTCCTTTTTTATTCTCAAATAAACTTTTCCATCAATCTCAGGTGCATCATACTCACTCCGAAGCACCATAATTTTACCATTTCTATCTTCTTCTATTATACCATCATAAATACAATTAGTAACCTTTCCAACCCTTTTCTCAAGCAATTCCCTGGAAATATCAGCCTGCAGCTTTGCCAGACACCTAATTCGCTTTTTTGCAACAGAAACTGGAATTTTATCCTTTTGCTGGAAGGAATCTGTACCTTCTTCATCAGAGTATTCAAAAAAACCCACCCTATTTAGTCTGGCTTCAGACAAAAAATCCTTTAGTATATTAAAATCTTTTTCTGTTTCTCCCGGGTAGCCAACTATGAATGAAGACCTTATAGATATTTCCGGAATAACCTTCCGAAAATAATTAAACATCTTTAAATACTCAGAATAAGAACCTGAACGTTTCATCGCTTTTAAAATTTTATCGCTCGCATGCTGAAGTGGAACATCAATGTACTTACAAATCTTTTCTTTTCTGGCCATCCATTCTACTACAGAGTAAAGATACTCATCTGGATAGAGATACATAAGACGTATCCACACAAAATCCTTTTTTATAAGCTCGTTTAATAAATCCAACAGCGCCTTTTTTTTATAAATATCAAGCCCATATGACAATGTATCCTCAGAGACAAGAACAAGCTCTTTTATACCCTGTCTTTGAAGCAGATCTGCTTCTTCAAGAATAGATTCTATAGTACGGCTTCTCTGCTTACCTCGTATTGCAGGAATCGAACAGAAAGAACAACTTCTGTCACATCCCTCTGATATTTTCAGATATGCATAGCTATATCCAGAAAAATAAAGCTTTCTCTCTTTATAAAGAAAATCCTTAAATTCTCCCTTATCAAGTAGTTCTACTTCCCGTTTATTAGACAACGCCTTCAATATCTTACCAGGATCTCTAACCCCTATTGCATTATCTACTTCGGGAACAGCTTTTAAAAGTTCCTTACCATATCTTTCAGAAAGACATCCAGAAACTATAATTTTCAAAGAAGGCTTTTTTAGCTTTAGACTGGCGTATTGCAGAATAGTATCTATATTTTCTTCCTTTGCCTTCTGTATAAAACCACAGGTATTAATAATAATAGCCTCAGCATTTTCCGGAACTTCAGAAAGCTTATATCCATTGCTTTCAAGAATAGCACATAACCTTTCAGCATCTACCAATGCTTTAGGACATCCCAAAGCATCAACAAATACCCTCATCTTCTTTAACGCCTATTTTAAAATAGCTCTAACAAGCGAAAACTGTCCATTTTTTGATTTCCAGTAAAAGATAGACTTCCCAACCTCGCCCCATCCACCGCCGACTTCTTCCCTATTTCCAATAATAATTTTTACGGCCCCACTATTACCAAGATATAGAACAAGGTTGGATAAAAAAGAGATGTTATAAACTGAACCATCATTCATATAAAATTGCTTCTCTTCCTTCTCATCAGTGACATAGCTTAAAAAGCCTTTTCCCTGGGAAACGATCTTCATACTGACTGGACCTTTATTTGGAGCTGTCAGAAACTCACTTTCAGATAGTATATATTCACTGTACTTATTAAGAAATTCACTCTTATTACTTTCCCCTATTGCCTCTAAGTTTTCTCTTAAGAAAGTTATAGCAAGCCTTATGTCCCTTGGTCGAGCACTTAAAAGTTCAATACCAAGATCATTTGTACCATTATTATCTGAATCAACGCTTAAAAGCTCTCCACTTTTTATAGAATAATCCTTACTACCTATCTTAAAATCCAGAGATCTGGAGGGTTCCACTTTAACCAATTCTATGGAAATACTTCTCTCAGAATTAGTTAAAACCACACTATCATTCAACTTAAATTTTTGTTTAACTATCTTTCCTGTATCGTCCAGGCTAAAATAATATGCTTTTGGAGAAAGAGCACCTGTATTATCTGATTTCCTCGTAAATAAAACAAGCAAAAATACTATAATCATAATTCCAGCAACAGATGCACCTATAACCAATCTATTATTTTCAAAAGCTGGCTGCTTTTTCTTTCCAAGCAATTCTTCAATTGGAGAATCCTGTTCTATTCTAATCTGCCTTTTATAGAAAGAAATTGCGAGATCTCTATCCACCTCCAGAGCTTCTGCATAATTTGTAATAAAACCAATTGCATAAGTTTCTCCAGGAAAAATATCAAAATTATCCGCTTCTATCGCCTCAAGATATTTTTTTGGAACATTAGTATCCCTAACAATTTCATCTATCGAAATCCCTTTTTCTTTTCTCGCCTCACGAAAAAACTCTCCAAGGGATTGCTTTTCATTCTTCACCATAGAATATCTCCTGCTTCACCGGTAAAAACATAACAACTATATTATAGACTGAAGAGACCTTTTTTTTCAAATTTTATTATCCTAATATATAAGATAATCGATTCCTGATTCTAAAACCCCAATTCAACACGGATTTCCACGGATTTGACAGATTTTCACAGATTACCTATTGAGTGGAGATACCTAATTTTCATTAATACCGTTATATCCCAGGATTCACGCCAGCCTTCTTCTGTCTTTTAAATATCCTTTGAAGTATTCTTGAGACAGATTTTACTACCCTCTTCCTCACTCGTCAATTTTCTTACCTTGACTTTTTATCATAACATCGTGTAAATCCGTTTAATCCGTAGAATCCGTGCGAAATTGGGGTCGGAATAAAAAAAGAATCGCTCAAATTAGGTAATACAGAAATTCCCCTTTTTCTGTCATTCCAGATAATTAAAAAGGGTGGGTCTATAAGCCGGGTTCTGTAAATCGAGAAGCATCCATCTTGTTTTCCATTTACATGGAAAATCTAGCGGTTCACCCACATTCCTTAACCACAAAGCTGTGGAATAGAATGCCTATTTAACCTTGCATCCCGGGGGGTTTACCCTACCGGGTAACTTATGTTACCCGTGGTGGTCTCTTACACCGCCTTTTCACCTTTACCCCTCACCATTTTGTAAGCTCTCTCTCTAAAGCAGCTTACAAAATGGTGAGGGGAAGTCTATTCTCTGTGGCACTTTCCATCCCCACACCTTTTTGTGGGGTCCGGATATTCTCCGGCCCGTTGCTTTTCGATGCCCGGACTTTCCTCCCCTCACCATTTTGCCCGCCCTACCTTTCGACAAAGACTTACAAAATGGTGAGGGGCGCTTCTCCGACCCACCTTTTAATCATTTTAAATTATAAAATACCTGAAAACAAATTACAAAGAAAGAAATACGCAAAGAACTCTCTATACAAAAGAATAAAGGACGGAAATCTATAAAAAACAGCGGCCAGCGGGAATCGAACCCGCGCCATTAGCTTGGAAGGCTAAGGTACTACCACTGTACGATGGCCGCATAACATATTTATAACGATACATTCAAAATAAAATCTGCCTGAAAAGGATTAGATGCAACAACCCTGCAAAGAAAGTTGCTATTCCGGAAAACCCTTTATATTTCTCAATATAACTGTAATACTTATCCTTAAGCTCCTGTGGAATATTAAGTATCTCAATAACATTCGGATATATAACAGTACCACTTACTATTATTAATAAAGAAGGTATCAAAGCTCCTATTACGGGTGGAGAGTACAAAGCAGTAAAATCAGGAGCAAAAAAGTTCCATATACCTACAACTATTGCTCCCAGGGATAAAAAAAGCCTTGTTGCCCCCTTGTCCATAGTTTCCTCCACACTCTTATAAAAAGACTTCGTTTGAGGAAATGCCTTTACAACAATCTCCCCCGATAAAATTACACCATAAAAAAGCAATATTAAAGCGAACAAAACCACTCCAAACATCTTTTTCCTCCTCTACAGATAACTCACAAAAACCTAATATCAATTATAGAAAAATAGTATCATTTAGTCAATTTTATACGGAGGAGGAGGGATTCGAACCCCCGATACCTTACGGTATAACGGTTTTCAAGACCGCCTCCTTCAACCACTCGGACACTCCTCCAGAAAATCAAAGCACTATTTTAAAGTACATTAAGATTTTTGTCAAAATAAAAATTTTAACCATACCTAAATTTATCCATTGACAATTTTTTTCATCCTTCGTATAATTTAAAAATAAAACAGTAAGTGTTTTTCCTGCCAGGGGTTTTTATCTGGGGTAGGTTCTGGAAGGATTAAATGACAGAAAAAGGAAAACATCTCACCATCGGTTTGCAGATTCAGACAGTTTATGATGAATACTCTAAAAAAATATGGCCCGCTATTGTCGAATTTTCAAGGCAGATGAAAGTAAACCTGATTATCTTTCCGGGAGAATCTTTAAAAAATCCAAGTTACTATACATACCAAAATAATGTTATATACGATTTAATTACTAAAGATAAAATAGATGCTTTAATACTATCCACAAGCTCTCTATTTAATTATATTGAACCAGAGGAAGTATCTAAATTTATAAGCAAATTTAAAGACATCCCAATTGTAAGTCTATCCGTACCAATGCCTAATATTCCCAGTATTCTTATTGATAATGAAAAAGGAATAAAAGAGGCTATGATACACTTAATTAAAGAACATAAGAGAAATAATATTGCCTTTATTACAGGACCAAAGTTTAATTATGAATCACAGTGCCGTTTAAAAGCATACCGGGAAGAGTTATTAGAAAACGGCTATTCTTTTAATGAAGATTTAGTAGTTGAAGGAGATTTTAGTGAAGTATCCGGTGCTAATGCTGTAAAAGAATTACTTAACAAAAGAAAGGTCCATTTTGATGCAATTATTGCAAGCAATGACATTATGGCAATTGGTGCCATGAAGGAATTAATAAGACAAAACATAAAAATCCCGCAAGATGTTTCTGTAGTAGGTTTTGATAATATATTAAGATGCCTTAGTATATTCCCTAATCTTGCATCAATACAACAACCATTTTATCAGATGGCAAGGCTAGCAGTAAAAACTGCAATAGATTTAGCACTCGGGAAAAAAATAGAAGAATCTGTCATACTTCCAACTTTTTTTATTCCTCGTGCTTCCTGCGGCTGCCTTTTATCATCAAAACAATTTTTAACAGAATATATTGGAACTCCAGAATTTACAAAACATGATGCCTTTACTTATCATAATGAATTTATCCTGAATAAAATCAGACAGTTCATTCAATCAGTGGACTATCTTGGTGATAATCAGGAAAGGATTATAGAGAAAGTAAATATCATAATTGATAAATTGGAATCTACTATAAAGAAAAATGGAAATTTTGAAACCTTTCTCACATATCTCGCAGAGGCTTTATATGAACAAATCCAAAAAGGTATTAACATAAGCTTCTGGGAAAATATCTTTTTTCTCTTAAGAGAATTCACTCATAAATACTATGGTGATTTCAAGAATATTAATCCATTCTTCAGTGATATTCAATCTGTTATAAACAGTAATATACGTTCACAGGAAATATTTCAAAGAATAATGATAGAATACAACGAGCTTCGTCTAAGCCTTATTCATCAAATAATTTCTTCCTCACTTACAATTGAAGAAATCTTGATAAATACAGTAAAGAATGTTCCCAGATATGAAATGAATAGTGCCTTTTTGTTCAGATATGCTTCTCCTATAAAACACTTTAAAGGAAAAAGCTGGAAAGTTCCTGAATACTCCTGGCTTATCTGCGCTTTCGATAGCCGTAAAGGAAAACAACTCATAAAACCCACAGGAGAAAAATTTAAAACAACATTGCTAATTCCAGATAAATGGATAGATTCTGAAAGGAAAACCGTTTTTATTGTCCTCCCCCTATATTTTCTGGAAGAACAATATGGCTATATTTTTATGGAACTAGGAACTATGGATCCTTATGTATATGATTTTTACAGAAATCTATTAAGCTCCGCATTTTATACAGCCGGAGTTCTGGAAAAGAGAATAACTGCTGAAAAGGAGCTAAAAAAGGCTCTGGAAGAATTAAAAATTAAGACAGAAGAATACAGAACCCTCTCGGAAAATTCTCCTGATATAATACTCCGGGTAAACAAAGAATTAAAATTAACCTATATTAGCCCAAGTATTACAGGTTTTATAAATGAAAAACCAGAAACACTTTTCGGAAAGCCACCTCTATTCTTCAAGAAACTTGGTATCAATATAGAGGAAAAAATAAGCAAAGTCTTCACAGAAAAGGAAAAAGAAGAAATAGAATTCAGTAACGCTCAAAGGAGTTTTAATCTTCGACTTATTCCGGAGCTTGACACTCAGGGAAATGTCATCTCGGTCCTTGGAATAATCAGGGATGTTACCGAATTAAAGAAAATAGAAGAAAAGCTCTTTCAAATGGAAAAAATCCAGGCAATTGGAGAACTTGCCGGAGGTATTGCACATGATTTTAATAATCAGCTGGCTGTAATACTTGGTTCTGCAGATTTATTATTGCAGGAAGAAAACCTAAATGAGGATATGAAGAAACTTATTCAAGGCATATATAATGGAGCAACACAGGCTTCCCAGCTCACAGATCAACTACTCGCCTTCGCAAGAAAGGGAAAATTTCTAAACACCGAAGTAAACATCCACAAAATTATTCAGGATGTTCTTTCTTTGATATCAAACACAATCGGCAAAACCATTAATATAACAAAATCCTTTAATGCCGATACTCCCAGAATACTTGGAGATCCTTCTCAGCTGCAGAATGCTATACTAAACCTATGTATTAATGCCGTGGATGCTATGCCTGAAGGTGGCAATCTTACTGTATCAACAGAAAACAAAATCATAGAAAAAAATTTCTCAAGTAATTTCTCGTTTGAAGTAAAACCTGGAACTTATGTCGTGGTAAAAGTAAAGGACGAAGGAATTGGCATGACCGATGAAATAAAAAAACATCTCTTCGAGCCATTTTTTACCACAAAGGAACCAGGAAAGGGAACAGGTATGGGATTACCTGCAGTATACGGCACTGTGAAAAATCATAAAGGTGCAATCGAAGTTGAATCTGAAGCAGGAAAAGGAACTTGCTTTACATTATATTTCCCGGTGTACCAGGAAAGTAAAACAGAAAAAGAAAAGACAGAAGCTCTAGAAAAAGATGATGAGGTTAAAAAAGAGAAAAAGGAAGAAAAAATAAATAAAAAAGGTGCTTTTAACATACTTATAGTGGATGACGATGAAAATGTACGCAAAATAACCGCAGAAATAATAAAAAGCATTGGATTTACAACTTATACCTGCCAGGATGGCATGGAAGCAATAAAATTCATTGAAGAAAGTAAAACAAAAATAGATTTAATACTGCTTGATATGATTATGCCAGGACTTAGCGGCGAAAAAACATTCTGGGGAATAAAAGCTATTTCCCCGGATATTAAAATAATACTTGTATCTGGATACAGCCTAAACGAACAGGCTCAAGGGCTTTTAAATGCCGGAGCTATTGCTTTCCTGCAGAAACCTTTTACTTTTCAGGATTTATCACAGCTTGTTTTAAGTGTACTAAATAAAAAAGAGTAAAATTGACAATATATACAAACTTCCTTTATTATTTTATTATATAAAAGGGGTAAGCTAAACATATGAAAGTAATTTTTATAATCTTCCTTTTTTTTCTTCCTGCCTACTTGTTTCCATATATATTGGTACCTATGGATAATTCCCAGGCAAATCACTTAAAGGCTTATGGACTGGCATTTAAAGCCCTCCAATCTGGAATACGAGTAAAGTGGCTTTTGAATTATCGAGGGGGAAGTTTTTGTATAATCTCCGATTCAAAGGAAATTATAAATTGGGCTGTTACAAGAAATATAACATATGAAACAATAACCGAAGAACAATTCGGAGCAATACAGCAATTTATAGAGCATGAAAACATGAACATTGTCAACCTTGATTCTGCACCAAGGATTGCCGTATATGCTCCCCCATGGAATGCTCCATGGGACGATGCTGTTACCCTGGCGCTTCAATATGCAGAGATACCCTACTCCACCATATGGGATAAAGAAGTAATGTCGGGACTATTAACAACAGAAAATTTTGACTGGATTCATCTCCATCACGAAGATTTTACAGGCCAGCATGGTAAATTCTGGTTTGGTTATGCCCATGAAAAATGGTATATAGAACGTTCAATACTATTTGAAAAGACAGCAAGAGAACTCGGATTCTCAAGCGTTCAGGAGGAAAAAAAGGCTGTTGCTTTAAAGATAAGAGAGTATGTTATAAATGGAGGCTTTTTGTTTGCAATGTGCGCTGCTACCGATACCCTTGATATAGCCCTATCCAGCATTGGAATTGATATTATACCTCCAGAGATTGATGGCACACCGGTCGATGAAGCTGTGAATAGCAAATTAAATTTTGAAATGACTTTTGCTTTTGAAAATTTTAACATAAATACAAATCCATATGTATATGAATTTTCCGACATCGATGTAGATGTAATGGAGGAATCTATTAATTTTACCCCTTTCTACTTCAAACTTAATGAATTTTCTGCAAAGTACGATACAATACCGACAATGCTGGTTCAGAATCATAATAATTATATAAAGGGCTTTCTTGGACAGACAACAGGGTTTCATATTGAAAAAATAAAAAAAGATGTTACTTTGCTCAACACCATTGAGGGAAGAAACTGGGTTACTTACATTCATGGCGATAGGGGAAAAGGAACCTTTACTTTCCTTGGTGGACATGACCCTGAGGATTATGCTCATAAGGTAGGTGAACCACCAACAAACCTAGACTTGTTCCCAAACTCTTCTGGCTACCGCCTTATCCTGAATAATGTACTTTTTCCAGCAGCTAAAACAAAGCAAAGAAAAACTTAATATATTTCTTTTTTTCTATTTTCAAGAAAAAAGGCAGATAAAGTCATAAACCAGTTAAAATAGTATAAAAAAAGGCTTAAATCACTCAACCATCCCGGTGTGATCCAGCCTCCCAAAAAAACTGCTATGGAAAGCCCGCTAACTCCAGTCATATAAAAGCTCAATGTTCTTACCAATTCATTCTTTGAACTGAAATAAAAGTTATAGAAAAGGAAAAGAAAAAATACTAAAGGCAAAAACAGATAAAGAAGGAACACATTTAAAAGTCCTGAAAAAACTATAAGGACAAGAATAAAGATGAAAAGATAATCTTCCTTCTTGATTTTTTCTTTAAACAGATAAGAAACAAGAACAAGCCCATAGCCAAGCACTGAATAAAGAAAAACATATCCTGGAGCCTTAAAAGAAAAAGGAGAAAGAGTCAAAATAAACCCGGTTATAAAAAGATTTTTCCAGCTCACAGTACTACCTCATTCCATTTAAAAATAGGACCATCGGTACAGACAAGTTTATAATTCCCTTCAGGAGTAGTTACAGCACATCCCTTGCAGGCACCAAAACCACATGCCATAAAAGACTCAAGGGAATAATATACCTCATCAACATTTTTTTTCCTGAAAAACCCTGTTAAAGCCTTTAACATCGGATTAGGACCACAGGCGTATATAATAACATCATCGACAGCCTTGTTAAACAGCATATCCTCCACAAGGGAAAGAATAGTTCCTTTTTCTCCTGTGCTTCCATCCTCGGAAATAATCTTTAAATCACAGTATTTTTCAAAGGGCTTTATATCAGGGAGCCATTCTTTTCCCTTCACACCAAAAAGAAGTTTTGGTTTATCATAACTTTTCGAAAGATATAAAAATGGTGCAACCCCAATCCCTCCAGCAAGAAAGATAGCCTTTTTTTTCCTGATAGGAAAACAATTTCCTAAGGGTCCAATAATATTTAAAACATCCCCCTTTTTTTTCTCAGCAAGAATTCTGCTCCCCCTACCCCTAACAAGAACAAGTATTGTAATATTATTGCCATCCACGTTACAAATACTCATGGGTCTTCTCAGCAATGGATCATAAAGAGAATTAACACGGATATTTATAAATTGTCCTGGAACTGAAGCAAGCGCTATTTCATCCGTTTTCATAGTTATCCAGATATAATGCCCATCAAGTTTAACATCAACTATTTCACAATCCTCTTTATAAAACACCTTAAATACTCCCAGAATATATAGAAGGTAATATGATAAAGTAAAATAATTTCACTGTCAAAGATATAAAAATGTAATCCCTAATTTGAGCGATTCTTTTTCTATTCCGACCCCAATGTTTCGGCTGGGCTCACCACAGGTTTCGCACGGATTCTACGGATTAAACAGATTTACACGATAAAATATCATTCGTGAATATTCGTGATATTCGTGGTTAATCCGGTAAGAAAACACGAATTAAACGAATTAACACGAAAAAGGGGAAAAGGAATAGGTAATCCCTGAAATAAAAAGAGCTTGACTCTTTTTAAGATTATGGTACACTTATTCCGATACTCCTGTATAAAATGCTTCAGTTCCAGGTAAAATTTATAAGGAAATAAACTGAATGAAACGGATTGAGTACAAAGAAATAAAAGATATATGCATTATAAAGCCCTCCGGAGAAATGATATTTTTCTTTCTTGAAGAATTAAGCAAATATATTAAAAATAAGATTAAATCAAACCAATTTCGCTTTATCTTTGATTTAACCAATGTAACATGGATTGACTCCATAGGTCTGGGCTTAATAGCCCTTGCTGTGAAGTCCGCCCTTTTACACCAGACAAAGGTTTGTCTTATAAAACCAAGAGAAAATATCGTCCAGCTTCTTAAGATGAGCAATTTACTGGAGCTGGTAAAAGTATTTGAAACTACTGATGAAGCTATGGAATTTCTTTCCTGAGGTAATATTATGAAAATAAAAAAACATAATCCAGAAGAAATAATTTCATATCTCCCACGTATATATATCTTTAAGCATCTTAATAGTGAAGAAAAAAGAAATATGGCGAATTTATGCGAGCTTCTTGAATATGATGCAAAAGATAAAATTGTCTCCGAAGGTGAAATAAGTCCATACCTTTATGCAGTGGTCAAAGGTGCTGTAAGTGTAATGGTTCATGAAAAAAATGGAAAGGATGTCTACATATCCTCAATCGGAGAAAACGATATATTTGGAGAAGCTGGAATTTTTATTAATGTAAAAAGAATTGCCAATGTTATTGCGGATGATCCAACCATTATACTTCGTATTGAAAGAAACAGGCTTATTCAATTTATAAGAGAAAATCCATCTGCAGGAATCAAAATGCTCCTTCTTGTTATATATAGCCTTCTTCATAAACTTAGAGAAGCTAACCAGGACATTGCCTTCGAGAGAAAATCCTACATAAATCAGGAAGAAGTGGACAAAATGATAAGCGAGTTATTTAAATAGAATCACTTAAATGGTTTCCTTAATACGACTTATAAGAACAGCCTCTCCGTTAGACTTGTTAATATCAATAATAATTCCTTGAATTTCTATCATTCCACTTTCTTCAGGAGAAAATTTTACAGGAAGATGCTGAATTACCCTTCTATAAGACTCCTCTATTTTCATTCCTATAACAGAATTAATAGAACCACACATTCCTATGTCAGTAATATAAGCTGTTTTCTTTGGGAGAATTCTTTCGTCCGATGTTTGTATATGTGTGTGCGTACCCCATACAGCGCTTATTTTGCCATCAAAGTACCAGCCAAAAACCTGCTTTTCGCTTGTGGCCTCAGCATGAAAATCCACAAGGATTATTTGAATTCCCTGGTTTTTTAGCTTTGATACTTCATCTTCAACCCTATGAAATGGACAATCTATAGGCTCCATAAAGATCCTTCCCATAGCATTAATCACCGCTGCCTTAACACCATTTCTTTCAAAAATAAAAACTCCATGTCCGGGGGTATTTAAAGGATAATTAATTGGTCTGAGAAGCGAAGGGACCTGATCTATAAAATCAAACACCTCTTTTTTTTGCCACACATGATTTCCTGTAGTAATTACATCAACACCATGCTCAAAAAGCTGTTGCATAATAGCCCTGGTAATACCAAAACCATGTGCAACATTTTCACCATTAATAATCACTAAATCCGGATTCATCTTTTGCTTTGCCTTAGTAATGTAAGAAAAAAAAGCCTTTCTTCCAGATTCTCCTACAATATCTCCAAAAGCCATCACTCTAAAGTTATTCTCTGATTTCATAAAATACCTTAATATAAAATTAGAATGGATTAATTTAAAGTAAAGAATCTAAAATAGCAAAAAATCCTGCCTCTTTATCTTTTCGTCTTACTTATAAATTTCCTCATTGTAATAATATTTCCAGAACCTTTTCTGTACTGATGTCTAACCTCATCCATAAAACGTCTTATAGCAAAAATTCCAAGTCCATGGGATTTGAACTGGGAGAGATGATTCTCAAGCTTAACATCTGGATAATTTCTCAGATTAAAAAACTTTCCATTATCTTTAATAATTATCTCTATTCCTCTTCTAATTTGCTTAAGCTCTATTTCTAGAAAACGAAGCTCCTCCGGTATATCCGGATCCATTCTATATGAATACTTTATACTATTTGTGGCAGCCTCATCCACTGCCATTTCAATCTCAGAAAGAGCTCTTTCGTCAAAACCAATTTCCCTTGCATATTCCTGTACAAAGCTTCTTATTTTATCTAAATTCTGGGTCTTTCCCTGAAGCTTCAAAACTACCTTTTTTTTCATTTTTTACTTTAAAACTCTCTTCGCTTCTTCAACAGAAGATGCTAAATTAAGTACTCTGGAAAATCCCATTGTATCAAAGACCTTTTTTATTTTGTCCTGCAATCCAGCTACAACAAGAGTTCCTCCTCCACCCTTTATCTCATTAAAAGAAGCAATTAAAACCCCCAACCCGGCGGTTGCAATATAATCCAGTTTTTCCATATCAAGGATAATCCTCTTTGATTTACCAAGACTACCTTTGAGTTGCTTTTCAAATAATGGGGCTGAATGGGCATCTATAGATCCTATAACCGATAAAACACAAAAACCTCCGTCCATTCTTGAAGAAAACTGAACATCTGCCATAAATGTCTCCTCTAAATTTAAATTAAAGCAAAGTTATATTTATAAAAATATTATAAACGACTATATAAATTTAGACAATGTTTTTTGTATTATATCCAGTAATTTTGACTACCAAAAACTATTTTACGCCAATCCGAACAAAATTCGAATTTCTTTCAAAGGCGACGATTCGAATCGTCGCCTCTGGTAATCTTCTCTTTACCCTTTTACAAAAAAAGGATTCCTCCTGGCATAGAACAACAAATTTTTACAATTTATTCCAGAAAAGCTTGACATTAATCTATACTATTATAACATGTTAAAAATTCTTTTCGGCTTAATCCTTGAGAGTTAAATTAAAAATAAAGAGGGGGTTAAGTGATAAAAGAAACAATCCTACTTGTAGAAGATGAAATTATTGTAGCAAAAAATATCCAGAACATTTTAATCAATCAGGGTTATGATGTGCCATTTATTTGTGACAATGGAGAAGACGCAATAATAAAGGCAAGAGAAACAAATCCATCCCTTGTTCTAATGGATATTATGTTAAAAGGCAAAATAGATGGTATAGATACTGCTGAATATATTCGCTTTCGTTTAAATATCCCGGTGGTTTTTTTAACCGCATATGAAGATGAACTTACTTTAAACAGGGCTTCACTTACAGAGCCCTATGGCTATCTATTAAAGCCCGTTTCAGAAAGAGAATTACACGCTGCCATACAAATGGCAATTCAAACACACAGGTTTGCTAAAAAACTAAAAGAAAGAGAAGAGTGGTTATCTATTTTAATAAAGAGCATTGGCGACGGTATAGCATCCACCAATTCCGATTTAATTATAAATTTTGTCAACCCTGCTGCTGAAAAGTTATTGAAATTAAAAGCTACTGAAGTAGTAGGTAAAAAATTTACGGAAATATTAAAGATAAAAGAAGATAATATATATATAAACATAAATCAGCTTATACAAGAGATAATAAGCAATGGAAAGAGTTTTCACTTTTATTATAATCATTACCTGCAGGTAGATGAAGAAATAACTTTTCCAGTTGATGGAAAACTAACCCCTTTATGGAATGAAAAAGGCGACTTTAACGGATTATTATTTATATTCAGAGATATTACTCACTTAAAAAGAATTGAGGAGGAATCTTTTCAGAGAAGCAAGATGGAATCACTAAATCTTCTCGCTGGTGGTATAGCCCATGATTTCAACAACATGCTTACCATATTACTGAATAATATAAATTTTATTCAACAATCAGACCCAAGCAAAACAGACATTTCTCCTTATCTTGCGGATATGATGAAAGCCTGTAATCTTTCCAGAGAACTTACAAGCAAATTAATTTCTCTTTCTAAAGAAAACACTCTCCATATGCAAGTTTGCGACATCCACAAAATAATAAAAGAGAATGTTTCTCTTATTATAAAAGATTGCAACATCGAGGTTCAATACAACTTTATTTCTCCTGAGTCAAAAATTGAAATAGATCCTTTGCAGATATCTCAGGTAATCCAGAACATCGTTATAAACGCAAAGGAAGCAATGGCTTCCGGGGGATCTCTTTATATATCTACCGAATACGTAAACATAAGCGAAATCTTTCCAGAAAAGATGGCAGAAAATTCTTCAAATAATACTTATATTAAAATATCCTTTACCGACACAGGAAAGGGTATTGAGCAATACAATTTAAAGAAAATTTTTGACCCATATTTCACAACAAAAACCAAAGGAAATGGGCTGGGACTTACTTTCTCTCAATCTATAATTAAAAGCCATGGGGGTTACCTTATAGTAGAATCCGAATTGGGCAAGGGCTCAACTTTCACAATATTATTACCCGCCTCAGATAATAACCCATAAATCTTCTTTAAAAACCAAATTTTATTGACTACCCATCTTACTGTAATTAAAATAAGCTATCACTTTAAAATATTTTTACATCGGGAGAAAGAAATGTCATTTTCAAAAAACGCCCTTTTTATTATGGAAAAGCTATACTTTAGAAAAGACAAGAATGGAAAATTACTTGAGAAGAGTTGTGAAGAAACCTTTAATCGCGTGGCGGAATTTGCTGCATCAGGTGAAAAAGATACTGAAGTTAAAAAAAAGATTAAGAATATCCTTTTTGATTTAATGATGGAGCAGAAATTCATGTTTTCTTCTCCAACTATTTTTAATGCCGGATCCGATTTCCCTCTTTCTTCAAGCTGTTTTGTAGGTGGTCTCAAAGATGATATGCTTTCAATCATGAAGGCCGCTACCGACACTGCAATAACCTTTAAGGCAGGAGCAGGAATGGGACTCAACTTTGGAGTCTTAAGACCAAAAGGCTCTCCTGTTGGAAAAGGTGGAACATCGAGCGGTCCTGTAAGTTTTATGCGCCTTTTTGACCAGGTTGGAGAAACTGTAAAGAGTGGTGGAGTTAGAAGGGCCGCATTTATGGCAATGATGGACATTAACCATCCCGATATAGAGGAATTTATTACATCCAAGGATTTTCTGTCCAGCCTTCGTCTAAAGTATCCTTCTTTAAATCTTACGGATGATTTTCTAGAAAACCTTCTTGAAAATATCTTCGCCTCCCTCTACTCCATTATAAACGACGAAAGTATTATTCAGCAGATTTACTTTGAAATAAGAAAAAACCTATTTGAATCACTAAGCAACATGAATATAAGTGTTGCCATCACAGATGAGTTTATGAAGACCGTAAAAAGCGAGATGGAATTCAATTTAGATTCCTTTCCTTTCATGCAGAGAAGAGTAAATGCCAGAGAGCTTTTTCATAAAATCGCTATATCTGCCTGGCGAACTGCTGACCCCGGAGTATGGTTTATTGATAGGGCAAATGAATTTGATACAGTTCCTTCCCTTGGCAAAATTCTTTCCACCAATCCCTGTGGGGAACAAAGCCTTCACAATTATACAAGTTGCAATCTTGGATCAATCAACCTTAATAAGTTTGTAATAAATAATCACTTTGACTTTAAAGCCTTTAAAGAGACTATATGTTACGCTGTCAGGGGTCTTGATAATATTATTGATGTGGCAGCTTTTCCAACAGAGGAATTCAGGGTAAATACCCTGAAGATACGACCTGTGGGACTTGGTTTTACAGGGTTAGCAGAGGTTATGTTTAAACTAAGAATTCCATATAACTCTGAAGAAGGATTTAAGTTTGGTGCAGAAATAGCAAAATGCTTAACCCAATCAGCAATTGAATCTTCAATAGAAATTGCAAAAGAAAAGGGAAGTTTTGAATTATTTGAGGAAAATAAAAAGGCTTTGATAAAAGTAGTTCAATCTTACTACGATAGCGAAGAAGAGAAAGAGGATATTAAAAAGAAAATACTGAAATATGGAATAAGAAACAGTAACTGGACAACCCTTGCTCCAACAGGAACAATAAGTTTAATTCTGGATGCATACACCTACTCTCTCGAACCCCAATTTGCACTCGCGTATAATAAAAATTTAATCGATGGTGGAAAACTTAAATACATCGATCCCGAATTTGAAAAGGCTGTAAACCATGATAAAAATATCATCGATAAGGTAATTAAAAATGGAGGAAGCTGTCAGAACATAGGAGAAATATCGGATGAAATAAAACGCGTTTTTGTTGTGGCTCATGATATTCACTATGAAGACAGAATAAAAATGCAGGCTGCTCTTCAAAAATATATATCCAATAGTATATCCTCCACAATCAACCTACCTGCCACAACGACAGTTGAAGAAATAGAAAATATATACCTGAAAGCATGGGAATCGGGCCTTAAGGGTATTACAATCTATAGAGACGGTGCAAAATACTTTCAACCAATGACTACTTTAAAAGAAAAGAAAAGAAAAACTAAAACAACTGAAGCAATATGTAAAAAGTATGTTAGACCCAAGGTAATAAAGGGAGAAATATTCAAGACAAAAACGGGTAGTGGAACCCTTTATACATCCTTAGGACTGGATGAAAATGGATGGCCGGTTGAAATATTTATAAACATTTCAAAGCATGGCTCGGATGTATCTGCCTTTTCTGAAGCACTGGGTAGAGTAATTTCCATTGCACTTCAGAGTGGTGTTCCTGTGGATAAAATAGCCGAAACAATTATCGGTATAACAGGGGATTCCTCAGCCTGGGATAACGGTAAACTTATAAAAAGCATTCCGGATGCAGTGGGAAGGATCTTAAAGGAATACGCTGAAAGACTCAATATTGCATCCCAGCAACCAGACCTTTTCAAAAAGGAAATAATAAATAATAATCATAACCAGGGTATCACTAATAGTGAAATAAAAGGTGCTTCAATATGTCCAAACTGTGGTGAAAAAAGCCTTATTAAGTCAGAAGATTGCAACAACTGCCTTTCCTGTGGATACTCAAAGTGCGGATAACCTACCATATTTGATAAATTATCGAATTTCTCTTAAAATACTATCAGAGGTAAGTCATGTTAGAAGATTTATCAATTTTTTACTCTATCGATACAAAAGAGGCTTTTCCAATTTTATCTTCCTCTGATGAAGGCTTATCAGAAGAATCAGCAAAAAATTATTTAAAAAAGTATGGCCCAAATGAAATAAGCAAAGGAAAAAAGAAAAGTTTTATTCAGAAGCTTATTGAAAACTTGCTTGAACCTATGTCTATTGTTCTCGCAGGAGCATCCATTTTTGCTTTCATAATAAAAGATTGGATTGAAGGCTTTGCCATAATGGGAGTGGTCTTCATTAACACAATAATAAGCCTTATTCAGAATAATAAGGCAGAAAGAGCTGTAGAGGAACTAAAAAAGATTCTTGCACCACAATCCAAAGTACTACGAGATGGAAATCTTGAGGTTATAGCCTCAAGATTCATTGTTCCTGGTGATATTATACTCCTGGAGGCGGGTGATATTGTGCCAGCTGATTGCCGACTTATTGAAGGAAAACACCTTCTGGTTGATGAATCTCACCTTACAGGGGAGAGTAAACCAATAGAAAAAAAGAGTGGCGCTATAAAAGAAAAAGGCTTAAGACTTCACGAGATGAAAAATATTCTCTTTGCCGGTAGCAAAATTCTGGATGGAACTGGAAAAGCCCTTGTAATCAAAACCGGAAATAATACTGAAATGGGAAAGATAGCCCATTCAATACAGGAAAGTGAGGAAGAAAAAACCCCTCTTCAAAAGAGACTTTCCCGTGAAATAAGATTCTTAGTTGGACTTGCCTTTTTCTCAGGCATACTAATACTCCTTGTAAGCTTTTTGCGTCACCTTAAATTTGAGGAAGCAATTTTAATTGCCATCAGCATAATGGTCGCTGTTTTCCCCGAGGGACTTCCTGCTTCTATAACAATTTCTCTTTCGCTCGCAGTAGAAAGAATGGCTCGAAAATCGGTAATCATAAAAAAGCTATCATCTGTAGAAACACTTGGAAATGTAGATTATATCTGCACTGATAAAACCGGTACAATAACCCAGCATAATATGACTGTCAAGGAATACTACATAAATGGACATTACCTTATAAACACTGAAATACTAAAGATGATAGCCGAGGGAAAAAGCGATTTGTTACAGGATATTTTTCTTACTTCTATTAAATGTTCCAGTGCTCAGGTTGTTGAAAGGGATGGCAATATAATAAAAGAAGTTGGAGATCCAACAGAAATATCCTTAATAAAATCTGCAATCCTTATGGGTTTTAAGCCACATCAATTTAAAACTCTTCAAATCATCGATAGTATTCCTTTTTCATCTGACCTGATGTATTCCGCAAGCCTTATTGAAGACATCTCGGGACACAAGAGCATTTATATAAAAGGTGCCCCTGACAAAATACTTTCTCTTTGTAACTATTACTATGTGGATGGAAAAACAGTTGGCTTTGAAAAAGCTCAACTTCAAAAAATTTATAGCGACATTTCAAGATACTCTGAAAAAGGTTTCAGAATCATTGGTTTTGCAAAAAAGAAGGCTTTTGACACGGATTCAAAACTAACAAATGTTGCAACAGGTTTCACATTCCTTGGCTGTGCCGTTATATATGATCCACCAAAAGACGAAGTAAAGAATGTAATAAAAACCGCTAAAGAGGCAAATATAAATGTTGTAATGATAACCGGTGATAGTAAGAAGACAGGGCTTTCAATAGCAGAAAGTGTTGGAATTGCCAGTAATAAAGACGAAGCAATAGACGGAAAAGAACTTGAATCCCTAAAGAAATCCGAGTTTTCAAAATTGGTAGAACATCTTCGTGTTTATTCGAGGGTTTCGCCTATTGATAAGCTAAAAATAGTGGATAAGCTTAAATCTAAGGGACATATTGTAGCCATGACTGGAGACGGTGTTAATGATGCTCCCGCTCTAAAAAAGGCTGATGTTGGCATTGCAATGGGAAAAGCCGGCACACAGGTTTCCCAGGAAGCCGCAGATATTATACTTACTGATGACAATTTCGCCACAATACTGGCTGGAATAAGAGAGGGAAGAACAATTTTTCAGAATATTAAAAAGCTAATTAAATATCTGATAACCAATAACATAGGTAAAGTCTTCACAGTACTTGTGGCTCCAATTCTAGGTTATCCACCCACTCTTCTTCCTATACAGATTCTCTGGTCAAATATCGTAATGGAATCTCTTCCAAGTATAGCCATCACAACCGATCCGGCAGATGATGGTATTATGAAAAAAAAGCCTTCAAAACTTTCGGAGGCACTAATCAGCTTAAGAGACAGATTCCATATCATTCTTGATGGTCTATTATTTGGAATGTGTATTACGATAGGTTATATCATCTCATATAAAATTTCAGGAGGAGACAAAGCCATTTCCCAAACGGTATCTTTCACTATAACACTCCTTTCACCACAACTTTATGTATTCATACTCCGTGATGGAAGCCTATTAAAGAAATTCTTAAGACCAAATCTTCTATTAAAGCTTACAGCTCTTCTAACTTTCTTTATGACAATTTGTATTATCTATCTACAACCCTTGAACATAATATTTAACACAAAACCTATACTCGATGTAAAATACTGGTATATTATTGCTCTTGCTTCTATAATTCCATCAATAAACAGACTAATCCTGAAGTATAAAAACTAAGGAGAAATTGATGACAGCCTCAAAGATAGTCTCAATGAAAAATAAAGAAAAGATTGCAATGCTTACTGCTTATGATTTTCTTTCTGCAAAAATACTAAGCGAAGTTAATATAGACATAATCCTGGTAGGTGATTCCCTGGGGCAGGTATTTCAGGGACTTACCAATACCATTCCAGTAAAGCTTGAAGAAATAATTTACCACTGCAGGGCAGTAAGGCGTGGAGCTCCAGATGCTTTCATCATTGCAGATATGCCATTTCTTAGCTATGGCATAACAATAGAAGAGAGCGTAAAAAATGCAGGTTCCTGCATTAAGGAAGGGCTTGCCAATGCTGTAAAGATTGAGGGTGGCCTGGATATGTCGGAAACAATAAAAGCAATGATATCTATTGGAATTCCGGTAATGGGGCATATTGGATTAAGACCCCAATTAATTCACAGGTTTGGAAGACGAATCGCCGGGAAAACTGCAGAAGAAACAGAATTCTTAATCGAAGAGGCAAAGACAATTGAAAAAGCGGGGGCTTTTTCTCTCGTAATTGAAGGTACAACAGAAGAGGCCGCAAAGGCAATTACAGAAAGTATTTCAATTCCGACAATAGGCATCGGTGCAGGCCGTTATACAGATGGACAGGTTCTTGTAATAACCGACATGCTTGGAATGGATAAAGAAGAGAAATTTAAACACAACAAGCGCTATGCAAATCTTTACCGAATCATAAAAAAAGCTGTTTCAAATTATGTTAAAGAAGTAAAGGACGGGATTTTTCCTGGTCCGGAACATTCCTTTCATCAGGAATAATGAATCCCCTTCTGCGATACTTTTTTAACAGTGTTAATAAATTCTGTTCCCTCAATCAGACGGCTACTTTTTAGTAGAAAATGAGTTATTGCATCTTCGCGCACCCCGGAAATACTATATATCTCAATATTCTGAGGTTTTATATCAAAACTGTTAAGTATAATCTCCATATCTGTAAGTTTGCTAAAAGGAATTGGCTCGATGTGCCGGTAGAATATTACATAGAATACACCTTTAGAGTAGATATAAAAATCATTATGCTTGTAAAGCAGATTAAAATTATGCCTGCCAAGTATTTTTCTACAAAAAGAATCAAAATTTTGAAGCTGCTCTGAATCCTCATTGCTTGTAAAGTATTGAGAAACATAGGAATGTGGAAGTATTTTCTTATACCTCTCATACATAATCGCCACATCTTTAAAATCCGGCTCCATCATATATATTCTTTCAAAATTCTTAAGTGCCTTGTACTCCTCTCCTGTATTCCAGAGAAGATTCGCATAAAGGTAAAGTAGCTCTGTTTTTGTATCCTCCGAAGTAACTTCAGAAAGATACTGTGACACATACTGTATACCGGAAATATAATCCTTAATTTTAATAAACAAATTAATAATTGCTATCTTGGATTTTTCCAGTATCTCCTGCAAGAGCTTATTCTTATCAGAAGGAATATCTTTCCATTCTCTTTCAATCAATTTTCTATATTCTTTTATTGCCTCTGTATAACGCTTTAAGTTTTCGAGTGCCCTACATTTCATATAAGCAAGTTCATAATTATCCCTGTCATATCTCTCCAGCCAGCAAAACTGACTATATGCATCTTGATATCTATTTGTTTCAAAAAGAATCTTTCCATATAAAAAGCGTGCTTCAAGTATACCTGCCCTTTTTTTTAAAAGCTTTTCAAGACTCTCTCGGGCTTTTTTAAAATTCTTATTATTGTAATACAACCAGGCAATGTTATATAAAGCCTCCGGGTTAAACTCGTCTTTATCCAGAACCATAAAATAATGCGCAAGGGCATCCTTAACTTTTCCCATTTTCTGATAAAGAAAGGCTATTCTAATCAGGATAGATACTGAAAGCCTTTTGTTCTTGCCCGATAAAAGGCTTGCCTCCTGATAAAACTTTAAGGCGCTGGTGAATGAGTCAAGGGCTTCATAAGCCTGGGCAAGGTAATACATAACAAAGATGGCCTCTTTTTTTCCGGGCGGTTTTTCATTATCTATAAAATCCTTCGCAAGATTAATAACTGCGTTGAATTCTTTATTCTTTAACTTCTTTACAAGATTTCTTTCTATTCTCTGATGAATAAAAGTGGATTTAAACAATACAAATATTATAATGCCAAGACCTATAGAAACAACAGCAAAAAACAAAACCAGAAGATCTTCCTGAATGGAAAGTAAATCCTTTATCATTTAAAGCACTACTCCCATAGTTTTTTCTCTATCTGAAAATCATTTCCATAAATATTCAATATTTGTCCTGTTTATCCAGCCTTCTTTACCATCTATAGTCTGAATAAGTAAAAATTTTTCTTCATCTTTCTTTACAACACATTCAGTCCCCTCTTTTACTTCCCCTATTGACATAGAATCAGAAGTATAATTCTCATATAAAGTTGATAAATTACCAACCACGGCAGATTTATCATTAAATAGAATAGAATATCTTACCATAGAAGATACTATATAAACCAATCCTATTACAAGGAAGAAGAAAGCAAAAATCTTTTGTATCCTTTTGCGAATAACATATATTTGTAAAAAAGCAAATGTTAAAAGAATACTTCCTATAATAAAAAAAGTTAATCCAAAAATATAAGAAGTGTTAATATCAAATATGCTGAAGGGAAAAAGAACCGCTTTTTCAATAGGCGTTGTTTCAAAAAAAACAGGGGAAATCCCTGCTATAATTCTCAATTCATTTAAATCCCTTGTTATGTTTCTGTCAGAAGGCTTTAAGAGAGCCGCTTTCTTTATATTAAGAAGCCCTCTGCCAATATTATTGGTCTGCCAGTAAAGTTGACCAAGATTATAAAATATTCTGTAATCATTATACTGCTTTGAAAGAAACTCAAGATTTTCAATTGTATTTGTTACCAAAGAAAAAGAAAAGGCAAAGGGAAAAATCAAGAAGATAAGAATCAATTGCAAGGCTTTTTTAAAATGCATAACATTAGCCTCCTCTTTTTTTAAGAATCTCCTCATTATATATCCTTAATTTCTCTTTTGCATTCTGTATTGAAGCCGTAAGGGCCTCGGCAGGATTTTTGCAAAGCATTCCATGTCCTGGGAACATCTTATCAATCTTGTATGTATTAAGACGCTCGAGGGAATTGATATAATCGCCAAAGCTACCAGAATCAGATATCTTTGAGATTGTACCTCCGGCAAAAACAGTATCACCTGTAAACATAAAATGTCTGAAAGGTTCGTACAGACATATACATCCAGAGGTATGCCCTGGTGTATGAAGAACCTTTAGCTTATAATTACCAAAATCCAGAAGCACTCTATTCTCAAGCCATATATTAATCCTTGCTTTTATTGGCTCCTCGCCATGAACAGCGGCATGAATAACATATTCATCCTGAAGCTCTATTTTTGTTGCAGCAAACCTATCAGCAGCAATAATTGCGGTTTCATAAAAAAAGCTTATCCCACCTATATGATCATAGTGTTCATGAGTACATATAACCATATGAATATCACTAATTTTAAGCCCTATCTTCGCAGAAGCCTCAACGATTCGGGTAAAGTTATTCTTTGTACCCGTATCGATAAGAATGTTCTTATAAAGCCCCTTTATCAAATAAGAATGGGAACTCGGTTTTTCACCATAAAAGATAAATATATTTTCTTCTATTTCATCTACAAGTCTATCTTTCATACTTCTATTCCTTCAATCGCTTTAGTAAGACGATATATCTTCCTTTCGATATTCTCTACATCAAGCCTTTCATATCTTTCAAAAACAAGCTTTTCTTTCATTAGATATCTTAGTACAAAACTCCATTGTGACATCTCAATGTTATTGAATATGTTTTTGTCAATCTTCAGGCTGGTTATATATCCTGACAGCCTTTTTATCTCCATAATCATTTTATCAATTTTATGAAAATCAATCAAACAAGAGAATAAAATTTTTTCTTTCTCCCTTATCGCGGGAATATCTGTAAAGCAACCCTCAAGAGGCATATTATTAAAAAACCTTATTTTTGCCCCCTGAATGGTCGAGTTTATAAGCCTTACACTACGCTGAAACTGCATAACACTTTTTGCAGATTCTTCAAACCATCCCTTAAGATTATTCAAAACAAAGTCTGTATAAATTTTATCTTCATTAGATAACCCGGGATATAGAGCATCTGTAAGCATACTTCGTCGGGAAAATAGAATATTTAAAAAAATGCTTTGGATAGTCAAGAATCTATTTTCATTTCCCATTATTTTGTAAAAGTGAGAACTTGATGACGAATGTGACATCATGTATGTATAGGCTAAATCCTGCCCTATAATAATCAAAGGATTTCCTCCCATCATATAAGCAAAATGAAAAGCCGAGGTAGATACAGAACCCCCTGTTTCAATATCCCCTATTTTAAAAGAGCCTTCCACTTCCATCCAGTTAACCAACTCATTCTTAATTAAAAAAGGATTCCCCTGAAAATCGAAATCCATATGCGCTGTATTTGCAATAAACTTATTTATCCTGTCATTTTGAAAAGACTCAAAGAAATGTGGAAGATAGGGATTAACAACTATATCATAAACAAGATTTATTTTTTTAAAATAATCCTTTTCTATCATGCAAAAATCCTGGAGATTATACACCTGTGAATCCAGGGAATAAACAATATCCGGAGCTATACCTGCCTCATAAAGAGGCAGGATTGCTGTATCAACGGCTATTACTATAGCCTTATCTTTAATCTTTCTAAGAGAATTCAGAGAATCTCTTAAAGAAGGTCCAGCTGAAACGATTACTATTGGAATATCCCGCGCCCGATTAAAGAGTTGACTTACAAGAAAAGATTTTTTTAAATTTTTTATATTTTTAATTATGTTAATAAACCATATCTCCTCAAACTTTAATCTTGTAGTAAAATCTCCAAGTTTTACCTTAAGAAGTCTATCAATTCTCTCTTCAAAATCCTCATAAAGCTCCTTCTTATATCCCCCCCGTAGAACAACCGTCTTTATATTTTTCAATTGAGCCAGTTCAACTAAAGAAAATATAGAATCCAGTTTATCTGCCTTATCAGAAGGAGAAAGTAGATACATCCCTTCTTTGAGAACATAAATCTTTTTAAAATAATTATATATAACAGGATTTTTTTCAATGATGATAATCCTGTTAAAGCCTGCTTTTTCAAGCATTTCAATGTGATATCCGAGACCCGAACCAATAATTATTATTAGAGTTTTTTCCCTATCAAGAGGTAAAATACCCTCTATTAATCTCTTTGCCTCTCTTCCGCAAGCATAAAGGCTATGTATATATTGATTTTCTATCTTTACAGTATATAAATCATCCTTTGTTTTCTGAATCATTTTATCGTGCAGGGATAATTCTTCAAGTGTTCTATAATTTATCATAACTACCACCTACACATTTATAAGAAGAGAGATATAGATTCCTATAGTAGAGCTTATAAATCCAAGAACAACTCCAGCAAGAATATCGGAAGGATAATGCACACCAAGATAAATTCTCGAAAAACCTATAAGGCTTGCTACGATAAAAAAGGGGATTGAAAGAGCTGGGTGATAAAAATACAAAACAAAAGCTACTACAAATGCCCCTGCAGTGTGTCCCGAAGGAAAAGAAAATCTATCAGGTGGATGGATAGCGCTCGATATTTCCTCATAAGTAACATATGGCCGCTGTCTGTTAAAAATATGTTTTATAAAGGTTTGCAATAAAACCTGAATTATGTAGCTTATTGAAAGAGCCATTCCTGTTGCAACCTCACCCCCCGTTGTAAACTCACCCTCCTGAATAATGCCAAATATAATAAAGGCAATACATAAAAGAAACCATATATACCCATCCCCAACATGACTCATAACCCTCATAAAAATTGTTAAATACTTTAGCCTTCTTTTTGAAAAAAAATGCACAAATCCTTTATCTATATGCCGAAGTTTCAACTTCCTTCGGCTTTTTACCTTACTCTTAATCCTTTTCCTATTCAAACCCATCCCCTATATCTTTGTAATATAATCTTCCACATTATCAGGGATTTTAACCCTTTCTTTAAAAAAATCTGGAATCTTAATTACCTTTTTATCTTTAATCGATATAAAAGCATGTTCTGTAAAACCTGTACACAACAGTTTATCCACTCTAAAAATACGGTAATCAATCCTTATCCTTATATTTGATAAAGATGTTATAGTGGAATGAATAGTTATCAAATCATCATAGAAAGCAGGGGCTATATACTTTGCAAAAGCCTTTGCTACAGGAAGAGCTATACCTTTCTCTTCCATCTCTTTATATGTCAGCCCAACATCTCTAAGCAGATTAGTTCTTCCTACCTCCATCCAGACAAAGTAGTTTGAATAATAAACTACACCCATCTGATCTGTTTCTGAATAACGAACCCTTATTTCAGATACATTTGTCATAAAACCCTCTAAAGAATAAATTAATTACTCTATTACAAAATTTTTTCTATACTCTTCCTTTACTCGATGCAAAATGCCATTGATATAGTAAGAAGCATTATCATCGCTGTACTTATTGGACAAATAATTAGCAGCTGAAATAGATACCTCCACTGGAATGTTATAACAATAAAGTATTGTATAAACAGAAAGCCTAAGAATAGCTTTATCTACAGATCTAACTCTGGAAAAATTCCAGTTCACAAGATGCTGCTTTATAATGGAATCAAGCCTTGCAACATTCGAAACCGCACCATTAAGCAAGGAATAGCTAAATTTATAAACTTCATTACGAAGTTTTAAGGGAATAAAAAGAATATCTTCTTCTTTTTGTTCAACAATTTCATCGTACCATGAAAAATCAAGCAATTCCTTCAAAGATATGCTACTGACATCATATATATAAAGAGAAATAAAGGCAAGCTCTCTGCCCAGATTTCTGATACCCTGTCCTTTAGGGTGCATCTTTTGTCAACCTATTCTTTTATCAAGCTATAAAGATTCACCATTTCTATAGCCGAGGTTACGGCTTCATAACCCCTATTACCGCTCTTGGTTCCAGCTCTATCAATTGCCTGTTCCATATCATCTGCCGTAATAATTCCATAGATAACGGGCATCTTCCCTTCAGAAGATAATTCCATAATTGCCTTTGCAGAATTGGATGCAACATACTCAAAGTGTGGAGTTTGTCCTCTAATTATGACACCTAAACATACTATAGCATCATACTTATTCATATTCATCAATCTTCTGCACATACCCGGTATCTCATAACTTCCAGAAACCTTATAAACATCAAGATCGTCTTCTTCTCCACCAAGTTGATAAAAAGCTTCATGAGCTCCATCAAGGAGTCTGTCCCCTATAAAAGAATTAAACTTACTTATCACAATAGCCAGCTTTATCCCTCTGGCAGATAATTTACCTTCGTAAAAATTCATCATACGCTCCTATGTAGGATTTATCCACAATATTTATAGTAATCTCTCCTCTATTGATCTTTTCAACCAAGGCCTGTTGAATTACTTCAGAGGTTCTTTTCTCTTTAAGTAGATTTTCTATAAAGGGTATAGATTTTTCAAAAGGCATCTGCTGCTTTAGTTGTCTGCTTATCAGTTTAAATATTACATAATTCATCTGTCCGTTACTTCTAAACTTAATAAGTTCAGGACCAACAACAACCCCGTTTTTTATCCTGATTGTTCTATCCTTTCCTGCTGGTAAAGGTTCCGTAGATAATGAAAGCATTAAAATCTCTTCAGGATAGCCTTCGTTATAAAGCTCATAAGCCTGTCTCAAACCTGTCCTTCCCGATAATGGAGAAAAAGGAATAATCTTTTGATACTTATTCATAACATTGGTAACATCATCACTCTTTTTTAGATAGTTAGCAATTGAGGTTAGATTTTTTTCAAGTTCTTCCATCTGATCAAGCGTAAAGTTATTTGGCTGAGGTGTGGATATATAGATTATATCCACCTTTGGAGGTTCAAGAAAGTACTGCTTGTTCTTTTTATAGTATTCAAGCATTTCATTAGTATCCACTTGGCTTTCGACTTTTTCTTTTAAAAATTCATCATAAAATAAAATAGAGCGTATCATCTGCATCTTTTTTATCTGTAAAAGAAATTCTTCCGGATAATCATTATATAGTTTTAAACGACTCTTTGAGGATGAATCATTGGGATTATTTGTAAGGGTATTTAGATAGTTGTCCATTTCCCTTTGCCTATAAATAATTTTATTACTATTGTTTTCCACATATGTAATTATGCTATAGGAAAGTAGCAACTCCTTTAAAGCAGAATTTAAATCATTAGTTTTAGATTGTGGATTACTTTCTTTTATAAAGTCTCTCATTCTCTCTACATCCTGCTTTGTAATTGCATATTTACCAACTGTTGCAACAATGGAATTTACAACGATACCATAAGTTAAACTTAAGCCCAAAAACAAAACTATCGAAAGTAATATATACCTCATTTCTTTAACTCCTTATTTAAGGTCTATTTTCGCAAAAAATCATCTGTTTTCAACAGTATTTTCAATCCTCATTAATATATAACTCATACTATCAATAAGCGCCTGCCAGCTTGCCTCTATTATATTTCCAGAAACTCCTACCGTCCCCCACTCGAGATCATCATACCTGAATAATATCAAAACCCTTGTTATAGCTGCAGTTCCAGCTTTTGGATTAAGAATCCTGACTTTATAATCCCTCAACTTAATGCTTTTTACTACGGGATAAAAAACCGATAGAGCACTCCTTAGCGCAGTATCTAATGCGTTTACCGGTCCGTCCCCCTCTGCAACTGTAAGCTCTTCAAGCTCTCCAACCTTCACCTTGACTGTCGCCTCTATTACCGGTTGGACCCCTTCCTTTGTGTAAGTAAAGGTTTTAAAAGATTCAATATGAAATTTTTCCTTAAAAAGGCCTGTAATCTTTTTAACTAAAAGCTCAAAGGATGCATCAGCTCCTTCAAACTCATATCCCATATTTTCCAGCTCTTTAACCTTTTCAACAACAACAGAAACAAACTGTTTCGGAATTTCAATGCCCATCTCTTTTGCCTTTTCCAGAATATTCGACTTCCCAGCCTGTTCGGAAATAAGAATACGCCTTCTATTACCAACCTTTTCTGGCTCAATATGCTCATAGGTCTTTGGATTTTTTTCAACGGCATTGGCATGCACTCCACCCTTGTGGGTAAAGGCACTAAGCCCTGTATATGGTTGTTTTGTGTCTGGCAAAATATTAGCCATCTCATAAACAAAATGGGAAAGCTCTACAAGCTTCTTCAACTTCTTTTCATCAATATGATTAAATCCATATCCCATCTTGAAATATAGATTGGGAATGATTGAGCACAGATTGGCATTTCCACATCGTTCACCAATACCATTTATTGTGCCCTGAACCTGAATCGCTCCCATTCTTACTGCTTCTATACTATTCGCAACACCACATTCACTATCATTATGCGCATGAATCCCGAGTGGTGTTTTAATCTCACCCTTTATTTTTCCCATTATCTCACTAATCCTGAAAGGTGTCATGCCGCCATTTGTATCTGCAAGAACAAGCCAATCTACTCCCGCCTTTTCAGCAGTTTGCAAAACCTTAACAGCATAATCAGGATTATTTATAAATCCATCAAAAAAATGCTCTGCATCAAAAATAACCTCTTTTTTGTGATCTTTCAAATACTGTATGGAATCGTAAATCATTTCGAGGTTGGTACTAAGATCTATATGAAAAACCTCTGTAACATGTAGATCCCAGGTTTTCCCAAAAATTGTAACAACAGGCGTGTTTGCCTGAATCAACTCTTTTATATTTGAATCCTCATTCACCTTATTTTTTGCGTGCCTTGTACTTCCAAAAGCAGCTATTTTCGCATTCTTTAATTCTACTTTTCTTATTTCCTCAAAAAAGGCTTTATCCTTTGGAAGTGCACCCGGCCAGCCTCCTTCAATATAATCAACACCAAACTGATCAAGCTTTTTAGCTATAGCTATCATATCCGTAATAGAAAAATTAATCCCCTCCGCCTGTTTACCATCCCTCAATGTAGTATCATAGATAAAGATATTATTACTCATTTGAATCCTCCAAAGAACAAGGTTCCCCACGCAATAGGGAAACTATCTAAAGAAAGGGGAAAACATAGTAGTGAAATTATACATCGAAATTATTATACTGTCAAAAAATAAGGCGGGCACCAAAAATTCCCCATTTTTGACTAAAGTTCAGTCTGCCCCACGCAAAGCACGAATCGACATGTTATGTCGACGGATTATATGATTTACTAAATTGGAAGTTAGAAGAAGAAGCATACCAGATAATTATTCGTATTCTATAATAACACATTGTGGAGGTATTAAAATGCTTCAAAAAGTTAATTTGAAAACAGTTGCAAACAAGATTTCTGAAATAGGCTTACTTTTTCTTGTAATTATTTTATGATTTATTTACAATTATTTGTTCTGAGAAACTTATAGCTTTATCACAGAAGAATTACCTTGGAGGATTTATAATGAAGAAGAGTATTATGCATCGTCAGAACTGGATTTTAGTCATACTGGGTATTCTATTAACCTACTTTAGTTTCTTTCTAATCTCTTTCATAAAAGTAAACTATGATGGTATGTACGCCTTCATATCAATTTCCTTAACGGCCATAGGACTCGGGCTTGTAATAGCCGGATTGTCCATTCGCTTTAATAATAATGATAGTGAAAATGCTAAAGAATGAAATTGACTGTAGAGCAGAGTTCAAATTTGATAGACTTTCTTTCAAAAAAGTTATCCTTATCAAAAAATAAAGCAAAGCAAACCATTGATAGAAAATGTGTTTTCGTAAATAACCAGAGGGTATGGATAGCAACTTACGCTTTAAATAAAGGAGATGTGGTAGAATATTTTCCTATAAAAAAAAATACCTCTAAGATAGAAATTATCTATGAAGATGAAAATATTATTGCCATAAATAAACCTCCAGGAGTATTAAGCAATAATTCTATCAATTCCGCTGAAAACCAGCTTAGAAAAATAAAGAAAGAGCGGGAAATAAGAGCCATTCACAGACTTGATAGAGATACCAGTGGTGTAAATCTCTTCGCAAAGGATACAGAAACTTTTGAAAAATTCAAAGAAATCTGGAATAAAAAACAAATCGAGAAGACTTATCTTGCAATCGTACACAATGAAGCTAGTTTTACCTGTTTAAGCGTAGATAAACCTATAGAAGGTAAAAAAGCTACTTCGTTAGTCAATCTAATCGCCAGGAACAACGGATTCTCATTATTAGAAATAATTCCTTTAACAGGAAGAAAGCACCAGATAAGAGTACACCTTTCTTCCATAAGACACCCAATTGTCGGAGACAAAGAATATAGCTTTAAAAACATAGATAATCCTTACATTAAAGCAATAAGTCGCCAGCTTCTTCATGCATACAAAATAAGGTTTAAACATCCATTATCAGGGGAAAAAATAGAAATAAAAGCAGGAATTCCAGAAGATTTTGAAGAGGAAATGAAGCTTCTGAATATGAAAATAAAATAAAAAAGGGTGTTTCAAAACACCCTTTTTTATTTACTTTTTGTGCTGTTGTTGAGGCTGCTGCTGAGCTTGCGCAGTTTGAGTTTGCCCGATAGTGGAACCAATATGTTTTTTCTCTCCCATAGTACAGTTACCATTAAATACACATCCACTCTCAATTATAAGCTCTGGTGTTTTTATATCACCTGTAAGCTTTGCGTTGTTAAAAAGCTCTACCCTTTCAGTCCCTTCAACATTTCCATTAATCTGACCATAGTTTGTAACAACACCCGCCTTTATGGAAGCGGCAACAACAGCATTTGGACCAATTATTAAATGTCCTGTAGCATCGATCTGACCTTCAAAGCGGCCCTTAATCATCAGAGATTTTGTAAACTTCATTGTTCCCTGAAAATTAATATCATCCGCCAGTACCGTATCGATCATGCTCTCGTCAATATTTAGGGTATTATCCTTGGGCATATTTCCCCCTTCAATTTTTATCGTAGTATTTTTACACAGAAGCAGATTTTTGTCAAATTAATAATCTCTTTTTAGCAATTCTCCAGACAACCAAACAGTAATTGTAAACATTTCAGGGATTACCAAAAAATGGTATACTCTTATTCTACTACCAGCAGGTATAGTAATATTTTTCAACCTTGAATGGTAAAGGAATTATGCTATTATCTAAATTATACCACTTAACTTCAAGTTTATTTCCATTTTGATCATAACTAACAACTTTTCTTTCATTGGAAAAATCTATTGAATTAATAACAATTTCAACTATTTGTCCTTTATTATTGTACTGATAGCTATGCTTATCAACAAGATATACCTTTGAATTAAATATTTTTTCTATAGTTCATTCATCAACCACCATACAACACCCTTTCTGCCTGCTTTAATGACTCTTCCTTTGATACAATTATCTCTATAAGCTTGATTGAGGCTTCGAGGGATGTTCCCACACCCTGCGATGTTATAATATTTCCATCAATTACAACCTTATCGTCAAGTCTTTTGCCCTCTTTTATTTCTGTACCAGGATAGCAGGTGTAATTTTTGTTTTTCAAAATACCCGCTCTATCCAGAATCTTCGGCGCTGCACATATAGCATATACAAGCTTTCCCATATTAAAAAATTTCTGCACAATTTTTAAAACCATATCATTATTCACAAGGTCTTCAACTCCAGGTCCACCCGGCAAAAGAATTCCCCCATAATCCGAGGGATTAATGTCCCCCTCGTTTTTAAGCACCTTATCCGTTTGTAAAACAATCCTGCTTCTGCCTTCTATCCATTGAGACCCTACCCCATAGGTTTCTACAATAACTCCTGCCCTTCTAAGCAAATCTATAGCTGTTACAGCCTCTACTTCTTCAAAGCGCATACCAAGAATCATGCAGTACTTCATAATACGCCTCCTATGGTATTTTTACAGCCCTCCAAGATCCGCTTCTGAAGTTTTACTGTAATTAGTATTTAAAGAAGATGCTGGCACATTGCTTGATACCTGTACAATAGATTGGGACACATTAGTTCTAGTCGATATGTAAAAATTCTTTCTTTGAAGATATGTAGCCACATTATCAGAAGTAAGGAATAAGGTAGGTATTGTTTCCTTACCTTTATATGTAGCCTTATAAACCATAAAGTGTAGATGTGGACCCCTTGTTCTTCCAGTATTTCCACTAAGACCAATTAATTGCCCTTTTTCAACATAGTCTCCGACTTTTACAAGACTTCCATCTTTCATTATGTGCACATATTGAGAAAAGGTGCCATCGCTATGATAAATGGTAATATAATTTGCAAATTTTCTGTAATATCTACTTAATCCATGTTTATTAGAATCATCCTTTACATCCACAACAATTCCTTCCCTGGCTGCGTATATATAGGAACCAACACTCATTCCAAAATCTATTGAATATTTCATAGAGCCCTTATGTGTAAAGCGTTCATTATAACCCTGATTAACCCGACAGGCTGCGCCCGGCTCGTAGGGAAGGAAATAAATATAGTTTGTATCTGGAAGTACATTTATATCACCTATGTATGTATTATGCACAATTTTTAAAGTCTTTGAAATATCCTTCCAGGTTACCACTGTAAAAAGATACTCTTCCGTTTGTGGCTCTATTATAGTATAAAAAGGAAGGTGTGCTGTTATAAATAGATTTTCGGCACCTCTTAAATCCACCTCAACCTGATAAGGGCAAAAGTTTTCATTAGTAGCGTAAAACTCGTAGTTACAATCATTAACCTGCTTATAATATACCTTCACTCTTTTGCCATTCTCCTGAGAAAACATCAAGATAGGTAAAAACACAATCACTATAATAAACAAAGCTGTTTTATACATTTCTTCATTCCTTTTTCATAATCAATAAGACTAATATTTTATTGATAAATCACAAAAGAATCAAAAATCCCTGCTATTTTTTTTTATGCTATAAAAAATTCCCCTGAGATTTTCCTGCTCCTGAATACTACATTCCACCTTTTTATCAAAAACAAGCACCTCTAAATATTTCCTGCATTCCTCTACATTAATACCAAGCACTTCAGAAATATCCTCAAGTGTAGAAGGTCTTCTTTTTAATGTTTCAAGTATCATATTCTCAAAATCCTGTCTGTAGGATTTAATCTCCTCTCGATATTTATAGCGCGAAATAATCTCGACATTCGGCAAATTTATTTGCTTTTTAATTCTTTCCAGAACTTCTTTAGATGCAGGTTTTACCCAGTTTTCTGCACCAGGCCTATCCAGTGTGTTTAACTGAATTCTGTCTGGCTCCATTCTAAGGCAGAAATCTCTAAGGGCCGCAACATTCTTATCGTCCGAATTTATTCCTTCAATGATAAAAACTTCAAGCCATATCTGCTTATCTTTACCATGGCTATGAAATTCTTCAGAAAAAGATAAAAGTCCATTTTTCACTTTATCCAGCGTAATGAATGGATGCGGCCTATCAATTTTAATAAACTCCCCTTCCACTGCAGCGTCAAAAGAAGGCAAAACAACATCAGCTTCTAAAAGATCCATTCTCACATCTTTTAAATAAAGAAGACTACCATTGGTAATCACTGCGATTTTAGCCCGGGGAAATTTTTTCTTGATTTCTTTAATTATAAATCCTATCTTCGAATGCAAGGTCGGCTCACCTGAACCTGAGAATGTTAAATAGTCTGGCATTGGATTTTCTTTAAGATAATTCAAAATTTCTTTTAACACATCATAAGGCGGAAAATACTCCTTTCTCTCAATTGTTAATACAGGGCCTCTACCACATTCGCAATACACACAATTATAGTTACAGGTTTTCATAGGAATCAGATCTATTCCAAGAGAAATTCCGAGCCTTCTTGAAGGTACAGGTCCATATAGATATCTATACATTGCTACTCCATAAGAATCAATCTATTTAAAATTAATCACGATAATACAAAATCTCTTCTTTACCTCTGAGATCTTTTATATCCTTTATACCAACAAAACTCATAAACTTCTTAAGCTCATTTGCAATCCTGGTTAAATACTGCCTTACCCCCTGAATTCCTCCTCCAACTGCAGAAATCATAACAGGTCTTCCTATCATAACATAATCAGCTCCAAGTACAAGAGCCTTAAGTACATCAGCTCCACTTCTTATACCTCCATCCAGAACCAAAAGCATACTATCTCCAAGCGCCTTTCGTATATTCTTTAAGGCATCAATCGGAGCCATCAAAGAATCCCCAACTCTGCCTCCATGATTTGATATAATCAATACCTTCACACCAGCTTTAGCAGCATTTTCTGCATCCTGCACTGAAAGAACCCCCTTTAAAACAAATGGAATTTCCGAGAATCTCACAAGTTCTTTTAATTCCTCTAAACTCTTTGTACTCGTACTCTGCCCTTTAAGCTCCATGTTTAAAAAAGAAGCCGCATCAACATCCATTCCTACAGCCATAGCTCCCGCTCTTTTCGCCGCCTCAATTCTTTCCATAATTTGTTTATTGTCAAAGCGGGGTTTAAAAATTGGAATTGCCTGCCCAAAGTTTTCCAGTATAACCTTCACACTAATTTTATACTTTGAAGGAGTTGCGCCATCTCCTACAAAGCCGAGGGTTCCGGCCTGATTCGCCCCTTTAACTATTGTTCTGGCAAGCTCAAGCTCACCTATAGCACCCCCGAGGTTTGTTATAGAACCTGTAATAGGTGCTGGAAAAATTGGAAACTCCATTGAATAGTCAAAAAAGCTTGTTTTTATATTTGCAACCTTTACATCGTTAATATAGGAAGGAATAATATCGATTCTTCTAATCCTGCTTACAGCGTTTATGAATCCATTACCATTTCCAAGTCCACCAACCCCCGGCATCATTCCACGGCATTTAACCCCATCACAATCAGGACATACAAAGCACCGATTATTAAATTTTTGCCTTGCTCTTTCATTTACAACGCTTTCTGGAATTATCTGATCAACATCCTCTGCCGTCCTTATTTTAATTGTTCGTATTGCAAGATGTGAGGCTTTTAAAGCCTCATCAAAGCCTGGAGCTGCTACAATTACATGCCCGCATTTATCAAGATTATTCCTTGGAGATTTAACCTTATCCCCTATTTTAGCATCAAAAAAAACATTCTTAACATAAGGGATTTTTTGAACCTCTTTCAGACCCTCTATTTCTTTAATAATACCTGGAGCTGGAATAATAGCCCTTTCAATGGAAACCCAGTTCCTCTCTGGCTTTAAATCCTCCGGTGGTAACCCAAGAGAAATAAGTATGGCATTCTTCATCAAATTCACACCAGTGGCATAGGGATATGTATAGGCAGACATAAATCCACCAGAAAGTCTTGCTGCAATTTCCCCAATATAGCATGAGGTTTTGGAAACCTTTATATCCCCTTTTGCAGCACCCATTGTAATGCCAAGAGCCTTTATTCCGTTCTTAAAAGTTTCAATGGCAAAATTTACCATATCATCTGGTAATTGCGAAGGAAGAATATGCCCTGTTTCCACAAAGTAAGGATCATATTCTATAATACGATCAGCCACACCTGTAATATTAATTTCACCATTGTAAACCAAGGCATCAATACTAAGCTCGGCTGCATCAATATATTGCTCTATTATAACCTTACCTGTATTTGAATATTGAAGAGCCTGCTCAAAGCCCTCCTTTAAATCCTCAAGATTAATAATCCGTCTAACACCGCGTGCACCCATATTCTTCTGAGGTTTAATTACGCAATCCATACCCAGTCTTTCGAGAGATTCCATTGCCTTTTGAAATGTATCAACTATTTCGAAATCAGGAACAGGCACTTTTTTTTCTCGAAGAGCAAGCCTCATTAAATATTTATCTGTGGCTTTTAGTGCAACCTCCGGATCTATTCCGGGAAGCCCCAGCTTTTTTGCACAAACCGCAACAGTGTAAGAAGCATCCGTACCAACGGTTAAAACTCCGTCGATTTTTCGCTTTTCCTTATTAAAATTTTCAAGAAGTATGGATGTCATTTCTGCATCCATAGTACTGGAATTAATGAAAAAGTCCGCTTCCTTTACTCCAGGTGCTTCCGGATTTTTATCTACGACAACTGTTTTCAAACCCATTTCTCTGGCTGCTCGAATCACAGGAAGCTGAAGAATTCCAGCTCCAATTATTGCAATAGTTTTACTTACTGATTTAGTCATCAATCCCCTCTAAACTTTTAACTTATAAATATATCTATCAAAGAAATAGGGGCTGTTTAAAAAATACAGCCCCTACCTGTCAACTACATTTAAGAGCGTAATGGCAGTTCCTTTAATGCTTTCTTGACTTCCTCTGCAGGATATTCATAGTCTTGCAGCTTTCCATCAAGGTACATTTGATATGAAGAAAGATCAAAGAACCCATGCCCACTAAAATTAAACAGTATAGTCTTTTGCTTCCCTTCTTTTTTTGCCTTTACAGCCTCTTCAATTGTGGCCTTAATAGCATGAGTGGTTTCGGGTGCGGGTACTATTCCTTCTGTTCTGGCAAAAAGAAGTCCGGCCTCAAAAACCTCTGTTTGATGATATGCCCTTGCTTCTGCAAACCCCTGCTTAACCACCGCACTCACAAGGGGTGCCATTCCATGGTATCGAAGACCACCGGCATGAATTGAAGGAGGCATGAAGCTATGCCCCAGTGTAAACATCTTTAAAAGTGGTGTCATTCCAGCTGTATCACCAAAATCATACTCATAAACACCCTTTGTTACAGAGGGACAGGCTTTTGGTTCTGCTGCGATAATTTTCACTTTTTTATTTTCATGGATCATATCCATAATAAAAGGAAAGGCTATACCTGCAAAATTACTTCCTCCTCCAATACACCCTATAACCACATCGGGATATTCATTTACAGATGCCAGTTGCTTTTTAGCTTCAAGCCCTATTATTGTCTGGTGTAAAAGAACATGGTTTAAAACGCTTCCAAGAGAATAATTTGTATCTTTCCTTGAAACAGCCTCTTCAACAGCTTCGCTTATAGCTATACCAAGACTTCCCGGATTATCTGGATTTTCAGCAAGAAGCTTTCTTCCAAATTCTGTTTCATTACTCGGGCTTGCAAAACACTCCGCTCCCCATACAGCCATTAATTGCTTTCTTGCAGGTTTTATATTATAGCTTGCCTTCACCATATATATCCTGACACCAATTCCAAACAGGCTACCTGCAAGAGCCAGAGCACTTCCCCATTGCCCTGCTCCAGTCTCCGTTGTCAGTCTTTTTATTCCTTCTTTTTTGTTGTAGTAAGCCTGTGCTATAGAAGTATTTGGCTTATGAGAACCTGCTGGTGAAACTCCTTCATACTTATAATATATTTTTGCAGGAGTACCAAGAACCTTTTCAAGATGAACAGCCCTGAATATAGGAGAAGGACGATATCTGCAATAAACATCCAGAACTTCTTCTGGAATCTTTATCCATCTTTCTGTGGATACTTCCTGCTCGATAAGGGCTTTTGGAAATATAACTTCCAGCTTGTCGGGAGTAATCGGTTTACCATCCGGACCAAGAGGCGGATCTAGTGGCACAGGCAAATCTGCCTGTATATTATACCACTCCCTCGGCATATCTTTCTGAATTAGATCAATCTTTTGAATTTCCATAATACAGCTCCTATATAAAAAGGCATAAACGAAACTCATACTAATGAGTAACGCTTATGCCCCTATTTTTAATAACCAGGAAGTCTTCAAAAACAAAAAACCTATTTAAAGGCAGCTAAGGCGTCATCCTCATTGTCGTAGATATCAAAAAAGCTTGTAAGCTTTGTTAGTTCAAATACCTTCCTTACAGAAGCATACACATTGATAAGCTTAAGCGCCCCACCTACTTTCTTTAGATTAGAAAGGCTGGATATTAAAACGCCAATCCCCGAACTATCAATATAACTCACTTTATCCAGATTAATTACAATATTTACCTTATTCTTGTTCATCTCTTCTTTTATCTTTTCCTTAATCTCCGGGGCATTATAAAGATCAATTTCTCCATTAATATCAAATATAACCACATCACCTGCCTCTCTTCTGTGTATCTCCATATTATCCTCCCGATTTAAAACAAACTTAAGCTTTTTATTTATTCTTTAAAACAAGTAAAGTTTCATCATCATGCTGAGGGGCAGTACCACTAAACTGAGTAACAGCCTCCAGCACCCTGTTACAAATATCCCTTGCGCTCTCTTTCCTATATGCCCTTATAACTTCCTTAAATCTTTCCATCCCAAACTCTTCATGATTCTCATTCATCGCTTCATTTATACCATCCGTATATAAAACAGCAATATCTCCTTTTTCCATAACAGTATAATTTTGTCCATACTCAACACCGGACATAATACCTATTGGCATTCCTTCTGTATCAAGGAATTCAAAATCATCTGTTGCTGCCCTATACAAAATAAGCGGACCATGCCCCGCATTCGTATAACTCATTATACCTTTTTCCGCATCAAATAGCAAGTAAAAACCAGTTGCATATCTATCTTCAACAATCTCTCCAGCTATTGTATTATTTAACCTGGCAACTACATCTTTTGTATCTTCGTTTAATGATGCAACAGTCCGTAAAATACTACGAATCATCACCATTATCAACGCGGCAGGGACACCCTTTCCCGACACATCAAACATTGTAAGTACAACCTTGTTATTACCAAAATCTATGTAATCGTAATAATCTCCTCCAACACCCTTTGCTGGAATTGAAAACCCATAAATCTCAAACCTGTCAGATTGTGGAAAAGAATGTGGAATAAGAGAAGCCTGTATTTCTCCTGCAACCCCTAATTCTCTTTCTGCCTGTTTCTTTTCCAGAACCTCATGGTACATCTGAACCTGGTTAATTGTAATAGCAGCTTGCTCTCCAAGCGATTCCAGTAGGCTCAAATCATTATCATAAAACATTTTACTATCATCTACCACGGATAGAACCCCAAAAACATTGTCTCTACTTTTAAGAGGCACAGCCATAAAAGAAGTCACAAGAATATGATCGCTTACAGTCTGAACAAAACGTTCATCCTTATTTACATCTGGAATGTAGATTGATTCCCCTGTCTCTGCGACCTTACCTAATAGTCCCTCTCCTACAGCTATCTTCTCCGATTTTAATCTTTCCACTATAATATTCTCTGTAAGGGTTATATTCTGGACCATTTTTATTGGCTTGGTAGGCGGATATAAACCTTTAACATATTTTACAGAAAGCCTGTTGGTTATAGGATCTTTTAAAAGAATAACCCCGCCTCTGGCATTTGTCCCTTTAACAGAATTATCCACAATGGCTTTTACAACTGTATCAAGATCAAACTCCCCTGCACCAACCACCTGACTTATCTCTTTCATTAAGAGAATAATACTATCTTTTTCTTTATTAAGGCTTTCCACTCTTTCCTTGAAGGTATAAACAAAATGAGAATGAACTCCATAGGCAAAAATCGAAATTAATATTACAGATACAACTTGAAAAACAAACCAGAAAGGCGCTTTATAATAATTAAGGATAGAAAATAGGTTAAAAGTAAACTCAAAAGAAAATATTACATATAGAAGACGCCTATATTGATCTATGATTCTTATCTGGGTGGCAGCATAACCACCAACAAGCCTTACAGTCCTGAAGCAGAATACAATTAAAATCATTTTCCATAGCATGAAAAACCAGTTGCTATAATTTTCTTTAAAATTCTCTAAAAATGGTAGAGAGGTTTTAAAACTAATCCTATCACCCTGGCTTAACGAAAGATATATAACTATGCCAGATATTATGAAAAGAAAAACAAGCTGAAGTATAGTTGTTGTGTTTATTCCCATAATGCTTCGTTCTTCAGCCTTTTTTCGGCTGTATGTTAAAATATGGTAAAAGATTATAAAGTAAAGAAGTTCAAGGGATTGAAAAACAAAATACCTTAAATAATAAAGAGGTGCATAAATAGGATTAAGATCTTTAACATAACCTGTGGCTGTCTTAACTGTAACATATTCAACATTCGTAAGATTTATAGCAAGATAAATTAATGATTTACCAAAGATTATAAAAAGAAGAAGGGTCATAAAGAGAAACATTCTTTCTCTGTATTTTACAAAATATAGAAACATTAAAATAAACAGAAAGAACGAAAAAACAAACTCAATCCAGAAAGCTAAACTCCAGCCCATAATTTCTCCTCAGTAAATCTCTAATATCCTAAAATTCTTTTTAAATTTGTCAAGTACTTTTGATTGAAAAATTCGATTTTCACTGCATATTTATTACTGATAGGTTCATAGTTCCTTTCTTTATAATTCGATACTACACTTACCTCGGAAGAATAATTGCCTAATCTGTCTATTCTTAAAACAGCAAGCGGCTTTATTTCTCCCCCAAAAACATCAAAAGCCACATAATTATCTTTCAACTCAGCTCCATTTTCCTTTCCAAGCAAAAACTCATAACTACCAGGCGTTTTTTCCTCCCCTATCTTAATAATAGAAGGAAACAACCTATTCATCCATTCTAGAAAACTCTGAATTGAAGAACTCATATTGTTCATACTGTAGTTTACGGAAAATTTATTTATTAAACTTCCTGTTTTATCATATATACTATAATTAACTACAGTAAAACCTCTATCCAGAGTTCCAACTACAAAAAAGGTGTAATCATTCTCCCTTAAGTTTTCTAAAATATAATCTATTCCCTCTTTTTTTCGGTATTCCAATAGTGAGAACTTAAATTTGTTATAGTATTGAGAATTATACAAGAAAACATCAGAAAATACCTTCGAAAAATTAAAAAAATTTGCATCTGCTAAAAAAAGTCCCCTGAAGGAGTAATAATATGGCTTCTCAAGATTTAATTGTTTTTTTTCTATTCTCCAGCTATATATTTCAAGCTTATCCTTAATTCTTACAGTCTTATCTATTTTCTCAAGCGCCTTTAATTCCTGATAAGCACTGTAATAATCTCCCCTATCTTCATAATAATCTAAAAGCCTTCTACGAGGTTCTACAGAAAGCGGAGAAAGGGAAATAGCTCTTTTCAAATGAAAAAAATATGCTTTATTTTCTCCCTCTCCATAAAATTCTTTTGCCTTTTCTATGTGATGCTGTGAAAGCTCCTCTCTTATAGGAGAATCTATCTTAAAGCCATTCATTACAAAGCTTTCAAATGCACTCCTGATAAATTCATTCTCTGGATTAAGTGAAACCGCTTTCTTATAATTCTCTATAGCTTTGTTTTTATCAATATTCTCATAAGCAAGCCCCATTTTGTAGTAAAGCCAGCTTTTAAACTTAGCATCTTTAAGCTGACTTCTCTCCAGAACCCATGTATATTTATTTATAGCTTTATCATAACCCTTTCCGCTTTGAATAGCTCTATAAAGATAGCTATCTCCAAGAAGCAAAATTCCAGAATAAAAGTTCTCAAAGAGCTTTTCCCCGCTTTCAAGAATAGAAATAGCTTCATCATATCTCTGTACAGAAATATAAAAGTCAGCAAGAGTAACATAAACCTGTCTCTCAAGAGGATTAATATTAAAGGCTGTCTTAAAAGCATCCTCGGCCTTTTCGTAATTTCCACTTTTTATATAATAATTACCAAAAGATATATAATTTTTCCAGTAATTTTTATTCATCCTTTCTGCTTTATTCAACATAGAAAGTGCGAGAGCAAGACGATTCATCTTAACATAAAGCTCTGCCAAATTTCGATAAACCTCAGCATAGGAAGGGAACTTATTCAGTATGTTTTTATAAAATTCCTCTGATCTATTAAAATCCCCGAGTTCACGGTATGAATTTGCCACAATAAGCATCGCATCGGGATCATTATGGGCATACTTCAAAGCTACAAGGGAATTCTCGAGGCTTATTTTATACTCGCCAAGGTAATAATATACCTCGGCAATATACTTATAGGCATCACCATAGTAAGGATTTAATCCAATAGCATTTCTGAATGAATCAATAGCTTCAAAATACTTTTCTTGCTTATATAAATTAATCCCTCTGTCAAGATAAAACCTGGCATCATTTCCATTATCACCACCTGCCAGATCATAGAAAAACAAAATTGTAAAAAATACACCTATAAAGACAATAAAAAATATTTTATTACTTCTTCTCATCATATCATCCAGAACTCTCTGCTTCGGGAACATTTTCGGTTTTATCAATACTTTCAAGTGAACTCTGTAGCATTTCTGTTTCTTCTCCCATCTTTTCATAAATCTCCTTTGCGAAGTTTAAAAGAACCTCTGGTTTCTCTTTTGCCTTTTTTCCCATTCCAAAAACCTTACTTAGAGTTCGCTTTATCTCCTGATACTGTTTAAGTTTTTCATAAGGATCCTCAATAAGGTGAGAATTTTTAAACTTGAGTACTGCACTAACATATAAAACTCCGTCATACCCATAGTTCTTGTCTGTATCCGGGCCAAGGTTTTTTATATTATCAAGGGGTTCTATTGCCTTTGTCTGATTAACTATAGCAAGATCATAAAATTCGGAAGCTTTTCTATAAAATAATCTTGAAAGATCCTGATAAAAAGTGTTCCCTGTTTCTTTAAACAAATCTGTTAAGAGCCATGCAGTACGAAGGGAATAGATACCTACTTTAATAGTTGGAGAAAACCTCTTTTTATCAAAAAACGGGTAACAACTCATTGCCAGAATATAGCTTGATATTCCACTAATATAATCACGATTTTCTTTAAAATTAGGTATTTTACCAAATATCTTTACCAGATATGTAGCCCTTACATTGCTAAAATTTGCTATGTTGTTAATAGCCTTTTGTGGAATACTTGAAAAATCAAAATCATCCGCTGCATAAAGGCAATTAGGACAAACTGTTATAGGATAAAACAGTGGATTAACCTTTCCATATTTCTGCGTTGGAATATAAGTGCGCCGCAACTCGTCTGTAAGCTCTCCCGCGTTAAGCCTTCCTCTGCCCGTTAATAGTTCTTCCCTTTTGAAAGTTGTACTGCATACAGGGCATTCTATATCTTCCCTGGAAAAAAAGGTAATTTCTTCTGACATATAAAACTTCCAGAGTTATTTAAATAACTTCATCGAAATATCAACCCAGAAAGATTGTGGTATAATAACCATAATAAAAAAAAGAAGAATCAACGCAACTACAATTAAAGTTATCGGATTTTTAAAAAAGTTGCTTATATCCTCGTTACTATTATGTTTTACTTCATTTTCCATATTTTATCTCCTGAAAATATAGATAAAAGTTTAAAAGTTGAAAGTAAAAAGTTTGTTCGACAAGTAGTCCAAAATTAAACTTTACAACTCTCAACTTTCTACTTCTTACTTTTTGCTTTCAACTTTTTACTTTTTACTCAAAATGTAACATATATATCTTCCACCTGTATAACATTTTCATGGTAATCATGCAAATTAACATTAAGCAAAGAAGGCTCAGCCTCATAATGAATTACCTTCTCATAATTCTTTGAATCATATTTTATACTTATGGTAATCAAGAAATCTCTTTTTTTATCACTAGATTCAGCCAGAATAGGTCGTGGTGCAAAGGAAAAAATCCCCTCGTCAACCGGGGCTATTTCTGTAGGGTTTCTCCATAACTCAAAAAGGTTACCTGCAATCTCATTATCAATAAGAAGAGTAACCACTGCGTTTTCTATGGGCATAAGATCTCTTGCGGAAATAATCTTGCCATATATTTTAGGGAATACATAATAAAACTTATCTTTTTCAAAATTATTATAAACCTCACTCTTAGGAGAAACCTTTTTTACTACCTTTAAAGCCTCTGAAATACGAAGCATTATATCAGCCGTGAACTGTGGATCGTTACGATACTTCACTATAAGGTTATTAAAGCCCTTATTACTTGTGATGTACATTGGCTTCATTCTATTAAGTACATATGCTGCCATTTCTTTTTTCTGATTTTTGTCTATTTCTCCATTCTTTACTTCATCAAGATTATCTATTAAATCGAAAACAATATCCTCAAGAATGTTTTTAAGCTCCATCATATAACAAACAACCTGCTATATAGTTTAGGCCAACCTAATACCCATCATTAATTTTAATGGATAGTGTTCAAATGTCAAATTTGCTTTTGAAGTATTTTCCCTTTAGAATAGGTATCGTATTTCAAAAGGGTAATTTATGAATACTACAAAAAAACTCAGTATTAATCCAGAAAGTGAAAAGGATATTGCCAGCATTCTTAGAAAAGAATCCTTTGAATTAATTCCATGTGAAAACGCCTTCTGGCGAGCAAGAAAAAATTCCTTTAATATTATAATGTACAACAATGGCACCCTGCTTTTTCAGGGTAGTAAGCAAGAAATTGACGATACCATTAATCTTATCTACGAATACATAATGCCCGCAAATACCAATTTCTATTCCTACCTTCCTGCTTTAGGACTGGATGAATCTGGAAAAGGGGATATTTTTGGGCCGCTTGTACTTGCTGGAGCACTTGTAACAAAAGAAAATGCTATTACTCTTATTAAGGCAGGTGTAATGGATTCCAAAAAGCTAAACGACTCTCAAATTGGAGAAATCTACAGAGAAATAAATCAGAAAATCTTTTATAAAATTCGATTAATTGAGCCCGCTGAATACAACCTTATATATCCTGAATATGGAAATCTAAACATACTTATGGCAGAAGAATATAAAAAACTGATTAATCAATTTAAGGATTTAAACTATAAAACAATAATACTGGATAAGTTTTATACCTCGGACCCAATCAATAAATCAATACAAAGCTCCTCTAATAGAGATTTTCTAATAATAGAAAAAGCAGAATCATACCTCCCTGTAGCCACTGCATCCATTATTGCTCGGTTTCATTTTATAAAATGGCTAAAAGAAACCTCCAATCATATTGGCATAAATCTCTTGAAAGGCAGTAGTGCAGAAGCTACCACACTTTTAAAAAGTCTGAAGAAAACCCTATCCACAGAAGAGCTTAAAAAGATTTCAAAATTACACTTCAAAGCAGGATATTAGATGTTCTAAACTTCATCACAAAAAAAACTTATTTAAGGACAAAACAAATCCCTTGCCATTTTTCCTCCTTTCTCTGCCCGCAATGGAAGGTAATTACTTACTATCTAAATTTTCTTTTTATCAATATAAAATATTATACTATCCCTTTCAAAAAATCAAAATAAAAATATTAATCCCCCACTTTTTTGTCATTCAATTACTGCTCTACTTTTTTCTTATAATGTCAGCATTTCCCCATTTTTGGGAATTAGATAATTCCAGCATCATTGCGAAGCAAAATGTAGAAGTAGCACTGGCTGCGCCAGTGCTACAATGCAAAAATCCCGCTGTGGAGGGTAAATGGTCATTGTCATCATCTTTCCTTTCCTCAGGTCTTGCTCAAGGGAAGAGCACGGAAAATCTACCCTCGCACATTCGGCCTCCTGCCTCATGTGCTCGGGGCGAAATGCATCCTGCATTTCTTGGCTTAATAGCGGGTAGGATTTTCCTGTGGGTGCAATTGCAAGACATTCGACGGAAAGATGATGACAATGACCATAGCGGGTATAACCACAGCGGGGATTATGTAGGTATAGAAGATAAAAAAATAAAATAAAAAATAACGCCGTGCTAAATGGTAAGAGCAACACTCCGCCCTCAACGACCGCATCCTGCGGTCTTGGTAAAGGCGAGGAGGTGAAAACTGAAAGAAAAAAGTTGTTCATACACATAAGTAAAAACCACAGCGTGGGTTATGTAGGTAAAGGAAATAAAAAAATAAAAAAGAAAAAAAACCGACACCGCGTCACGGTTATAGTAATTTGTGTTTAGAGGAAGCATTGATTATAGACAAAGCGTGTTAACCGCTATTACAGAAAGGAGAAGTTTACCACGCCGTAAAGGACTACGGCGGGGCTTTTGAATCAGCACAGGATGTGATGATGAAAAAGCCATATAGTTAAAGAGGCAAGGAGTAAATAAAGTATTAAGGTTAACATCATTGGTATAGAGTAAGAATTGGCCGATAAAGCGGTGTCGGCGACTCTTTCTTTGCACACTTTCTTTCTGGTCGTTCAGAAAGAAAGTGTGAAGGGCTTTCCCTTGACCCTGCTCGGGGCGAAATGCCTCCTGCATTTCTTGGCATAATGGCGGGTAGGATTTTCCTGTGGGTGCAATTGCAAGACATTCGACGGAAAGATGATGACAATGACCAGAAGTAAAAGCCACAGCGGGGGTTATTTAGGTAGAGGAGATAAAAAAATAAAAAAGAAAAAACCCCGACACCGCAATGGTGTAACTGAGGACAACCCCCTTGCCCCCTTTAATAAGGGGGATTTGGAAAACGCCCTCGACTTTTATTATAGACAGTCTTGGAACAAAGGATTAGTAAATACTCGGCGTTGCGACACGGTTATAGTAATTTGTGTTTTATAGAAAGTATTGGTTATAGATAAAGCGTGTTAACCGCTATTACATAAAAGAAAAGTTTACCCCGCTGGAATGGATTCCAGCGGGGATTTTGAATCTGGACAGGAAGTCCAGATGAAAAATCCATATTACGAGAAGGAGAAGTTATTTTTAAAGTATTAAGGTTAACACTATTGGTATAGAAAAAGAATCGGCCGATAAAGCAACGCCGACGGCTTTTCTTTCGGTTCACTTTCTTTTGGCCGTTCAAAAGAAAGTGTGAAGGTTTTTTTCACCGCTCCCGAGCCTGAGCAGTTGCATTGCAAACTTTGCGTAGCGTGGGCGGGCGGGTTTTCTTTCGGTTACCTTTCTTTTGCCCGGACAAAAGAAAGGTAACAATTGGTTTCCCTCGACCCTGCTTGGGGCAGGCTTTTTTGGTTACTTTTTCTTTGTTGCTGGAGACAAAGAAAAAGTAACATTCTAACCACAAATGTTGTGGTTTAATAATCTGTCGAAGTGACGATTTATTGTAATTCAATCAAAAATGGGGAATTGTTGTCTATAAACCAGATAAGTTGTTTTTCTTTTGAAAAAATATTAAAATAATCCCATAAAGTTTTATAATGAGGAATATCTCCTTTATGATTCTTGGAACAGGAATTGACTTAATAGAAATTGAGAGAATAAAAAAGGTATTTGAAAATAGAGAAAGGAAATATCTTGAAAAGGTTTTTACAGAAGAGGAATTAAGATATTCTTTTTCTTTTAAAGATCCATACACTCATCTTGCTGCCAGATTCTGTGCTAAAGAAGCCTTTTATAAAGCCATTGGGGAGGGCTTTTTTATTCTACATGAGATTGGAATAGTAAATAAAAAGAACGGAAAACCGGAGATTCAGCTTTTCGGGAAAACATTAGAAATGTGGAAATCGAAAGGTAGTCCTTCTGTCTTTGTAAGCCTGAGCCATTCAAGCACAATGGCTATGGCAATAGTCATCTTAGAGAAATAATAAAAGCGACGCATAAAAATGCGTCGCTTTTATAGCTTTTCACTATTTAAGCAACTGAAGCATCAGCTGGGGCTTTTGATTGGCCTGAGATAGCATAGCAGTTGCAGATTGAGACAGAATCTGTGAACGTACAAAGGATGTCATTTCCTCTGCCATATCTGTATCACGTATTCGTGATTCGGCAGCCTGCAAGTTTTCGTAACCCACCATTACTCCAACTGCAGCCTTTTCAAGACGATTCTGATAGGCTCCCATATCTGCTCTCTGCTTGGAAACCTTCATCAATGCAAGATCAACCATTCCAATAACCATGTTTGCCTTGTCCGGTGTGCTTATACTGATGAAAGATGCTGTTTCAGCATTTCCCACAGGATTCTTAAGACCAAGCCCCTGTGAATTCATAGTACCAATATACATTCTTTCTCTCTGGTCCATATTGGCACCTACATGCAGCCAGATACTTGCCATAACGGTATTCTCGCCTGTAAACCGTGCAAATCTTCCAGTTAACAGGTTCATTCCATTAAACTGAGCATGAGAAGCAATTCTGTCCACCTCATCAATCAATTCAGATACTTCAACCTGAATCTGCATTCTGTCTTCCTGGCTATAGATACCATTAGAAGCCTGGACAGCAAGCTCACGAATTCTCTGGAGTATTGCCTGGGTTTCCTCAAGATAACCCTCGGCTGTTTGAATGAAGGAAATGCCATCCATGATGTTCTTGTGAGCCCTTCTCAAACCCTGAATCTGGCTACGCATTTTCTCTGATACGGCAAGACCGGAAGCATCGTCGCCAGCACGATTGATACGCATTCCTGAACCAAGTTTTTCAATGCTTTTGTCGCTGTCGCGATTGTTTACAAACAGCTGACGGTGGGTAAAGATCGCACTGACATTGTGGTTAATAATCATACTATCCTCCTTGATATTTTCAGAGAACATCCTTGTTCTCTATACATACTTTTCGGTATATAATTAAATTCTTTTAGAAATTTTAGAAAATTTATTTTAGAGGAATTGATGATAGCGCCCAATTAATTTGATTTTATAGCTTAATTCATATAAAATATCATAGATAGTAATTATTTAGAAGGAGGAAAATAAAATATGGTTGAAGAATTTATCCGCCTGAAAAAAGAAGCCAATGAAAGAATGGATAAAACCATTCAATTTTTAAAAGATGAGTACAAGAAGCTTAGGACAGGAAGAGCAAATATAGCAATGGTGGAAGATATACGCTTTGAATATTATGGTAATTTAACCCCAATAAAACAGGCAGCATCTTTATCCACCCCGGATCCTCATTCTATTGTTATTGAGCCCTGGGATAAGAGCGCTCTAAAAAATATTGAAAAAGGGATCTCTGATTCCAAGCTGGGGTTCACAGCTATAAATGACGGAAAAGTTATTCGCGTGGTAATTCCTCCTTTAACTGAAGAAACCAAAAAAGATTTTGTAAAAAAGATAAAGGAACTTGCAGAAGAAGCAAAGGTCGCCATCAGAAATGAAAGAAGGGATATTAATACTCATATAAAAAGATTTTCAAAAGATGGACACATCAGTGAAGACGATGAAAGGAGAGAATTTGACGATATTCAAAAGGTGACTGACAATCATATAAAAACCATAGACGACCTGGCTATGAAAAAAGAAAAAGAAATAATGGAAGTTTAAGGAGATATATTTTGCATCTTTACTCTTATGAGATAGATGAGACAAAACTTCCCTGCCATGTTGCCTTTATAATGGATGGAAATGGTAGATGGGCACAAAAAAGAAACCTTCCAAGAATAAATGGCCATCAAAAGGGTTATGAAGCCCTTAAGAGGATAATAGAATTTAACAAAAAGGTGGGAGTAAAATTTATATCTGTTTTTGCTTTCTCAACTGAAAATTGGGAAAGACCAGAAGATGAAGTTAGCTTTCTGATGTCTCTGGCACGAAAACTTGTAGTTGAGTACCTTGAAACGCTACTTAGTAATGACATTCGGCTTGTTATAACTGGAAGCAGAGAAAGGCTAAATCTGGAATTGATTAAGCTACTTGACGATGCCGTTGAGAAAAGCAAGAATTGTAAGTCTTATACATTGAACGTGGTGTTTAATTATGGTGGAAGAAAGGAAATACTGGACGCAGCAAAAAAAATTGCCATACATTATAAGGAGAATTCTATTAATCTGGAAAAACTAAATGAAGTAAATTTCAAAAATTACCTCTATCATCCTGAGATTCCAGATGTAGATTTACTTATAAGAACAAGTGGAGAATATAGAATAAGCAACTTTTTACTATGGCAATCCAGTTATGCAGAGCTATATTTTTCATCAAAGCTATGGCCCGACTTTACTCCAAGAGACTATTGCAAAGCTATAAAAGATTACCAGAAAAGAGAAAGGCGCTTCGGTAAAGTATTATCGTAGGAGAGTATTATGATGTGGAAACGTTTATCCACTGCTACACTGCTTACAATTGGAGGAATATTTGTTATATTTATTAGGGAATTTAATGGGCTCCCATTCTTTATAGTAGCCTTATTTGTAGCTCTTATAATCGCTTTTGAAATAAATGGCCTCTGTGAAAAAAACGAATATAATTTAAAACTATGGCTACTCTCTCCCACAATAACTCTAAGCTTTGTTAGCTTTTATCTTTATGGTCTTGCCACCTATGATACCGGCTACTTATTTATAATCCAGTTATTTCTTCTATCAATATACCTGCTTACATCAGTTTTCCTTGAATCTATAAAAGGCAATTTTGAAAAATCCTTTGAGAATATCGCAATGCAATTGTTTGTTTATGTTTTGCTTGGTATATTCTGTCCTCTCTCAGGGCTGATGAAAATGATGGATCTATCGGGCTGGATGGTTGCTGTCTTTCTTTCGATTGCATTCTTAACAGATACAGGCGGACTTCTCGCGGGCAAGTTGTTTGGGAAACACAGGGTAAAGTTTATTTCCAGTCCAAATAAAACAATAGAAGGTTTTATTGGGTCATTTATTTTTGGTAGTACCACAGGTATATTCCTATACTTAATCCAGGAAGTTATTTTATTTCCTGTAAGATTTTCTTTCTCCACAATAGTTATACTCACAATAAGCACCATAGTATCCAGTATAATTGGAGATCTAGGTGAATCCACAATAAAGAGATGGGCACATTCAAAAGATTCAAGCGATCTATTACCAGGACACGGTGGTTTTTTCGATCGATTCGACAGCGTTATATTTTCTGTCCCTGTATATTTCTCTATAATAAAGCTTCTGGGATATTAAAAAATCCTCTCTTGAAATATAAACCACTTGCAGGAACCAAAACTCTATATTTTGATGGAATTGGCTCTTCATTGTACAGGGCTTTACTTATAATTTCCTCATTTAACTTACCATAAGCAAAATTGAGGCTTGTGGAAACAATCGAGCGTATCATACCATTCAAGAAACCATTGCCTTTTATAAAGAAAACAATTTTTCCTCCAAGATTTTTTACCCTGAAATAGTGAATTCTACGAATAAAATTCATATCCTTTCCATATCCAATACTAAAATGCTTAAAGCTATGTTCCCCTCTAAAAATCTTCACAATAGTTTTTAGCCTTTCCATATCCGGTTCCTCTTCAAGTACATGAAAATACCTATAAAAAAAAGGTTTCATTTTATTCACAAGAGCATCTTTTTTAAAAAAAGATGGAGTAAGAGCTATATATACATACTCTCTGGCACAGGCATCGAATCTTGAATGAAATTCAGGTGACACCTGTTCTGCTTTTAATACTCTTGTATCCTGAGGGAGCCGGGTATTTAAAATATCTTTTAACTTCACAAAAGGAAAACTAAGTCGGGTTGTCTTAAAGTTTGCTGTATAACACAGTGCATGGGCACCTGCATCTGTGCGACCTATGCCAATCACACCGATTTTTTCGTTTAATATGCTTCCTAAGCTTTTTTCCAGGGTTTCCTGAATTGTAGGAAATTTTTTTTGCTTCTGCCATCCATAGTATTTGCTTCCATCATAGCTGAGGTCAAGGCGAATATTTATGATTTTCATAAAATTTACTAAGCTTTATAATCTACAGGAAATTCATATGTTCTATGGGAAAAATTATTATAGAAAAGCTAATATCAATTTTTTAATCAATATGTCCAGAATATCTTCTTCCTCATGGGAATCCTCCTTTTTATTTTCCAGGCAGGAGTCATCCTTCACCGACACAAAGATTACATCTTTCATAGATAAAGGCTTTCCCAATCTGGAATAATCAAAGGAGGCTATCCTTTGTTCCTGGTAATCTATTCTTAAACCTACTTCTCTCTTTTGAGACTGAAGAATTTCAATATCATCTTGAAGCTTGTTAAGCTGAAGATCATACTCCTTGGATTCAAGCCTTTGCTCTATTAATAAAAACATAAATCCAATAAACAAAACAAAGATTATAAAAGTTTTCAAGCCCGAGGCAGTAGGACCATTCATGTTGAAAATCCCTTCTTTATACAGTTTTTACAAAAATCCTCATTCTGGCACTCCGTGCCGAACGATTATTTTTAATCTCCTCTTCATCAGGAATAATGGGCTTTTTCGTATAAACAAACCCCTTTCCTTCCTCTGACAACCTCCTGAAAGTGTGTTTCACCAGCCTGTCTTCAAGCGAATGATAGCTTATTATCAGGAGCCTGCCATTTTCTTTTAAATTATCGACAGCTACCGGTATAAAACTTTCGAGATTTTCTAATTCTTTATTAACAAAAATCCTTAAAGCCTGGAAAGTTTTGGTAGCTGGATGGATTTTCGACCTTTTTTTATTTTTCTTGACTTTTAGAATCAAATCGGCAAGTTCTCTTGCACTATTTATCGGCCTTGCTCTAACAATAGCATTGGCAATCTTCCTCGACTCATATTCCTCTCCATATTTAAAGAGAATATCTGCTATTTTCTCTTCTCCAAAGGAATTAATAACCATGCTGGCTGAAATCTCAAGATCTGAATCCAGCCTCATATCAAGAGAATCACTATCCATATAGCTAAATCCTTTGTTCACTGCCTGATAGTGATACATTGAAATACCAAGGTCTGCAAGTATTCCATCAGGTTTAACATTTTCTTCCTTTACAACTTCTCCTATATTAATAAATGAAACTCGACAAAAAGACACATTGGAAAAAGCACTTAATCTTTCCCTGGCTTTCTGAAGTATCTCTTGATTTCTATCAAGACATATTAATTTTCCATGCGGAATCATTTTTAAGATTCCTTCTGCATGTCCTCCTTCACCACAGGTAGCATCTACAATAATACTATCCTCTTTGAGATTTAAATTCATAAGTACTTCATTTAAAAGTACAGGAATATGATAAAAAGTTTTATTCATAGCACCCTTATTTAGAAGAATTTTCGCTTAAATTGATAAAAATAGTAATCTCATTACCGGCAATATTATAGTGTATCTTATCAGCAACCTTTTTTATTATGTAAATTCCTCTTCCTGATGGCTTTAATATATTATTATCATCCAGGGGATCTGGAAGATTCTTATAATTAAAACCCACTCCCTCATCTCTGACCTTAAATATTATCCAGTTTTTATATATGCGATAGTTAATATGAACCCTTTTCTGGGCTCCATATTTGTTTCCATGTTCAATTGCATTAATCATAGCTTCATAGAGTGCCGTATACATTTTCCATTTTGCTTCATCACTTAAAAATATAATTTTATCAATGCTCTCGGTCATTTTTAATATGGCATTATCAATTTCAAGAACATTACTTGGAATTGATAGAAACTTTTTATATATAAGATCTTTATTTAAAATAACAAGAAGCATACTCACATCATCATCAGAAAATTGCGATGAGCTTTTTAATACCCTCATATATATATTATTAAGAATCTGCTTTGTACGGAGATGAACACTCTCTTCAAATATTTTCTCGATATCCTCCATACATATTAACCCGCTCTCTTTGCGAAAAGATAATAGACCGTCTGTATAAAATAAAATTTTACAGTCCGATGGAAGGTTTATTGTTTTCCGAGTGCCAGAATATGTTATATTTTTTCGCACTCCAAGTGGATATGTCATGCCCTCCAGGGGCTTAATACTATTAGACTCCTCATCATATAATAAAGGAGAGGGATGCCCACAATTAATATATTCTATAACATAATTCTTCAAATCCAGAATACCATAAAAAAGTGTAATATACTGATCTTCCGGTAAAATCCTATTTAGAACTATATTAAGGTAATTAATGATCTCATCTATCCGCTTTGTTTCACCTGGAGAAAATTCCACAAGCATCTTGAGCATTGCAGTAAGCAGAGAAGCAGAAACCCCATGCCCTGAAACATCTGCCATTATTACACCAATGCTATAATCATCTATTTGAATAATATCGCAGAAATCTCCACCAAGCTGGGCAGATGGTTTAAAAAAAGTTTCAAACCGAATTAGCGAAGAATACAGGGGGGGGATTGAAAGGATATGATTCCACACCTTCTTTGCTGTAACAAGTTCTTCCTCCATAAGTTTTGTCTTTTCCTCAAGTTGTGAGTAAAGTTTATCTTCAACGCTTATATCCTGAAATGTTGCCTCTATTAGCTCTATATCTCCAAGTAGAATCTTTTGAAGGTGAACCGAGAAAACCTTATTCCCAAAAACCTGCTTAAGGTTCAGCTTTAAATAAAGAAAGTCCTGCTGTTGCATTTTTTTTACGATGTTTGAAAAATCATCAGATGAAAATTCAAAGTAATCCTGTAAAAAAGTACCCAATATTTTTTCTGTATCGGATATGCCAACAGAAATGGCAAAGTTATCATTTACAAAATAGATTAAACCCTCATTATTTAATATTACAAGACCAATTGGAAGTTCTTTTAGAAACTTTTTATATCTTTCTTCTGAAATCTCCAGTTTTTTCAATAGCATATATTGAAGAGATTCATCTATAAAGGAGAAGATTCCTCCCTTCACTACTCCCTTATTTCCATACAGAGGAACACCATACAATTTTATATTCTTATCTCCATAAAAACAATCCTTCTCCTGTGTATACCCATCTGTAATTCTCGAAAAAGTTATAGAATCAATTAAGTCAGTTATTCTATCCAGTCCTTCAGTAAAAAAATTTGAAAAACTATAATTTGCCTTCTCGATTTTTCCCTCTCTATCTGTAACACACATAGGAATTGGATTCTTTAAAAAAATTCTATTTATGAACTCCTGATTTTCTTTAAACTGCCCAAGCATCTCTTTTAAAAATACCAGAAAAGATAATCTGGTTCGCAAAAGTTTTAGATATTTTCTGTTATACCTATTCAGAGCTCCTTTCTTGTAAAAAAATAACGCTATATATTTCACTTTAAACATCTTTATAAAATCATAGTAAATAATCAACCTATCAGGTTTTCTTTTAAAAATAGCATAATCTAGTAGAGATAACAGAAAGCTATTTTCCTTAAGTGAAAAATACTTCCTTTCTTTCAAGTTTTCGCTTTTTGTGGTAAGGAGAATGTCTTTTATTTTCTCATCATAGATTATTTCATTATTTAAAACATTAACCAGAAAATATCCATCATGCCTGAGCAGTAAAACATAAAAAATGTTCCCGGCAGAAACCTTATTAAGAAAGGAATATATAAGCCTATCAATCTTATTATAGGAAGTGCTACTCTCAAGCAAATCTGAAGTTATTGACTTTAGATCATCTATCCAGTTTTGAGGTTCTATTCTAAAAAATATAACTTTTTTTGCTGTATATATCCCAATTACATACCCAAGGAATAAGAAAAAAAAAACTATTATTAATACATACACATATATCATTTTAACCTTTTTAGAGAAGCTTACATTTCGGAGAGAGAGGGATTCGAACCCCCGGTCCACTTGCGTGGACATCTGATTTCGAGTCAGACCCAATCGACCACTCTGGCATCTCTCCTTTTTTTTAATATTTGCGCCCAGGAGGAGTCGAACCTCCGGCCCTCAGATCCGCAATCTGATGCTCTATCCATCTGAGCTATGAGCGCTCTATTTAAGAGAAGAATATTTTACAATACAAATTTCTCAAAGTCTATAAAAAGATAGATATTTTTTGACAAAATCTATTTGCTTTTTTAAAATACTTCTGCTTTAAGAGAGTTTATCATAAGGACGGGTACCCGAGTGGCCAAAGGGGGCAGACTGTAAATCTGCTGGCATTGCCTTCGGTGGTTCGAATCCACCCCCGTCCATAGGTTAAATTAATATCATAGGCATTAAGGAAAGAGGTATTTTATGAGTATTGGAAAATGGTTAAATTTTGTTTTTGCTATTCTTGGACTTACTGCAGGTATGTATCTTATATACTCAGCCACAATTAGAATAATTTCAAAAAAAATTGAATCTTCAATTGAAAAAATGGAAAAAGATCTTCTTAAAAAACTTGGTCGTAAAATAGCTTGATAGCAAATGATTGATAGAGTTCTCGCCGCAATAGGAATAGCATTTACTGTAACTTGTGGATATTATCTATCCATAATTTTTAACCAAGATGATACTTTCAATGTATTTATTGCCATTGTTGGAACAATTGCTTCTATTATTGGAATAATTGATTTCTTAAAAAATAATAAAAAGAAATTATAATGACTAAATTAAACCTAAGATAATCGGTTCCTGATTCTAAAACCCCAATTTAACACGGATTTTCGCAGATTACCCAAAGAATCGCTCAAATTAGGTTAAAGTAAGTTTCTCTTCCTGACGCTAATATAATTAATATCCCTTAAAGCACTCATCTTTCTATAGAAAAGAGTAGGAAATCCATCGTATAGATTTATTTCAATCCAGTTTTTATAGTTATTCTCAAATCCTGGAAACAGCTTTAATAGCTCAACAACCTGTTCGGCATATTCATCAACATCTGTAACAAAATTAAAAATCCCCTTGTCCTTTAAAGTACGATGTACCTGAATCAAAAACGATGGCTTTAAAATTCTATTCTTCCATTGCCTTTTCCTGAGCCATGGATCTGGAAAGTTTATATTAATCTCCTGCACAGAATTTTCCGGAAACAAAAGCTTTAAAATCAATTCTCCAGCCCCAACAACAACAGCATAGTTTTTAATCCCTCTCTTAAAGAGCCTCCACGAGGTTTTGTATGTTCTTTTGCGTGAAATTTCTATCCCGACATAAAACTTATCTGGATTTTCTTTTGTCTTTTCTATGAGAAAATCCCCATGACCACAACCTATATCAAGCACAATATCTTTTTTTTTGATATGAGTAAGAAATGTTTTTACAAAACTCTCATCAAAAATACTTACCTCACATGGGATATCCGGAAAGGTATTTCTCTGCATTTTAAAATTAATACTCTATTATTTTTGGAACAATAATATTGCCGTCATAGTACTTTGGTGCATTCTTTTCAATATCCTCAGGAGGCATAGAAGGTTTTTCTTCATCATCACGCATAACATTACTCTTCTCAACAGCATGGGTCATTGGAGAAACATTCCCCGTATCCAGTTCACTTATTTTTTCTACAAAACCAACTATCTTTGAGAATTGTTCAACAAACTTCTTTTTCTCTTCGCCACTAAACTCCAGCTTCGCTAGAGCCGCTGTCTTTTCCACATCTGCTTCGGATATCTCTGCCATATAGCACTCCTAAAGAATATTTTAAAAAAGAAGCGAAATTTTTACAAAAAAATCTACATCTTTTCTGGTGCACTAACTCCAATAAGATCAAGCCCCTTTTTAATTATCCGCCCTGTTGCCATCACAAGTGAGAGTCTTTTTAATGTTTTTTCTTTATCCTCAGAAATAACCCTATGCTTATTGTAAAACCTATGTAAAACAGAAGCCAGATTCTCTAAATATAAAGGAATTCTATGTGGTTCAAAAGCTCTTGCTGCATCCACTAAAACCTCCTCAAACTTTACAAGCTCAATAGCAATCTCTCTCGCCTCCGGACTATCAATAATTTCCTCTGGAACAGAAATAGCTGTAACACCGGCATTGCGAAGAATGCTACATATTCTTGCATGAGCATACTGCACATAAAAAACAGGATTATCTTCCGACTGCTTTTTAGCCTCCTCAATATCAAACTCAAGAGGAGTATCCGCTTTCCTCATTACAAGATAATAACGGGCCGCATCAACACCTATTTCATCAATAAGCTCCTCAAGGGTTATCATTTCCCCTGTACGCTTTGACATTCTTACGGGCTCTCCATTTCTAAACAGGCTTACAAGCTGCCCGATCAGTATTACAAGTTCCACCTCCCTGGCAGCTTCTTCTGCCATAACCCTAACAGCAGCCTTAAGACGCCCTGTATAACCATGGTGGTCTGCACCAAGCACATTTATAAGCTGATCAAATCCCCGTCTTATCTTATCACGATGATAGGCTATATCTACAGCAAAGTATGTATAATCTCCATCCGACTTAACCAGAACTCTATCCTTGTCATCACCAAAATCCGTACTCTTAAACCAGAAAGCCCCTTCGCTCTCATATCCATGCCCACTTTTTTTTAAATACTCCAGAACCCTCTGAACTGCCCCTGAAATATGAAGATTCTTTTCCGAAAAGTAATTATCAAACTGAACACGAAATTTTGAAAGAGTGCTCTGTTGTTCTGCTATCATATTTAGAAGAGGATCTCCTTCCATAGAGGCTATCTCTTTAATATATTCTCCATGATAACCATTTTCAGGAATGGGTCTTCCGCTTTTCACAGCTTCAACACTCTCATAAAAAAGCTTAACCTGTATTCCAGCATCATTTATATAAAACTCCCTTGTTACATCTGCCCCGCAGAATTTAAGAAGACGGGACAGAGAATCCCCTATAGCTGCCCACCTACCATGCCCCACATGAAGAGGACCTGTAGGGTTTGCGCTAACATATTCTAAAAGAATCTTCTTACCATCAAGGCTATTATTTTTTCCATAATTCTCATCCTCAATAATTTTTTTTATTTCCTGGTTTAAAAAAGAATCTGAAATAAAAAAATTTATGTATCCAGGACCTGCTATTTCTATTTTATTCAATTCAGGATAATTCTTTAAATATTCAACCAGAGAATTTGCTATCTCCTTAGGATTTTTCTTTAATTTTCTTGCAAGAATCATTGCAACAGGGGTTGCATAATCCCCATATTGCTTAAACTCTGGATATTCAAGCGGGATAATATCCGTTTCTTCATTCCATAAATCTTTTATTGCCTTAGAAAGGATAGCTTTCAAATAAAGCTTCAAGGACATATAAACTTCCTGAAAAATCTAATTACTACACTTTTAAAACGGAATGAGTATATAGTAAAATAAAAATTAAGTCAAAACAGAATTCTATGAACCAGCGATTCCCGGGGTTTTACACTTTAACATTCTTCTTAAAAAACTTCTCTGCATATTTTGCCATAACATTAATCTCTATATTTACAGTATCACCCTCATGTTTTGAACAAAGGGTTGTATGCTTCATAGTCTGTGGAATAAGTGCAACTCTAAAAGAAGAAGAATCAATATCAAAGATTGTCAGACTTATTCCATCTATGGCAATTGAATCCTTTTCAACAAGATATTTCAGAATAGAATTTTCTGTAAGAAAGCGATATAGATATGTTTCTCCTTTTTTCTGAATGGACGAAATTCTTCCAATTCCATCAATATGCCCCTGCACAATATGTCCATCAAGAAAGCTTTCAGGAGTAACAGGAAGCTCAAGATTCACTCTACTGCCTTTTTTAAGATTTTCTATTGTACTACGCCTGAGTGTTTCAAAACTTGAAAACACTATAAAAGAATTCCCTTGAATTTTCTCCACCGTGTGACATGCCCCATCAATAGAAACGCTACTAATTCCTTCTTCAAGTTGTTTTATAAAAACCTCTTCAGCTTTTATTTGAAGCCTCTTTCCATAAGAAAAACTTTGTATCCCTATTATCTCACCTGTAAAGCGTATTATTCCTGTAAACATAAAACCTCTCTATTTAACCCAGTTTACTTTGGTTCTTGCAAATTGAATATCCATAAATTCCTTTACAAATTGATCAAGAATTCTCTCTCCAAGCTCAGAGTGATTAATCCCGATTTCTTCAAGGCAGGCAACAGCAACACCAGCAGGTACTCCTGTTGACTTAATATTAAGAGCGGTATGAATTAAAGCCGATATAGGGCTTACTGTGGCTATAGAAACAGATAATTTCCGCCCATCATAGTAAAGGTCATCTCCATCACGACTTATTCCAAAACCTTTAAGGTTATAACCTCTTAAAAAGCGATTCAATTCATCCTGAATAATACATATAAAAAGTCTCTGAAGACATATTGTACCAACAAGATCCATATCATAAAGCTCAATGATAAAATTTAACATTTCATCCGATGCGATGGGTTGTTTATTAATAACATCCTCAATATCCACCATATTACCAAGGTCAACCTTAACCGCTCCGATAAAGGCAATAATGCTATTACCAGGTATACCATATTTTTTATAAGCAAAATGCGAAGCAAGTTGTGAACCATCATATAGAAGCTTTTCTTTTACAAAAAGGCTCTTCATAAAATCCCCCACATATTTATTTTCTTAAACTCCTCTAAAAAATCATTTGCCTCAAGCGCCCTGATCAATCTCTGACAGGACTCGCACTTCCCGCACATCTTTTTACCGCCATGATAACAACTCCAGACATACTCAAAAGGGGCATTAAAATCCTTTCCCATCTTTACTATCTCCGATTTAGTTTTATCTGCGGTATAGCTTTTTACAATGGGATGATACATCGTAGAAAGTTTAAAAGCCTGGTTGCTTATTTTAATAAAATCCTTGCTGTTATCCGGAAAGGTTTTTCCCTCCTCCTTATTAAAACCTGTTACAATTTCATCAAAAGAATAACTATCCGCATATGCTGCGGCAATCGAAAGAAAAATCCCATTTCTGTTCGGAACCCATACTGCTCTTGCAGTTTTTAAAGAGTACTCTTTATCGTCCAGTTTATTTTTATCAAAATCCGGAATTTTCCCTGCCAGGTTATGACCTCCGGTAAGAGAGCTATTCATGCTAGATAAAAAATCAAGGGGTATAATATGATGAAGAATTTTATATTTTTGAGCTATCATTCTTGACGACTTAATTTCCTTATCAACAGCCTCCTGTCCATAATCAAAAGTAAGTATTAATTCCACATCTGTTTTCTCATAAGCCACGGCAAAATTCACAACAGAGTCAAGCCCCCCGGAAAGAAGAACTAAAGATTTTTTCTTCATCTTACACCTCAAAGTAAATTATATTACAATATGAATAAAAAAGCGATAAAAAATAAAAGTAGAAAATAAGGAACTTGCCTGTTGATTTAATATAAAAATTATACGGCAAAATTTTCGACTTTTTCATAGAATTGATACAATATCCTAAAATATTATGGCAGAAAAGTTTTATAATTTTCCACGAAAATAAATTTACTGGAATTATATAAAAAATATATTTATAATTTCTCTAAAGGATTATAAAAAATGCCAGAGATTTATGTAGGAACATCCGGCTGGTATTATTCTGACTGGGAAGAAATTTTTTACCCGAAAAATCTTCCAGTGCATAAAAGGCTTTCCTATTATAGTGAGCACTTTAATACAGTAGAAGTAAATGCAACCTTTTATAGAAGGTTTAAAGATTCAACCTACCAGAATTGGTATAGAGTAACTCCCGAAGGTTTCCTTTTTGTATGCAAAGCACCAAAAATCATAACTCACCGAAAATTTCTAAAAGAAACCGAAAATGACATAAAAGATTTTACTCTTTCCGCTTCATTGCTAAAAGAAAAACTTGGACTTATTCTTCTTCAATTAGCCCCAAATATGCCATACAACATAGAACTATTAAGAAAAGTCATAGTTTTATTTAAAAACACCTGCAATGTAGCGATAGAGTTCCGTAATTCTAAGTGGATAAATAATGAAGTTAAAGAGTGCCTCTCAGAATTGAATACCCCTTTTTGTAATGCGGATTCTCCAAAGAGCAGATTCATTGACTGGGTTACATCTGACATTCTCTATTTTCGATTTCACGGAAGAAAAGACTGGTATTTTTATAATTATTCACAAGAGGAACTGGATGAGGCTGCTATTTTCATAAAAAATCAAATATCCGAAAAAACAAAAAGAGTTTTTATTTTCTTTAACAATGATGTAGGCGGAAACGCCATTCAAAATGCTTTATACCTTGTCAGCAAGATAAAGTCATAAAAAATCCCCTCGAATTAATCGAGGGGATTTTTCAATTCTACTCTACTTTATCTCCACATGACTCCACGCATATGAACCCTTGTAGTGTATGTACCAGTATCCATCAGAGGCAGCAGGAATCTGGAATTCCGCTACCCATTTATTCGCATAGCTTGTTCCGTTTATATCAAGAATATCAACATTCCAGGAATTCACATATCTGCTGTAATCATTCTGAGTAGTAGAAAACTTATTGGACTTCCAGTAAAGATCACCTGCTCCATCCTTTGTAAATGGCAATGTGATTTCTGTATATTGCACACTCGATACGCTACTTGCAACACTGCTAATAGCAGAAGAAACAGCGCTTGAGCGACTTGAGCTTACCGAAGATATTGAGCTTGAACGGCTAGAGCTAAGAGAAGATACCACGCTGGAACGACTGGAAGAAACAGCCGATGAGGTTACACTGGATGCGCTATAATTATGAATTACTCCTAAGTCCCATGGAATTTGCTGATAGGTGCCTGATAAGCTGGTCGTACCCTGAATGAGGAAATCAACACGATTGATATCATTGATTTCAAGCTTCTGATTTATTCCTGCGCGTATAATTTCTCCATGGGAAACACTCGTGGTCCACTTATCCGCATTGTAAACAAGATTACCATACCATGCCCATTTCTCAGCAACCTGCGTCCATGGGCCCCCAGCACTCGACGAAGTCCATAGTTCATAATACCTATTATCCTTCAAATCTTCCACAATCAGATAATATTTACCATCGGCAAGAGATTTATAAACTGCTGTTGCTTCAAAGGTACCGGATATAGCAACCGATGGTGTACTCCAGCCTGTAGGAAAGTTTGCCAAGGTAGTTCTGCGCACATATATGTTGCCCGATCCATCATCCGGAGTATTATACATGTAACAGTATGTATCATCGCAGATTACATAATAGTCCCAACCCATGTTCCCGGATATACCGAACGATTTCGGACCAGACCATGAATTAGGATCAGCAATATTAGTTGTTGTGGCATACGCCGCTCCGTATGTTCCATCCTGATAGATTAGATACCAGAGCCCCTTCGGTTCAAAATAAAAAACTTCCGGTGCGCAGAAATAACTTTCGCTAATTTTGCTCATAAAGATGCGGGGGGCAGTTGCCAATCCCTCAATAGTTGTTGCAGAAGTATACAACATCTGCCATCCACCGCTCTGATTGGCACCGGTGTAAAAAACATGGTATTTGCCATTATAGTACACTATAGTCGGATCTTTAGCCCCATAATAATCATAAGGGGGCAACTGATTGTGACGGATAACACGGGCATCTACATACCATGTTGGTGACGGATTTGCAGCCCGAACAATTGGTGTCACATTCGACAAAGAGTTTTCATTATTCTGTAAGCTACAACCTGATATACCGAGAAGAACAACAAAAAGTACAATAAACAACGAAACAGACTTATTCATAATAACCCTCCTCCACTTTGTATTTATATTGGTGAAAGCTCCTACAATAGATAAAAAAAGCCCCTGTTTTGCCTATGTGTGCAAAAATCAGGGGCTACTCAATTATGCTCTACTCTACTTTATTTCAACATGACTCCACGCATATGAACCCTTGTAGTGTATGTACCAGTATCCATCAGAGGCAGCAGGAATCTGGAATTCCGCTACCCATTTATTCGCATAGCTTGTTCCGTTTATATCAAGAATATCAACATTCCAGGAATTCACATATCTGCTGTAATCATTCTGAGTAGTAGAAAACTTATTGGACTTCCAGTAAAGATCACCTGCTCCATCCTTTGTAAATGGCAATGTGATTTCTGTATATTGCACACTTGATACGCTGCTTGCAACACTGCTAATAGCAGAAGAAACAGCACTCGAACGGCTTGAGCTTATCGAAGATACAGCAGAAGATACTGAGCTTGAGCGGCTTGAGCTGATAGAAGAAACTGCGCTGGATCTGCTAGAGCTTACTGATGAAATAGCACTAGATACAGCGCTCGAACGGCTTGAGCTAACTGAAGACACAACAGAGCTGGCAGAGGAAGAAGTAGCTGAAGGATACAACTGGGTCATTGGAACAATTTCTTTTTCAAGCCATGGGTTAGACCAGGAAAGATAAATAGCCGCATCACCTGCATTCTCATACAGTTCAACTCTTATATTGTACTTTGTGCCCATCGTAAGAGCAATCGAACCAGATTTTTCATATTCAGAAGTAGCCGCATGGTCAGACCAGTTATCAACAACAAGGGTATTATTTATGTACAACCTTGAACCATCGTCTGACATAAGATAGAAGGTATAGGTTTCTGTCATTCTGGGTTCAATCTGACCCGTCCATCTTACAGAGAATTGGTCAGAATTCACGCCTGTTCCAGGAGAACCTCCGCCCCAGTTCACATTAAGATTTGAATCTACTCTGGTAAGAACCGGAGTTCCAGAAAGGCTTGTATTATTAAAATATTCACCGGTTAAACCAGTCCCTGTACCAACAGGAGAAGTGGGTGGAGGAGTTGGTGTTGGATAAACGGGAGATATAAGCGAACCATTTACTGCTGCAAGGGCTGCTACAAGACAGGCATTGTAATCAATAGCCACTTCTGTATACACATACTGGTTAACATCATCAGTATAGTTATCACTGCTATCCGGACCACCAACAAGGGCTCCGGTAAGAGTATACTTTGCAGGGCATTCCTTATTGGGAGCTGCTGCTCTATGATGTGGACACTTTGGATAATTGCTTCCATTACCAATAATATAGCTCATATTCTTTGGATTGCTTCCATTAATATAGTTAATTACACTTGAAGCAAAAGACTTGTAGGTAGCTTTCTTACTTGCAGTACCAACTGCAGTGTAATCACCCCATATCTTTGCAAGGAAGGCTGCTGCTGAGGCATAACGCAGACATCCCCACGAATCAAGCCATGGAAGACCACCAGGTGTATAGGTAATACCACCTCCCTTCATCCAGAAATCCAAATTCTTTTCAATCCAGTCAACATAAACCTTCTTTCCTGTAAGTTGTGCAAGCTTAAGAATTGCACCATATCGAACATCATCCCACGAGTGCGTCCACTTGTAATCAGAACTCAAGTTGCCAAAGTAGGTTTCTGCTTTTGTAAGATAAGTATTATCACCCGTAGCAATATACAACCATACAGCTGCCCATATAAGTTCATCATAGAAACCACTATAAGAATTATAATAGCCGTTTGCGGCAGTATAACCAGAATCACTCTTTGCATTTTCAGCAACACTATAGAGTGTTTTTGCAAGATTTAAATCACCACCATTGCCCGTAATATAACCGAGCGCAAGGGCTGCAGCTGTACCAGCAATAACACAGGAAGCCTGGGTTGTGCTATAGGATGGACGAGAACCTGTTTGAAGCTCTGGTGGACCCCAGTAACTGTGGTCTGCACCACCATCTCCAACCTGATAGATAAATGTACTCCCATTCCAGCATGCCTTAAAGTAGTCCATAAATCTCTTAATTTCTGTGCCTCCTCCAATACCATACTCATAATCTGCCCAGCATAGCATAGAGGCAGCAAAAGCCGCTGGAAGACCAAACTTTACATGGTCTCCTGCATCATGATAACCACCAACAGGATTATCCTGCATGTGACAGTTGCTTCTCCATGAAGCAGTCTGTCCGGAACCACAATAATTAAACTTGAAGAACTGAAGCCCGAGATCCGGACTGGGTGCTTTTGTTTGAGAAGCATTGCCCTGGGTCACCTGCTTATCCATTCCTCCATTTACATCCTGAAGAGAACAGGTAGCAAAAAGCGCTATCAACAAAATGGAAGAAATAATAGCCAGCAACCCTGCACCAAATTTCAATCGTAACTTCATTCTGTACCTCCTCACTTAAATTTTATATAAATACCTTCTTTCACACATAAGTAAACATCTTCGGTAGTTTAAGTATAGAAGAAATCTAAAAAAATCAGTAGCACATTAAGTATGGTTTTAACCATACCCCGGGTACGGTTTTTTTCCTACCTATGGTATGTTCAGGATTATAGGTTCCCGGGCAACCCATAAAAATACGATAATGCTTAGATTTTTTTTGCTAAAAAAAATCCCTTTGTTTAAAATCTTTTAATCTTTCCAAAACAGAAGGAGGTATTACTATGAAAAAAATAACATTCGCAATAATATTACTACTCCCCGTTTTACTATTTTCAAAACAATCTATAATAATAAATCCCACAGAATATGATTTCGGAATAATGCAAAGCGGTGAAAGCATTAAAGGAAATTTTAATATTTCTAATGCGGGAAATAATACTATAAATATATCCATCAAACCTGATTGTAACTGTACTATTATTGAGAATACGGAATTCAATCTTGCAAAGGGAGAATCAATAACAATAAATTACGAGATAAAAACTCAAAAGGATGAAGAAGGCTACATATCAAAGAATATTATAGTTTATTCAAATGACAAAGATTCCCCCGTCATTTATCTGGTAGTGAAAGGAAACCTTGAAAAAAAATCTTTTAGCCTTTTTAGCAAAATAGAAAGAAGGGTTAATTATGTTACATATCTTGATACCAACACTCTCACCTCAAGCAACATTGCAAGTATTTTTAATTTTAAACATTGTCATAGCTGTGTGCCAATAATAAATAACATATTAAGATGGCTGAACAGAAAAGGAAATGGGATAATAATTAATTACTATAACTTAGAACTAAATGAAAACAAAAAGAATCTGGAAATCATTAAAAGCAAGCTCGGATACTTTCCAGATTTACCAATCCTTGTTTATGAAGGCAATTATTACTGCGGTAAAAAACAGATTGAGGATTTAATAAAAGGTGAGGAGGTTAAAGAAGCAAAAAATATTCTAAACAGCCAGCTCAGTATATTAGCCATATTTCTGGCAGGCTTACTTGATGGAATTAATCCCTGTGCATTTACAGTAATAATACTCCTCGTATCTTATCTTACCCTTCGCCTTAAATCTATAAAAAATGTTTTACTGTCAGGTATTATATATATCATTTCCGTCTTTGTTACTTATTACCTTGTAGGTATTGGTCTGTTTGAATTTATTAAAACAATCACAATATTTCCAATTATTTCTTTTGCTTTTAAGTATATACTATCATTGGCACTTTTTATTCTTGCCATACTGAGTCTTATTGACTTTATAAAAGCTAAGCAAGGTAAAACAGAGAAAATGTTTTTAAAGCTACCAGATTTTTTGCAAAATTCCATAAGAAAAAATATAAGACTGCAGATGAAGGATTTTAACATCTTAATTGGATCTACAGTACTGGGTCTTACTGTTTCTCTATTTGAACTTGTATGTACAGGGCAGGTTTATCTTCCAATAATAGGATACATGGTGCAGAACTCAAATGAAGTAGTATCGGGTTTATTCTTCCTTTTAATTTATAATATAGCATTCATATTACCTTTAGTGCTTGTATTTATTCTTGTTTTCTTCGGAATCTCAAATCAGAAAATAGGAAATATATTTTCAAAAAATATAGCAAAGGTTAAATTAGTCTTTGTATTTTTATTTTTAATTTTCGGCCTGATAACCCTTGTTTCAATATTTTATTAGTAAGTGCGATATTATGCATATCCTATTAATTTTTTCCCTCTTTTACTTTTTAATTTTTGCAGGATGTTACATTTTAATAAGCAGAAGAAGAGACAATTTATCTATAGAAAAAAATGCTCAATGGATATTTTATACCTTTTTAGCTATTGGATTTATTCTGCGGGTAATACTGGCTACTCTCATTAAAGGACACACCATCGATATTACAAATTTTGGTTCATGGGCAATCCATGTTGCAAACAGAGGCCTTCCATATTTTTATGTGGGCATACCCTTTGCTGACTATCCTCCAGGGTACATATATGTACTATATTTAATCGGGCTTATGCAGAAGCTCTTTTCAATATCAAGGGACTCTTCTCTTTTTCTCCTGATGTTGAAATTGCCTTCTATTATTACCGACTTAATAGCAACTAACTTAATACACTCATTATCCATAAAGAAAACAAAAAGAGCAAATGCTCTTCTTTTAAGTTTTGTCTTTCTATTCAATCCTGCTATTATTCTTAATTCTTCAATATGGGGACAGGTAGATTCTTTTTTTACAATCTTCATCATACTGATGATAATTTACTTAATAAACGAAAAGTTTACTGCTGCTTCAATCTTTTTTTTCGTAGCCCTCCTGGTTAAGCCCCAGGCTTTAATTTTTATGCCCGTGTTGGTTTTTTCCCTGATAAGCACTAAAGATTTTAGAATTATAATAAAAAGCATCGCCTATGGTATATTAACATTTATCCTGGGAGTTTTACCCTTCTCAATAATACAGGGGGCTTTTTTTATATTCAAAAAATATTTCGATACCCTTTCTTCATATCCATATGTTACTCTTAATGCTGCAAATATTTACGCCTTATTCGGTAAAAACTGGGCTATAGATTCAGAAAAATTTCTTTTTATTCCCTTTAGAATCTGGGGAATTATATCTATTTTGCTTATTACAATCTGGATAGCTACACTTTGCATAAAAAATAAAGTCAAAGAAAATCTATCACTTATAGCCCTTATGCTGGTTACTGCAGTTTTTCTTTTTGGTATTAGAATGCACGAACGCTATCTCTACCCGGCATTGCCTCTATCACTTATAAGTTTTATATTCATTCAAGATAAAAGCCTTTTTTTGCTCTACGGTGCATTAAGTATAACCCATTTTCTCAATACAGGATATGTCTTCATTTTAAGTTTAAAAGATATATATTATATTCCCGGATGTGATCCGTTTTTTTTATCAATCGCGCTCCTAAATGTATTTTTTTCTGGATGGCTTATAAGAATGGTAATGTCCAACCTCATGTGCTCGGGGCGAAATGCCTCCTGCATTTCTTGGCGTAATGGCGAGTAGGATTTTCCTGTGGGTGCAAGGAGATAGAGAAGTAGCACTGGCTGTGCCAGTGCTACGATACAAAAAACCCCGCTGTGGAGGGTAGAGGGTATGAACAACTTTTTTCTTTCAGTTTTCCTGTAGAATCGGGCGGAACTCCACATCCGTGTGTTCG
>Ga0315298_1000513_pt1 | contig 74758 bp, 75 predicted proteins | sample WHS_1_MG_FD_203077 | JGI IMG/M metagenome (GOLD analysis project Ga0315298, IMG submission 203077) | Extremophilic microbial mat communities from Washburn Hot Springs, YNP, Wyoming, USA - WHS_1_MG | ecosystem: Environmental > Aquatic > Thermal springs > Hot (42-90C) | place: USA: Wyoming... | reverse complement strand
GGATTGACCAAACTCTCTTCTGTGAGTATATTACGCCCTCCACGCGCTCGTAGCTCAGCTGGATAGAGCAACTGGCTACGAACCAGTAGGTCGGCGGTTCGACTCCGTCCGAGCGCACCATGTAAAACAGGCACTTAGCGCAACTTGCTAGGTGCCTTTTTTGTTTTTCTGGACATTTTATGGACAGTGAGCTTTCAGGGGAGGGATACTAGACGCCGTTAACGACATCTTTGGTGGCGGCGCTGAGCCAAAGATCATTGTCCAGAATTGTCCAAACGGTGGATCCATGGCAGGTTTCTACGAGCAAACAGATCAAGATGGCATTACGATAGGGTGGCAGGCCAAGGTCCGGAGGAAGGGTTATCCGACCCAGACCAAGGTTTTCCGGGCTAAGCGCGAGGCAGAAGCTTGGGCGAGGTCTATAGAATCTGAAATGGATCGGGGGGTCTTTGCGCCGCGTGGCGAGTCCGAAAAAACAACCTTGGGGGAATGCTTTGAGCGGTACCTTGTCGAGGTGACACCAAGGAAAAAGGCCGGTCGTGGGCAGGATGGTGAGCGCGGGTTTATCGCGCAATGGCTTAGACGTCCTATATCGCAGAGGGTGATGTCCAGCATCCGCACCGTAGACGTGTCGGCGGTGATGCGGGATATGGAAAAAGAAGGGAAGGGACCAAAGACTATACGCTTACACCTTACAGTGCTTTCACATCTTTTTAATGTAGCAAAAGATAATTGGGGTATGGAATCGCTCGATAACCCGGTGTCCAGAGTCCACAAGCCAAAATTGCCCGGCGGCCGGGAGCGGCGGGTGCGTCCAGGAGAGGTTGGGGCCTTGTTGGGTGCGTCCAGCCAGCCTATTGCCTGCCTGATCGCGCTTGCGCTGGAGACAGCGATGCGGCGTGAAGAAATTGCATCATTAAAGCCTGGGGATATTGATCTCAGAAATCGGTCGATCTTTCTTCCCAAGACGAAAAATGGCGATCCCAGAACGGTGCCGTTATCGCCTGCGGCGATTGAAACGTTGTCGATGGTGACCCCAAAATCAAAAGATTCGCTGTTCGGGTTGAGCGGTGACGGCATTGACAGCGCCTGGGACCGCGTCCGTATCGCTGCGGGCATTCCGAAGGGATGGAATGACGACGCTCTCCATTTTCATGACCTCCGCCACGAAGCCACCAGTCGGCTTTTCGAGCGCACAGATCTGGACATGATGGAGATACGGGCTATTACCGGCCATAAGAATCTGCAAATGCTCGCACGGTACACACATTTACGCACGGCTAATCTGGCAGATCGCCTTGCGGGCGGCAAGCGTGGTGGGGTGGTGCATAGAAATGGGGATGAAGAATAATGACCATCACGAAACTGGATTTAACCCGTCATCTATCGGACACTGTGGGCCTGACCGCCAAAGAATGCGACGCGCTGGTCAATACACTCTTTGATACGATCCGCTCAACGTTGGCGTCCGGGGAAGGCGTGAAGCTGTCCGGCTTTGGGAACTTCACTCTACGGGACAAGCGGGCACGGCCTGGGCGGAATCCGAAAAGTGGGGAACCGGTCGAGATTGCCGCCCGGCGGGTGGTGACGTTTCGGGCCAGCCCATTGCTGAAAGGCCGCTGTGCCGGATCTGTGGTTCTGGAGCTACCGGCGTTCGGCAAGGAGGCGGACCGTTACTAACCACTCACACCGTTACCAGCTACTCACCGCGCTGCCGTCCAGATACCTGTCACTGACGATGCGTTCTGTAGCTCTTTAGTCTGAGATTTTCCATGGTGCCGGGTTACAGGAAAATCCTCACCTTTGGTCAACGACTGCCAGGACTTCGGCGGCATCATGATGACGGGCCGGACAGGTGCGGATTTGCCAATGCCTCTTTCTTTTCCCATCCCCACACCACCACCAACCGGACGCGACACCCACGGCGCCAGTTGGCCGCCTGGGATGGCGGGAATCTCGACGCCAGCATTGCGGAACACGCCTTGAGCATACCCCTGGTCTCCCCAAGTCCGGCCTGAATTGTAGGCCTCGAAGGCCCCTGCGAGGCTTTCTACGCCATTTGCGCCCGCCTGGCGGTACGCCCCTACCAGAATGCGCTGAGCGGCGTTCAGGTTATCACAGGCGTCGAATGCCTGGCTGATTCCCATGTGCAGCCATCCCAGGTTTTCAGAATCCACCTGACCCAGTCCCATGTCGATTTTGTGGCCTGCGGCGATCAGTGTTCTGGCGATGGCGACGGCCTGACTTCGGGTTTCAGGGAAATAATGCAGTCCGGAGGTGTTATCATTGATTGCATACGCATCTCCGCCGGATTCCCCTTGGACGATCGCCGCCATAGTCACCTGCGCGACCTCTGGGGCGCATTTCTGGAGCAGGGCGAGGCCGATCATATCCACCTCGTCCTGCCGCCCGTGCGGGTGGTTTTCCGCGTCCATGCGCTGGGATCCGGAGTTAATCCCTCATGCCCGCGATCCATGAAGAAGTCCGCCAGTCCTTTCCAGCCGCCATGTAGGAAGTTCAGGGCCAAAATACCGGTCACCATGAGTCCTGCCAGAACGACCACGATACCGGGGAAGATGATCAGCAACACCCATGCGCCATGGGCAAGGGCCTTGATGCCCCAGCGCACACTTTCCGCATAGCCATAAAACATGCCAGCCACCACCGCCAGACGGCTGGCCATGATCAGCAGGAAAAGGCACAGATTCAACAGCCAGCGGATGTGCCATGGGCTTGAAGCTTTCCAGGAATGAAAGCGTTTGCGCAAACTCTGCGGCGCGGGTTTCCATGGGCGAGTCGTGTATCGCTCAGGGTTGGGGGAGGAAGCCGCGGCTTTGTTGGCCTTTTCAGCCATCTTGCTGGCAGCATACTCATCGAACTGTCCGACCCGCCAGCTTTGCCGCTCCGGTTGGTGAGCCGGTTTCGGTTGCAGCCTCTCCCATTCTGCCTGCCTTGCCGTCTTCGTGCGGGTGCTCATGTAGTCGTAGGCGGCATTCACGCGCTGCATGGTGGCTGTGTCACCGCCCTGATCTGGGTGATGACGTTTCGCCAGGGCATGGTAGGCGGCCTTCACCACCAGATGGTCGGCGTCTGGCCTGACATTCAGGATGGTGGCGGCTTCTATGACATTCATCATGGTCGAGTGCTCCGTGTGGCATGGGTGGTGATGCCACTTGAAAATACCGAGCCTTGCCTCATTGTGGCATCAGCGCTGCCATCAGATCGTCGCGCTGGTCATCATCCATGCCGCTGGCTGCTTTCAGGATCACGGCCAGCGCCCGCTCATCCCCAAACTTCGCGGCGATTAGCAGATCGGGGCTAATTCCTAGCATTTCGGCCACCATTGCCATGTTTTTATCGTCCAGATCAAGAGCATCAATGTCGGTTTCGTGGCTGTTGTTTTCATCCGCACCTGCCATATCAAAGTCATCATTTAATGTAATTGCGTGGTCCACCGATGATTTTCTGGGGTGGATATATTGCTGGCAGGTGATTGTCTCTGTCATGCCCTCGCTAGTGATGAAATATCGTAAGTTCTCATCCGCAGGCGGTTTTTTACGATTCGGGAAAAAATATGCAGGCAGATCCAGTCCTGGGTTGACCACGGCAACGCGTCCATCCCGCAATCCATTGGCCATATGCGGCTTTGTCTTGATGACTGGAGAGCATGGTTGTACCAGTTTTGCCAGTTTCGTGCGCCCCTCTTCATCCGTATGGGTGACGTCCACCCATATTTTTGGGACGTCCTGCCGTTTGTTGTCTCCGCTCTCCCAGTAGCCTTTCTGCACGGCTTTGGTGATTTGTTTGATGACTGATTCTGGTGGAGCATCAACTAAATGTAGATATTCATTTTCTGAGAATATCCCCGTGCATCCCGCCCATTGCCAACAAAAAGACAGGAATGTTGTCATGCGTTCTGCAGTTTCTTGTTGGTTTTTACTGTCCTTTTGCAGAGCGTTTACCAGTATTTTATCATCGATGGCGGCCATCAATTGTTGGTGACGCGGATTTTCGTTTGCTGCCTTCTTGGCAGCGCTTATCATGGAAAATGCCAGTTCTCTGCCGGTTTTCAGCTTGGCATGAGGCTCGGCATCGTCTGGATCGACTCGATTCGGATCGTCAAAGACATCCCCATGTGGTTTGGCTGTCAAGTCATCATGAGCGTCTTCTGGATCATCGTGGTCCGGGTCCGGGTTGTGAGGCTCCAATGTGACGTCCGTTATCTCTTCCTCACCATCGTCAATCTCGCCGTCCGTTACGTCTTCTTCATTCTCACCGCGAGCGACTTGAATATCTTTGGCTTTGAGTTTCGCGTTAAGAACAATAAACACAGATGCAAAAAAGTGCATGCCGCGATCCATCGTTTTGCTCAAACTGTTCAGTGTCCGCAAGCCAATGGTCTTTTTCATCCAGTTTATTTCACGAATTGCAATTAGCAGTAATTCTTTCAGTCTGGACATACTCCAGCCTGTGGCGCGGCGGACATCGCGGACTGCGGTCCAACCGACAATGGCCATATAATAGGCCATGTGTGCCGAAAAATAGTCGCCGAGTTTTACGATGAGTCCAGGCTTTAAATTGTCACCTCGCCACTGGCCGTACATGACCTTTACATCCGCCGCGCCGGAGGAATTCGGGTTTTTTACTCTGGATTTATAGAGTTCCTGCGCTTTTTGAAAAATCCCCAGAACAGCGAGCGGCATGGCCTGGAATTCTTTTGAGCGCTCCAGATAGCCTGCCGTTTTTTGATCCTCGATGAGTTTTCCAAGCGAGATCGCGGAGCGGATGGATATTCCCAGATTTTGAGCGATCCGTGCGAATATTGCGGGGATGCTTCTATTCGGCTTTACAAGCCAATCTACCCCGGCGCCGCGCAAATCTTCCAGTCCGGTCTGAAACCAGACGGCTTGAGCCTGTGGAAAAGCGGAATCAATGGTCAAGCTGTTCATGTCTCACACTCCCCGCGGTAATCGCATGTGTCATTTCAATAATGACTATTTTATAGCATAGACTGCTGGTAACAACCCATAAAATACTAACAATTTAATAATTTTGTTAGTATTTATGTTGACTTAATATAATAAATATGTATTGTATAACAGCGAGTTGTGCATATTTGTAAATAGTTAGTGTTTTAAAACTTTTGTTAGTATCGTGGTTATTCGACGGTTTTAACAAAAAAGCCGCCCGGAGGCGGCTTAAACTTGTGGTGAGAGATGTGCTTCACGGATGATAGACGGGCAGAATCATCGTCTTGCTGACCAGCACATTGAACAGATAGCCTGGCCTGATTTTCAAGGTCGGCGCAATATTCAGATTTTTCTGAAGCATATCTCCCCCAACGCTGTCCATTTCCTGGCTGATAGCCCCTGTTGCGGTTTGCCCCATGCCGGGATTAGATAAAGCGCTACTCTGCTGAGGCTGTGCCAACTGCGCGCCGGCACCAAGCAAGGAAATCAGGAATGCGGAACCGAAAATCTTCATATAGTGGTTGTCGGTGATTTGCGAAAATCCTGCTTCCCCAAGACCGTCCACACCACTCATGCCCCGTAAATCCACGGTTTCCCCATTGGGATAAATAACTCGACTCCAGGCGACCAGAACCCTACTCTGGCCGTATTGAACTCCGCTGTCGTAAACCCCAATCAATTTGGAACCTTGCGGGATAACCACCTCCCCAGGATTAAGCGAGTTATAAACGTTCTGTCTGACTTGCGCGGTGATCTCTCCGGGAAGTTGCGAATTGATGCCCGTTACTAACACCGCAGGAATAACACTGCCGGAAAATAGCTCAGAACTACTTATCGGCTTGTGTAGATGCGTCGTAAGGTATCCTTCATCTTTTTCCTTTTTATTGCGCTGCGCCTTGACGAAAGCCTCATCGGCCGCCGTACCATGAAGGCTCTGCTGTCCACTCCTAGGCGCACCCTGTAAGTAACCCGCTGGAATGCCGCCTGTAACACCCGGCGCCGGATAGCCGGTTGCTGGGGATGTTGCGGATACCGGTAGGGTTGTAGGCGTCTTTGCCGCCATCCAGTTGCCTGTTGAGACCAGAGCCGCCTGTCCGGCAAGGTGCTGACCCTCCAGGTCCTTGTAGTGCTGCGTTTCCAGCCACTTGGCGTATTTCTGGCGGGGTGTCAGCGGCGGCTTTTTGGTATTTGTCGCCACCGCCGTGGTCAATGCCGAAGCGGCGGTATTGCCAACCGGGTGCTGTGCCCCAGCCGCCCCGTGTGCCGAAAGGGTGGATGCCACCGCCGAAGATACCGGCTTGGGCCTGACCTTCAGGCGAGGGGCATTGCCCGCCCCGGCGAGCTCTACTGATGGCCCTGACCCGGACGACGCGCCATGGTGCCCGGCCATCATGACCCCTCCCAGAATCAGCGCGGCGACTCCAGCACCGCCGAAGACGATGAGTTTCTTGCCCTTTTTGCTCAGACTGCGGCCCCCTTTTACCTGGCCTTTGATATTAACGGTCGCCGGTCCACGGCTGGTCTGGCCGGGACCGTGCAGATCGCCGGCCAGTTCGTCGTCGATAGCTGGACCGGCTGTCTGCGGACCCGGTGGTTGCTGGTAATTCTGCCCGCTGGGGTCGTTATCCAGGTGGATCATGTTGTCATTCATGTCTCTTCTCCTTTTCCTTTTCCTTTTCCTTTTCCCATTACCACCCGGAAGGACGGTTGCCCGCGTGGATGGTTACTATCTGTTTGTTGTCTCCGGTACCCAGCAGGAGCTTGGCCTCATGAAACAATTGGTCGATCACGTAGTAGCCACCAATCATCTGAAAGTTGGTAAGCTGTTCCTTGCCATCTTCCATAACAAAAACCGCCGGGGCGTTGCCGTACTGCATGCCTGGCGGCATCTGCAGATAGACTTTTCCAGCCGCCGAGAAGATGCGTACCGGACGGTAGCGGTGAGAGCCAGTGCAGTAGTAACTGAAGTCCAGATCCGCAGGATTGATGTTGGGCAAAGTCATGGTGGCCTTGCGCTGGGCTGCGGCATTGGCCTGCTGCTGCATCTGCACGCCAACAACCGCCTTGTTCCACTCCTGTTGCGGGTCATAAAAACCCACGGTCGGAACGAACTTGGCCTTGTCGCTCACCAAGGTCAGGTCGTATATTTTGCCACTGGTGGATGCGATAACCAGATTGGTGGTGATGCCACCATGCATGGGCCGGACCAGCACCACCGCTTGGTTGCCAAGTTGTAAATTGGTTGCGGTCCAGCGGATTTTGTCCCCAAGTGCGGAACCGGCAATCTTTTCACCAGGCAAGAGCTTGATGATGGTGGTGTGAAGCGGTGAACAGAGAATGTCTGGCGTGGACTGGCCATAAGGGTATAAGACTTCACCGTTATTGCCTGCGATGGCGGAAGCCGTGCCGGTATCGTGCCAGACCTGTGACGCCTGCTGGATGGCACTCTGCAAGGTTTTGGCCGACGCGGTTCCAGGGACCGGGTTGTGAATCAGGCTGTCATAAACTTGCTTGCTGTTCTCCATCCCACTGGCTAAAGCCAGCGGGGAGGTGAGAAGTGCGATTGCCGCGATGATGGACTGCTTTTTCATGTCACTGCTCCTTTTCATATCAATGGTTAATTGCTCAAAACTTTGGTCCAAGTGATCGATTGCACGTAGATCCCAAGGGGGTTCAGCATGGATGCCTGGGCGGTGCTGGCGATCTTCTTGTCAATGCCGACCGTGACGTTGCCCTTGTAACTCGTGGTGCCATCGCTCTGCCCATTCTGGTATTTGGTCTCCGTCCAATTCACCTGATAAGTGCTCTTGGAGACCGGCAAAATGCTGGTGATATGCGGGGAGACCACGTAACCCGCGTCAGCCGTCCAGGACCGCTTGTACCAGGGATTGATCTCGGCTGCGGTTTGGGTGCTGGCCATGGCGTAGACCTGTGCGAGTAGCTGTTTCTGGGCCATTGGGTCGGAAAGCATGGACCGCCAGTTCCAGACCCACGCGGCGATCTGCGCTTCAATGATACGCTGGTTAATGGCGCCGCCAGTGACCGGCTGCGCCATGGCGATGGGGTTGCCCATCTTGTCGATGGCGACCACAAAAGGCTCGATCTTGGACTGAGCGCCGATATAGGCGATACCGGCGACGGCGATACCTGCAACCGCTATTGCCCCGAAGGCCATCATTTTCCAGTTATGAGCGCGGGCCAGGGCGTCGCCTTGGCGATCGTCCCATTCTCTGCGAGCGTTGAGGTAGGGGTTGCTGGTACCCCCGCCGGTCTTCGTGTTCTCTGTGTTGCCGCTGCTGTTCCGAGCCATGGTTGCTCTCCTGATAGTGGTGAATCTTTCCTGCTAACTATTGGGCTGGGCTTCACCTGATTGCGGTTTTCCCGGTGAAAAAACCATGGGGGCCAAAGGTCGGTGGTGGTGTGGTCACAGGAAAAGAAAAGGAGTCTGGAAATCGGGTGAAAATGGCCATTTCGTCGTGATTGCACTTTCCGTGTCCTCTGGTGCATTTTGTTGTGGTAGGCATGCCCAAGCCTCACTGATCCCGTTTTCGTGCAACAGATGGCAAATATGAAGGACGTTTTTAGAGAGCATCCACAAAAAAGCCCGGAATGACCGGGCCAAGCGAGGTGCCATGGAAAAACTATTCGGTGTGCGTAATGCGCGGTCCACCTGCGCCAGCACCACCACCATCGTGAGGAAAACCGCGCGGACGGTTACGCTCCTTGATCTTGTCCAGAGCGGACATGACCTGCTCATGATCTGGGCGGGTGTCGAAACGAGGGCCGTTGCTTTGTCCGGACAAACTGCCGTTATTGCCGCCGCCGATGTTGTCCCCAGATCCCTTGTTCGGAATCCCCGCCGCCGTATCCCCCAATTTCTCACCAGGAATGCCCGCCGCCGTGGAACCATCGCGGTTACCGGCACTGGTGGTGCTTCCCATTGCGGCGCCCGCATTGGGGTCACTTGGGCCGGAGCCGCCAGTGGATCCGCCGTTGCCGGAAGGACTACTGCTGGCGGGTGCATCCGGCGCGGCGCCAAGGCCTACACTATTGCCCTTGGCCCCATCCCCGGTCGCCTGCGCCCGAACCCGGTTGGCGAAGTCGCCGCCTGCGGTAGTCTCTCCGTGCCCCTGGACGGCTTTGTCGCCAAGTCCGGCGGCAACCTCCTGAGCTTTACGGCCAGAGACCCCATGAAACTTGTCTTTGGCCATCCCCCCGACAGCGCGGAGGCCCTGTTTGCTCGCAGTACTCATACCGCTTGCCGCCTGACCAGCCAAGCCGGTAAGACCGCCAGCCAATTGCGCCCCGGTCGTTCCAGCGCCAAGACCCAGAATCCCGGACTCGTTGGCCGCGCCCGCACCTTCAGTGAATGCCGCGCCCAGTCCTTTCATGCCGCCCATCGCGGTATTGGCCGATGCCGCCAGACTGCCCGCGCCTTTGGCGGCACCAATGGCTGAATTGGTGAGAGAGGCCGCACCCATGGCCGCGCCCGCTCCGGCGGCAACCACACCTCCAGCCACGGCTGCACCGGCGGCACCCATGTTGCCGAGAGAAAGGGAAGGGGAGCCGTTCATGAAACTGCCCGCGAGGCTGGGAACCATGATAGCCAGTGCGGCAAAAAGGACGGAACCCATCGCGATGTCAAAGTACATCGATAACTGAACTCCGTGCGCGGCCATAAGCTCCGTGAGCCAAACGCCTGCCATCTTCAAGCCCAGACCCGCGATCAGCTCGATGACCATCAGCTTGATGCCGATGCTGACGGCATAGCCGTAGTACTTTTCACCGAAAGTCGTTGTCCATCGACTGCCCAAAAAACCCAACATAACCGCGCCAGCGCCAACCACGATGTATGACTCAATGAGCGTGATTAAAATTTGCGCGGCGATGATGACGAAAGCCACAAGAATAAAAATTGCGGCCAGGGTCACCGGGAAAAGCGCACCAATTTCATTTCCCAAGCTCATCTTCCCCAGTCCGTTGAACAGTTGCACAACCGTCTGAATGCCCAGGTCAACAAAGGTGCCAGGACTGGCCGGTGAAATCTGCGGCACCCCGGCGATGCTGGTGCCGATATCCAGAAAGGAATTCAGGATATCGGGGATGAAGGTGGGCGCCATGTCGATCAGCACGAAGAAGAAAAACGAAAGGCTCAGAATTTTCAGAAACGCCGAAGTAATGAACTCCGACAGGTCGTTTTTGCGCAATGCGTACTGCGCCCCGCTCCAGACGAATTCCAGTACCGCCAGGCTGCCAAAGATGTCTTTGGCATAACCGATGGCGGTAGTCATCCATCCTGTGGTGGCTGCTTTGAACTGTCCGGCCAGGCTGACCAACTGCGCCGCGTTGCTCATGGTGCTACCCCCTTAATTTTGTGATTTTATGTTCCTGAAGGTTGTATCCGGGGCAATCCTGCTGATACAGCTTTGGACCAAATGATTGCTCCAGCCCTGGCTGCGTGCACAGGTTGCGGGTGGACTGCTCCACACCCCTGTGCAGAGTAACCACCGTTTCCGCTTGCCCGGATCGTTCACAAGACTTGCTGTGTACCTGGACGGAAATCGATTGCCCTGCGCACCATTTGTTTTCCGCATGCCGGGCCGCCGTATGCTGCTCATACCATTTTTCCGTGTGTCCGCCATGGGGGCCGCTGTGTGCGCATCCAGCAAGAGCCAGAACAGTGACGATGGTGGCGATGCCGGTAAGTTTCGTATTCATTTGAATTTCCTTGGTCTGTTTCATGGTGGGCGTCATTGCCCGCCCCTATTGAAAATACCGAGCCGTTTCTATGGCAGGACGGTCCCTGAAGGCATCTGCGTCGGCGTTGGCCCCAGACTCGCGGCGGCCTGCGAGTACAGATTGTTGACATTGTTCGTCGCCTGCTGCCGCTGGTTCACCTGCTGCGCTTCATAGCTGCCCATGGCCGAATTGCCCGCCATGATTTCCTGCTGCAACTGCTGTATCTGGTTGACTTCCATGCCAGCAATCTGGTTGCCAGCCTGCAGCACCTGCATCCGGCCGCCGGCGGACTGGCTGGCGTTCTGTATGGCCTGAAGGGCGGACTGCTGTGATGCGAACTGATTGGCCTGAAGATGGTTCTGTGCCAGCATGGACTGGATCTGGCCGTTAGTGTCGGTAGTCCAGGTTTGCATCTGCTGGCCGTAGTTGTTGCCGATGCTGGATGCCGCAGGATAAGTCTGGGTGAACTGGCTGGCGATATTCTGGCTGGCGTAGCTCAAGCCCTGCGCCTGCCCGGCGATGTTCACCAGATTGTTGAGGTCACCAGAGACGCTGGACCACATCTGTGTCGGCAGGTTTTTCAGATTCATGGCTTGCTGGTAGACCATCTGAATCTGCTCCTGGACTTGTTGAGCCTGCTGGGCCAGTTGCTGGACTTCGGTAACCTCCTGGACAATTTGCTCTGGAAAGGTCGCGCCGCCGGTCAGGGTGCCCGCGAAGGCGAAAGCCGGGCTCAGGGCAAAGGCGATGGCGGAAATGAGTATGATGTTGCACGGTTTGTTCATGGCAATGCTCCCCTATGAATAACGTTTCCTGTTATCTGTAGGGCGAAGCGGGACCTGATCACGGTTTGCACCCTGCAAGGGTTTTGCGCGAACGGTGGTGTTGGGGTTGGGAAAAAGAAGAATCTGGCGACGCATTTTCTTTTCCCTCCACCCCACACCACCTCATGAGGATGAATTGGCAGGAGGACAGCAATGAGGTTGAAGGGCTAGAACAGCACCGAAAACGACCAGATGCAGGCACCTACGAAGGTGATCAGCATAAAAATGGTGAAGAACAGAAAGCGGAAGAGGTCACCGAAGAGCCGGGAAATGCTGGCTCGAAAGGTGAGGATCTGGATGAAGTCCCCGCCGATCATGACCAGGGACCAGAGGACCCAGGCCGTCATGACGATCAATGGTGACCACGCCCCGATGACCGGGTGGGTTGCCATCAGTTGCCCCGGCAAGTCCAGCAGTTTGGACATGATTGGAAGCGTGGTCATGTTTTATCTCCTTTGGCTTACGGGTACTGCTGCTGATACTGCGGCGCCGTGGGCACACAGGTATATCCCTGTGGACATTGCGGATTGTTGACCGGCGGCGCGTAGTAACCCGGCTGCTGCTGGTACTGCGGTTGCTGATAGGGTTGTTGATATTGCGGTGGTTGCTGGTTGCCCATCCCGGCGCCCGCCAGTCCACCAATCCCGGCCCCGATGGCGGCGCCGGCGAGGCCCGCGCCGGTCTGGTTGCCGATAACGGCGCCGGCCACGGCACCCAAAAGAGCGCCACCCGTAGCGTCGGCGGTTTGACCGTTGGTCATGTAGGGATTTCCAGCGCAGCCCGTCAGCAAAAGGGTGACGGCGGCCATGCTGGCGGCAGCCACGCTGGCGATGGTGCGGTTTCTGTTGATCTTCATGGTAAATCTCCTTTGGGTTTGGGGCGCGTGGCCCCGTTGTTTATTGAAAATACCGAGCCAAAATTTCACGCTACTGAACAGCCTCCAGCACCACGGCAGTGCCGTAAGCCACCACCTGCTCCATGCTCTGGCCTTTCCCAGAATCGAACTCCCCGGAGTCGAAGCGCATGCCGATGACGGCATTGGCGCCGATCCCGTCCGCCTGCTGAAGCATGGATGCGATGGCCTCCTGGCGGGTGGCGGAGACCAGATTGGCGAATCCGCCCTGCTCGCCGCCGAAGGTTGCGCGGAGGTTGCCCAAGGCGTTGCCGACGAAGTTGCGGCTCTTGACCGAGACGCCGTAGACCGTCCCCAGGGCGCGAATAATCTTGAATCCAGGGATGGTCTCGGTGGTGACACAGGATGACTGGGGTGCGTTGCTATTCATGATTTACTCCTTTGGTCGAAAAGTGTTTCCTTGTTATCTATAAGGCTTCACGCCGCCTGCTCCTCTTCCTTCTTCCTTTTGCCCGCCTGAAGCGCGCCAATCAACACGTCGTTGGTAATTTCTTCCTTGTTTTCCAATAGCGCCTTGATCTGGTCGTCGATGGTGTCTGGAATGGTGGGAGTGCAGATTTCCACCCGTTGGCCCTGGCCGATGCGGTAAGCACGGTCCTCCGCCTGGTCGAGTTTCGCTGGTGTCCAGGGTCGGGAGACGAAGAACACGTAGGTTGCGGCGGTCAGGTTGAGGCCGACCCCGGCGGCATCGATGTTGCCAATGAACCAGCGGCACGCCGGGTCATTCTGGAACCGCATCTCCGCTGCCGTACGTTTTTTCCGGGATACGTTTCCGGTGATCCGCGCGGTGGAGCCTTTGGGCAATTGATCCATAAACCAGTCAGCCGTCTGGGTAAAATTGCAGAAGATGATGGCCTTGGCGTCCGGCTGCAGGTCGCCCAGCATCGCCAGGATGGGACCCCGCTTGACCCGTTCAAGCCATTGCCGGGCGAGATTGATTTTCTGTAAGGGAATCAAGGTATCGTCATCCATGAAGTCCCGGTACTTGTTCATGTCGCGCTCATTGGCGGATAGCAACGGCTCCTGCCGGTACTTGCCCTCCAGGGTCAGGACGTCATTCTTGAGCCGCCGGATCATCCATTCACTGATCCGGTCACCCAGGCCCTTGCGGTCGTTGCGTGATTTGCTGAAGTGCTTGGAGAATTCCTTGAGGTCGATGTCGCCCGCCGGGTGCCCGGAGAGCCTTAACAGCGTCCAAGTCTCTTCCGGTTTGTTGAGCATTGGTGTGGCCGTCAGCAGCCATTTACGTTCGGCGCGCGCCGCCAGGTCGAAGGACGCCTGGGTGCGCTGGGCTGACGGCTCTTTGAGGTAATGGGCCTCGTCGAAGGCGGCAACGACGAATTTCCAGTCATGGGCTGCCCCCTGCGATGGGGTTGCGCCCTGCAAAGTGTCGGCATCCAGGTGTTCCAGCAGGGCGCCGAGACGTTCGTAGTTCACGATCAACCATTCCGGCTGCCTGTCGGGTAATGCGTTCTCAAAAATGAACGGCTCCGCGTCAGGGATCACCATGCGAATTTCCCGGCTCCAGTTATCCTTGAGGCTGGCGGGGCAAGCGATCACTTTGCCACCCGGGAGATGACTGGCGGCGGAAATAGTTTGCCGGGTCTTGCCCAGGCCCATGTCATCGCCGTTGAGGGCGCAGGTCCTGGTCAGGAAGTGTCGAACTCCATCATTCTGGTGGGGCATCAAGGAACAGCGAACAGCAATATCCTCGATGACGCTTTCTTCCACGGGCAGCAGGGCCATAGGCTCATAAAATGCCCGCTGGATGGCTTCCTCACGCTTGGCCTTGGCCTCTTCCATGGCCTTAAGTTTGGCCTTTTCCTCCGCGCTCATGCTGGATTCCAGGGGCATCTCCGCGCCATCGACCTGTAATTTCACCCGCTCGGTCTCCACGTCGTCCCCATCCACACCGACCAGATAAGGCGTCCAGCCGCCGGCGGCTGGCGTCAACTGGAACGGCTCGCCGAAGCGGTGAACCGCGATATACCGTTCCGGTATGGCGGCGGTCTCCAGCAGCGCCAGGACATCCTCCTTCTCTCCCTCGATGACCCATGCCTGGGCTCCCGCGTCCCACTGCGCACGGCCCGACCGCTTGAGAAAAGTGATAGTGGTCTGGTCGTAGGGGAAGGAAAATATCCATGGTCCATTTTCGCGCTTCTGATCCAGCCTTGGCCGGACGGCCATGGCCCAGAAGGGTTCCGGCTGTCGCATGGCCTTCTCCAGAATCGCCATGCCCTGCTCCAACGGATGCTGATGCGGCCAGCCATGGGCAAGGTCCTCGATGGTGGACCGCGCTTTACTCAGCGGCCCGCACCAGATCTTCTTTTCCCCGAGCCATGCAAAGCCACCCTTCTTGATAGCCTCCTTGCTGGCTGGCGTGGTGAACTTGTCGTATCCGGTCCAGAGGCCCAGGCGTATTCCATCAGAATACATCCCCCGCCAGAGGCTGGCGGATTTTGTGGGCGGCAACTGGAGCCGCGCGCGCATTTCATCGACTGCCACAGCCATGTCATGTCTCCTTCCGTTTCTGGTTTTCCGGTATCCTTTATCTGTGGGGCCGCCGCGAGCCTGTTGGACATCGGCGGCAACCACTGACACCTATTGAAAATGCCGAGCAAGATTCTGGGCCGGACGCGAAGGCGGTATCCGTGAAAATGAAGGGATGCACTCTGCGAAGGGAAGGGTGCTATCAGCCGCTGTGCGTATCGATCCAGTTCAGCGCCTCATCCACCGTGCGGCACACGGCCAGATGGTCGCCCATGGGCGTTCCGTTGAGTTCCAGCCGCCAGCCGCGCACGACGATTCCGCCACCCTCATCCATCAGCCAGTACCGGGGGCCACACGGCCCCGGATACCGATCTTTCAGTTGCCGGTTGACTTCAGAAATGGACTGACTGTTTGCGACGTCCATGCGATTTATGCTTTTGCTTTTAATGCGACAATGGTATGCACCGCGGCATAGACCTGGATATCCAGGTGATGGACGCCCGCCGCCGCCAGATCGCTCTCGACCTGGGAGATGGCCTCCTCTCTGGTCCCCGTGATGCTGCGCGGCGCAAGGTTCCTCCAGGAGACGATGCTCCAGGTCGGAAGTGCCGCTGTCGGTGCCGCCGATGGCTGGGCTTTGGTCTGCGCGGCGGAGTGATGACCCATCCACAAGACGTAACCCTTCGGCGGTTGCCATGCCGGTGTCGTCGATGGTGACGGCGCATTCGCCGGAACCGCTGAACAGGGGGTTACGGGCACGGGCTGCATGTGAATCGGTTTTGACGATGAGGTGGAGGGAGAGGACAAAACCCGTTTCTTTCCCTGATCCTCATCACCACCTGCAGCCGTGCCCGGTGCAACCGCCGAATTGGATTTGGAGCTCGCCCATTGCCATCCTTTGGGTGGCGCGGTGGACGGCACCGGCGCTTCCACTACCCGCGACATCGCGGGCGGCGTAACAGGCGGTTGCGTGGTATTTATCAACGGATCATGAAAATAAAACATGGCGATAGCTCCTGTCTTTGAAGTAATGAATGAATCAGTACGAATCCCAGAGGTCGGCGGCCTTGGCCTGTCCGCGTTCCCGCAACCATTGTGCCGGCCATTTCCAGTCATAGAGGTCGCGAAGCTCCCGGATGCGGGCGATGTCCTCCTTTCCGCTCGCGCCGACAAAGGCCAGCTCCGGGCCGGACAGTCCGAGTTCAAAAAGCCGCCGCCCATCGGAGTGCATCATGTAGTACTGACGCTTCGGGATGGCATTGGCCAGAATCTCGATCTGGCGCTGGTTCAGCCCTACGGATTCGTAGAGCGGGCGCGATTGATCGGTCATGGCCTCCGGGTTGGGCAGGAGGATCTTGGTTGGGCAGGACTCGAAGATGACATCCGCGATGCCGGACTTGATCAGGTCGGAAAGGCTCTGGGTCGCAAAAACGACAGCGACGTTGGCCTTGCGCAGTACTTTCAGCCATTCCCGGATTTTTGCCCTGAACACGTCGTGCCCCAGTATGACCCAAGCCTCATCCAGAACCAGCAGGGTCGGCTGACCCTTGAAGCGCTGCTCGATGCGATGGAAGAGATACAGGAGCGTGGGCAACAAGATTTTTTCGCCCAGGTTCATCAGGTGCTCCATCTCGAAGACCTGGAAGATGTCCTCGCCCAAACCATCGCTTTCGGCGTCCAGCAAATGTCCAGCCGGGCCTTTCAGCGTGTAGTAACCGAGCGTGCTGCGCAGGGCGTCGTCCTGGATGATCGTGACCAACGACCCCAGGGTCCGCTGCCGCATTTCCGTCGTACTGGATCCAAGCTGAACGATGGCGCGATAGATTTCATCGCGCATGCGAGGCGTAACGGCGATGCCTTGCAATATCACCAGTCCCTCGACCCACTCCGCCGCCCAGGACTGCTCCGAGGGTTTGTCGACCATGCCCAGGGGACAGAACGCGAGATCATGGGCGTCACCGGCAATGTCGTAGTGCTGGCCACCGGCGGCGGAGACCAAGGGCAACATGGAATACCCCTTGTCGAACGCGAAGACCTGGGCGTTGGGATAACGGAACTGCTGGGCGACCAACATGGAAAGCAAGGTCGATTTACCCATGCCGGTAGGACCGAGAATCACGCTATGCCCAATGTCCCCCGCATGCAGCGAAATGCGAAACGGCGTGCTGCCATCGGTATTCGCGTGCATCAGCACCGCGCTGTGCGGTGGATAGAACGGGCAGGCGTTTTCGTCCGGTCCCGGCCAAACACTGGTGAAGGGCAGGAGATGCGCCAGATTCAACGTGTGGATCAGGGGCCGCCGAACGTTGGCATAAGTGTTTCCCGGCATGGAACCCATGAGGGCTTCCACGGCGTTCACATCCTCGATGCGGACCCCGAAGCCTGCGTTTTCTATGACTTTCTGGACCTCCCGCGCCGTGTCCATGACCACCTTCTCGCTTTCATGGGCCAGCAGGATGACGCTGGTGTAGTATCCGAAGCGCACCGCGCCGCTGGATGCCTCCGCTATCGCCACAACCGTATCGTTGGTCTGCTGATCGGCGTGGATGTTGATGTGCGTGGCCTGCCCGCCCTGACTCTCCCGGACGACATTGAGAGCCGACTTGCGCTTCTGGCTCCAGCGTGACCGATACCGGTTGATCTCCTTTTCAGCCTGAATGGGGTCCAGATAAATGAAGCGGTTGGACCAGCGGTAGGACACCGGCAACCGGGAGAGAAAATCCAGAATGCCAGGCGAAGTCATGGCCGGGAATCCTTCAATGGCGAGGCAGGCGACGGCCTGGTTGTCGATCCGGGGATTGAATCCAGTCACCAGTTCATGCCGGCCCAGCACCGAGTCCAGATACATGGGCACCATGGATAGCCGGAAGGGCCGGTTGCGGAAACTCACGCAATATTCGAGATATTGCAGGATTTCGCTGTTGATGATTTCTCCAGTCCGCTCGTCCAGGATGTCTTCCATACGACGTATTTTGAGAAAACTCGACAGTCGGCCCTGAATCTCGTTGATGCGCTCCTTGAAGCGCTTGAGGTTATCGCCGCCGGGGGTGCTTTTTTCCCCGCCATCCACCAGAAAGGATCCGGCCTTGGTGGCGGCGTCCGGAGCCGGAAAATAGGTCACCGTCAGCACGAAGCGCGAGGTATATCCGGCGCTTTCGGATTCAAAGCGAACGCGCCGGACATCATCAATCAGGCGCGTGGTGCGATCCGGGAAGTTCGCTTCCGCGGCATAGCCCGGCGCCGGGATACGGATGGCGTCGCAGTTCAGTACCCATCCATCCCCCAGGGACAGCGCGGTATTGATGCGGTTGGACATGGACGCCAACTCCGCATTCGTCGCCGAGTCCAGGTCGGGGCCGGTGTAATAAAACCCGGCCGTGAGACTGCCGTTTTTGTTGAGGACGACGCCGTTGTCCACCAGGGCCGCCCAGGGCAGCAGGTCAGGCAGTCCGTAGGCTTTGTTGCGAAACTCTTTCAATGAACGCATGGTTTAGTCTCCTGTGATTATTTAATGACGCGGTTCGGTGCGAATGGCGTTGCCGAAGCCGGATAGTATTTTTTGTACTTCATGTGGCGTTTTCCGGTTTTGCTCAGCATGGGGTCGTACTTCGCCAGTTGCGCCAGGCCCCATTGCCCGAAAACCCAGAGCAGGACGCCGATCACGGCGGCCCAGAGTTGCGCTAAGGAAAAGATGAACACGCCGGCGATGACGCCCAGCATCATGACCAGATTGCGCTCGCCGCCCATGACCAGAATGGGCTGATGCAGCGCCTGATGGATGGTGATTTCCTGCTTTACTGTACTGTCCATGCCGGTCTCCAAATAAATGCTTCTGTCAGGTATACGGACGCACGCGGACCTGATTGCGGTTTGGAAGTGGTGGCAGGTAGAGGGCGGAAGTGGGGGTTGCACCCGGCAGGGGTTGAGGGAAAGAAAAAGGCCCGGAAACATCCCGAGCCTGTTCTTCCTTTTCACCGTGGGGTTACACCATGGCGCCGGTGATGCCCAGGTCACTCATGAAGTTGTTGCCGAACACGATCATGGAAATGCCCAGGACCACGTAGAGGGCTTTCTTGGCGATGCCGCCCAGCTCCTCGCCGAACACCAGCGCGGCGCCTGCCGCCAGGAACGCCACGACACTGATGCCGGTGGCGACCGGGCCGGTGAGGTTGCTGGTCAAAGTCTGGATGGGACCGTCCCAGGGCAAAGTCCCGGAACCGGTGGCGAAGGCCGGAACGGCTCCCGCCTGGATGATGACGCCGATGATCATGCCCGCCTTGAACCAGGCGTCGTGAACCGCCGCGCCAAACTGTACGCCAGCGTTTACCACTTCTTGCTTCCACTTTTTCAACATGGCAATTTCCTCCTGGATGTGATGCCTATCCTGTATTCGGACGCCGGGGGACCTGATCGCGTTTTTTTGGAGGGGGATGGTGGTGGTTGGGGGTGATGGGAAATAAGGAAGGGGGGCGGAGGACTTTTCTCTCCCCCCACCCCCAACCACCAGTGTTGAACTGGACGCGGCGGCTATAGCGACTCGGTCAAAAATCGTCCGTTCTCAAAACCTTTTACGGCCAGCACTTCGTCAACGATGCGACCGGTGGACGTGCGCTTGATGCTGACGACGATATTGACGGCTTCGGCGATGAGTTCCGGGTTGGGCGGCACATTGGCCTCCTGGACCAGCATGCCGATCCGCACCAGCGCGGCGCGGGCGTCGTTGGCGTGAACGGTGCCGATGCCGCCGGGGTGTCCGGTGGACCAGGCCTTGAGCAGGTCCAGGGCTTCCTTTCCCCGGACCTCGCCGACGATGATCCGGTCGGGGCGCATGCGCATGGTAGACTTGAGCAGCCTGGTCATGTCGATTTCGTCGGACGTGCGAAATGAAACGACGTTTGGTGCATTACACTGGATTTCTAATGTGTCCTGAATCATAACAATGCGATGTTCAGGCGCCACATTGGATGTTACATCAATAATCGCATTGAGCAGGGTGGTCTTGCCGGAATTGTGGTGAACAATAAAATTGCCATCGATATATAAATGGTCACCACTAAGCTCAAACCCATAATACGCGCCGGGTCCGATGGCCTCCATCACAAATCCGGTGGCTCTTGTGTTTACCCGAATACTATCAGGTACTGATAATCTCTTTCTCGGGACCCGTGTTGGTAATAATCCTCCGCTCAGGATAGTCGTGTAATAGGTGGCTGGCTTGCCCGTGTACGTATTCTGCCCTGTATATCTGGATACTTTGACATAGAAGCCAAGAGTTCTTGCCACAAAAGCAATATCTTCAGCGAGCCGCACAGACTTCGACGTAATTTTGTAACGCCTGTGCTTCTTGTCAACAGTGCCGTCTGTATCTACAAGACCTGCAAGGATGTTTTTTCTGTCATCAATTGATGCCACCTTAAAGATATGTGGGATAAACTTTTCATTGGCTTTTTTTCCATACAGGCCAAGATCTCTAAAAACCTCAAGCAGCCGATTGGATCGCCCGCTATGACTACCAATCCGTTTAACAACACCATATTTTAACATTCCGTTAGAAACGTCATGAGAATACAGGCTGACAGACATTCCGATATCGTTAGCTGCCATTTTTACCGCATCGTAAATCTCAACGTCTGGTTTTCCTATCTGTATTCCAGATTTTCCAATATATCCATCGCCAAGAACGATGCCAACAAGATATGGATCAACAGGAAGAGGTATGCCGGCTGCAATAAAATTGCAAGCCTTTTCCATATAGACCAGTTTATGGCGGTGTTTGAATGTATTGCTGGTTTGTGAATAATCCTTGACGCTAACCTCAACATTTCCTTTGGTCGGCTCGCGTAAGACCAATATATGACCACCATTCACTACAAATGACATTCCTTTGTTTGGGGTGATACGGTACATTTCATCAATTCCACGATGTAACCTGGTTACATCGCGCGGACTACCATCCGGCCCCATCACCTGATCGCCGACCCTGACGTCCTCCACGTTTTTCAACGACCCGTCGGCCATCATGATTTCCGTGCCTTTGGCGTGACACCCCGTCCCCCCGCTCACCAGAATATTCTTCCGCTCCCTGACCGCATCAATGATTATGTCCCGCTGCCGCTCCGTCATGATTCCCTTGGCGACGTAATCATCCAGGGTGAAGACCAGGAGGGCTTTCTTGCGAATGGCGAAGGTCGGCGCCTCGACGATGGGCGGTATCTGCGCCTCAAAGCGCGATCCGTCCAGCGGCAGTTCCCCGGAGATGATCGGATTCTCCTTGGTGATGCTGGTATCCAACATGGAGGCCACGGTCTCAATGACCATCTTGGCGCGCACCGGATCCATCGCCGAGCGGGGCTCCATGTCCCGGCCCAGCACGTCCACCCAAATCCTGCCGTCCTGATTCAGCATGATCTCGATGATGGCCGGGTCGTTCAGGAACCCCAGAATGTCGTCGCCCAGCGTGCGGCGCAGACTTTCCATCTGACGCTCGCGGTAGACCTGCGCCTGGGTTTGCGGCTTTTGTGAATTGTCCGTGCTCATTGCGGTACCCCTGTGGCTTGCTGAATAGCCTGAAAAGCCGCCTGGGCGGCGTTTTGTCCCTGCGTGATCGCGGCACTGTCCATGCCCGTGCTCCCTGCCGCCTGTTTCGCATTGGCTTCAGCCGCATTGGCGGCGGCGATGTCCGTATTGGCCGCGCTGGTGGCGGAAAGTGCTGTTTGCTGGGCCTGGGATGCGCTGGCGGTTTCGGAACCCGCAACGGCATTCCAGGTTTTCGCCAGTGAGGGCGAATACTTCTGCGCCGCGCTGGCATTGCTCTGGGCCGCCTGAGCCTGCTGCGATGCGGTGGTGGCATCGCTGGCCATGTCCGATGCGATGCGCTGTTGGCTGTAAGCATTCGCCGCCTGGACTTCGGCGGTGAGGCTGTCCGCATTGATGGCCGATTGCGCCTGGGCGATCTGGTTCTGGACGGCGGCATCCGATATGGTCGGAGCCGTGAATGTCACACCGTTCTTGGCCGCTTGCTGCTGGGCGTATTGCTCCGCAGCCGCGTTGGTATCGTTGGCGATCTGTATGGCGTCGGCATTGGCCTGATTCTGGTTCTGGACAAACGACTGTTGGGCCTGCAGTGCCGTCGCCGCCGTCTGGTCCGCGTCCTGCTGGTAAGCACTCGCCGTGCCGCTCGCGAGGCTGGCCCCGGTGGACCAGATCGTGGCACTCTCCGGCGTCGGCGCCACGGAAGCCGCCGCGCCGTCCGCCTGCGCCTGGTTGTCGGCGGTGGTGGCCGCCGCCGACCGGTTGTCACTATACTGCTGCTGGACCACGGCGGTTTGCGCATCCTGCATGGCTGCCTGATTGGCGTTTTCCATGGCGGTCTGCAGTGGGTCAGTATAGGAGAAGGGGGATGCACCGGGAGCGGCGGGGACCGTACCGTTCTGCTGGTTCTGAGTGACCCCCGTCTCCTGCTGAATGGTGTTCAGCGCATTGGATGCCGCCTGCTGGCCGGAACTCACGGCGGTGGCGTTGTCGCCGGCGTTCGCAGCCTGAGTATCAGACGCCGACGCCTGGGCGTCCGCGTTCATGGTGCTCTGGTCGTTCTGATAATTGCCGTAGGATTGTTGAGACTGTTGTGCGGTGCTGCCTGCCAGTACGGACTGCTGGCCGGCGGTGGCTTCCATCGCTTGCTGCTGTTGCCAGTCCTTATTCCAGAGTCCGTAGTAATACTGGTACTGACCGTAAGCCGTGACAGCGAGTCCGCTGTAATAACTGGACTTGTTGAGGCAGTCGGTTCCACCTTTGGCGACGCAGGCGGAATAGGCGGACGACGACCCTGACGCCAGGGATTCATCGGTCAGGTAACTGTCGTAATAGCCGTTGTAGAGGTTGTAATAACGGGCCAGAACGCTGGCGAGGTGCGGATTCGTGGCCGCCGCCGACTGGCTGGCCGCAAGGGATCCCTGGACCTGGGACTGTCCGCCCAAAGGATTCCCGGTCCGCAACTGCCCGCTGTTCTGGTAGCCGGTACTGTTCTGGTCGCTGTTGAACCAGGAGTTCCCGGTCTGCACTTCGGCCTGGGAAACCCCGGTGTCATTGGCAAGGGCGGCATTCGATGCGGTTGCACCGGGCGCGGTGGTGGCGGAAGCACCACACGGGGCCAGGACCGAAGATCCCAGAAGCGCGGACATCACCGCAATGCGGAGATTGTTCATGGATTTTATGTTCGTGGTCTTCATGCCAGGGCATCCTCAATGTCGGGGATGTCCATTTCGTCGGGATCAAACGCGGAACCTTCCGGCTCGTCCATGTCCGGCGCGAAGTCGGGTCCAAAATCCGGCAGCGGCTGGTCATGGAAAGCCAGCACCGGGTATGGAATCCCCAGAGCCTTGCGAAAATCGAACGCCTGGGCCTCGCTATCGAAGATCATGACGTTGCCGTCCCGGTCCTTGCAGAGTTCCGGGACAGGGGTTTCCTCCACGCAATAGCGGGTATCCGGGTCGATGACGGGAGATGGGCGGCGGTCACCGAGATAAATAATGGCGTAATCCGCAATAGAGTGCTTGTCCAGAATGTCTTTGGCGGTCAACATGGCAGTGCTCCTGTTGGAAAGTGGATCTGCCATTTATGCGGACGCCGGGCACCTGATTGCTGTTTGTCCTGGAGAGTGGTGAGGGGGTGGATGGAAGGGAAAACGGCACGGCTTTTGACATGTGCGTCAATGCGTGAAAGCATAATGGCTGTAGTAGGAAGCTTGCCCCGCACGTGCGGGGATGAAAGGTTTGCGCCGCGAATGCGTGGATGAAAGGTTTTTTGCCCCGCGCATGCGGGGATGAAAGATAGGCCCTAAGCAGTCTTTAGGGCCTATTTGTTTGTCATTAATCTCTCGTTTTCGGCGTCCACTCATATTTCCAGACTGCAACCGGATGGGCGACGCCCCGCACCTGCACCTGCCGGAATGGTCCCCAGTACCGGGAATCGAACGAGAACCGCGGGTCTCCAGCCCCGTAGGCCCAATACTGCCCAGGCGTTAGGGTGACGGTTCCCCGCCATTGCGGTAGTCGGACTTGAGGCTTGCTCGTCGTAAACGGTAGCGGACGGCTGTCCGGGAGCGGGTGGCCGTCAATGATGACGCCACGGCCAGTCTCGCGGACCACGTCACCCGGACCCGCGGCGATGGTCTTGATATACGGTGCGCGGCCATCGGCGCAGGCGTTCGCGGCATGGGTTTTGTCCGTCAGCCAGCCGTAGTGATAGCCGGACGGCAGGCGCGGGCAGAGTGTCACGATCTCACCGGCGTGCAGCCTGGTTCCCTGTGCAATCGGCGTGATGGTCCAGATCCCCATTGGCTCGCTAGGCGAGAGGTTCAGCCGCCAGTTGCCGTTATCCCAGGCCGTGACGGCACCGGCGATAATCGCCCCGATCACGGCGACAGGCAGCAACCTCTTCCAGTGGCGCCGCCGGGTGGTGGTGAATGGGGTGTAGGAAAAAGACAGGGCGTTTTTAAGCAAGGGGGTCATCTTCGGTCTTCTCCTCTTCCTGTTCCTCAATACCACGGGTTTTTGCCGCCTCCACCGGCCCTTGTGGTTCAAGGCTCGGGGATTTTTCCGGAACCGGATTCGCTCCGACGAACCTGGCAATAACCGCACGGGGATCCTCTGCTTCCTCGTGCCCCAAATTATTGCCGCCCGTTTCCGTGCCTACCGATGCGGCCGTGCCTGGTGCAGCCTGTACTGCGGCGGCAATAGGGACCGACCCGGACGGGAATGACAGCACCGGCGGCGGTATCGCCCGGCGCTTGTTCAGCACTGGATCGGTGTAATAAACAATCTTCCGGCAATAGATCGGCGCATGGCCGGACACGAAAACCACCTCATCGGTAGCCGGTAACCGCATGAACTCTTCAGGCGTCAGCAAAGGCCGCTGGATGACTTGCTCATTCGTGTTGACATGCTGCAAAAGCACCTGCAGCCGGTTGCCGGAATACTGCCGCTGGGTGTGCGAGGCCGTGAAATTTCCGACGGTTTTGGAAAGCTCTTCCGCTGAATCCACACGATTTGGGGTGTAGGCGATGCGGATGTGGCAGTTATCCGTAATCGCTTCGTCTTTCGTGTACTCACCATAAAGCTGATTCTTACTCTGGATGATCAACAGGGCTTTGAGGCCGTATCCGGCGATGAATGCCAGGGCTTTCTGAAACACATCCAGCTTGCCCAGACTGGGAAACTCATCGATCAACAGCAACAGGCGATGGGGATAGACGCTGTGCCCCTGGCCGGATTCATCAAAATCCATTCTTTCCGTCAGTCGCCGCACCACCTGGTTCAGCAGCAAACGGGTCAGCGGCTTGAGCCGGTCCGCGTCGGTAGGCGGGTTGACCATGTAGAAGGAGGTCTTGCGCGCGCAGGGTTTACCGTCGATATCCGGTCCACCCATCAGTGATTCCAGCGTGAAGTCCGAGACGGCGGTGTTTCGCGCCACCAACGGATCCCGGTAGACGCTCAAAAAACTCATGGCAGTGGACAGAACGCCCGAAGCCTCGTTGCTGGCCTTGTTCAGATAGCTTTGCGCCGCCTCGCCGGCCGCCTTCCAGCCGAATAGTCGCCATTGGTCCGTTTCTTGTCCGTTTTCCTGCATCTCATGCGCCGTATCGCGCACATAAGTCATGACGGCGGCGAACCCCGCCATCATTTTGGCGTCATCGTCCTCGTCACGGGCGTCCGCTTTCTCTTGCTCGATGCGTTCCGCGATTTTACGGATCGGACCGCCGTCGGAGAGAATGGCCTGAACCGTGGAGAGACACCGCTCATCGCCTTTCAATTCTGGTGTCAACTTGACGAAGATCACCACGCCGGACATCAGGTCAAAGCCGGTTTTCGCCCAGTGATCGTTCAGACCCTTGCCGTCGGGGTCCACGATCATAGTAGAGATATTCTGGGTGTCTTTCACCAGATTGTGGTCGAGGCGGATTTCATCCAGCGGATTGAATCTTGCCGATTGCAGATCCCAGGGCGCGAAGCGGATGCAGCGTTGCCCCAGCACTTTCTCTCGGAACCCTGCGGTCAGGTGCCAGTTTTCGCCCTTGATGTCATACACGAAAACGCTGGCGAGCCAGGATAACAGCGTCGGAATGACGATACCGACGCCCTTGCCGGAGCGGGTCGGCGCATACACCAAAATATGCTCCGGGCCGTTGTGCCGGAGATAAAATGTCTCTCCATTCTCCATGGTGTGCGCGCCGAACAGGACGCCGCCCGCGTTTTGCGGGGAAGGGAGCAGCCCGGTGGCATGGATCTCAGCGTCACTAGCCCAGTGCGCCGAGCCGTGCAGGTCATTTTGCTGATTGGCAAGTTTGCGCGTGCGCCGGTAGGAGTAAGCGATGGGAAAGAATAGTGCCAGCAGGCCAAATACGCCCATCGTCGCGTGCGCGATTTGGAACACATGGGGCACCGGGCCGGTAAGTCCTTTGTCGAACTTCAGGCTCCAGACAACGATGTCCCACGGCGCATAGACAAAGGGTACCCCCATGGCGGCACCCAGGACCTTGTTATATTGAAAGGCCCAGGCGGCGTATTCGGTTGCCGCCCAAAAGCCGATGAGCGTGATGATGAGAAAGAGACCCAGCGCAGGCCAGACCACACGGGTCATGTCCCCCTGGGATTTGGGGATCTGATACAGGTTGGGGTTCGCCATGATGGCACTCCTTACAGAGACGGTGGTTTACCCCCTCTGTGGGGCTGGCCGCCGCCTGATGGCGATGGCGGACAGAAGAACCTTGCGTGTCAAATATTCCAGCGTATCCATTCGTAAGCGGCCTTTATGCCCATCCAGACTAGAATAAACGGGAATGCAAACACCATCAGCACCGGCGCAAACCCGTTCTCCTGGATGATAACGGTGATATAAAGCAGGCAGGCCGTGAGGATGAAAAATCCCAGAACAGTGAAAAACGCTTCCATGGTTGTATCTCCTTATCAGGCAAGTTCCACGCCTCTTGGAAATACCGAGCAAGGTTTTTCTGACGCCAGACAATAAAAAAAGCCCCGGTTCCTCTAGCCGGGGCTGCATCCTGCGGGATATGGCACAATACTAAAAAGTGATGCTGTACCGCGCCTGAAAGCCACTGGTGTTCATGTGGATACTGTGAAATACAGAGATGGGCAGGTGGCGGTATTCATACCCTACACTGAACAGTCCTGGTCCCACACCGCTAAAATCCACCCCCGCGCCAGCCTGGTAAAACAATCCTCCGACCGTGTGCAACCCGGTTACATGTGTTGCGAAGTCGCGGCCCATGGCGGCACTGCCAGCAAGAGAGACATATCGACCAATGGGGTAGCTATACGAAGCGCCAAAACCAGCGTAGGCGGTGCTGACGTGATACACATTGCCACCAGCGACACCAACGCGGGATCCACCGATCATGACTTCCGGCGAGAGTTTGCCGCCGTCAAATGGCAATAGCTTATCGGCACTGACCTGCAGGTGTTGATAGGTCAGGCCGTTGCCGGCGCCATCCACCATATCAAAGCCAACACCGTAAGTGGTGGTTCCAAAGGTGTGACCAACCGTCAGTTTTCCCGACGGGACGCTGGCACTGATGCCGTTGTCCAGGTGGATGCCGACATTGTCATAACCAATGCCGATGCTCGTGGTTCCGGCTAGGGCCAGGCCGGAGGCGCTAAGGGTCATAGCCGCGATGACGGGAATCAAAACTTTCTTCATGGGAAAATCCTCAAGGAAATAGGCGTTATCGCCTACATTCTTACCGGACCATGCGGAACCTGATCGCGGTTTCTCGCCCTGGAACGGTCGCCGAGATAGTGGTGTTGGGTGGGTGGGAAAAAGATAAAGCGCCCTTTTCCTTTCCCTAATCCCCTCACCACCGTTTAGGAGTCGCGTGTCCCGCGAAGGAATGGACATAAAAAAGCCCCGGTTCCTCCGTCCGGGGCTGCTGGTGGCGAACCTGGGCCGCACCCTGCAAGGGGTTGCACCCTGCAAAGGTGAGGTGGACATTACCGGGACAGTTCCTGCCCCTTGTCGATTTGCGACTGGCGCCCAAAGCCGCGCGCGGGACGCTCGACCTTCTGATCTTCGATCTTCCGTTCCTTTTTACCGTCCTTGCGTTCCTTGACTTCAGCCTTCTTCTCCTGGGCCTGGCTGTCCTCGTTGCGAACCAGGATGCGCTTCTGGTCCTGTTCCTGGGCGACTTCCTGGGCCAAGGCCCGCGCCTGTTCCTGCGCCGATTCACGCTCAGGCAGTGCCGCAGCCTTTTCATATCCCGGCTGAACGGCGGCGCCCTTGAGATTTTTCGGAGCCTGCGCACGGCGGATTTCCAGCAGGCGATCGGAAGTCAGCACCGCCGCGATGCCGCGGCGGTTCAGTCCGTTTTCGTCCGCCAGCCCGGTGGATACCAAGGCGTGTTTTTCGGTGGGCTGGAGATCCGTGAACGGAATCTGGCTGGCCTGGTGCAGGGCGTAGTGCCCGGACCCCGACAGCACCGAGAGATCCGCTTTGGCGGCGAGATAATCCCCCGCCGGGATGGTCACGCGACCGGTGGCGGCATCGTGTGTGTACCCGGCTTTGCCTGCCACATCAGACAGGTGCGGCGCGGACTTGAGGGGCATGTCGGCCACTTTGACGTCGAAGCGGTTGCGGTGGGCGGGCTTCCATTGCTCCTGTCCATGCTCATCCACCACCTTGACCACGACCTCCTCCTTGCCCTGGTTCTTGATCGTCACCAGGTCGCCTTTGGTAGCGCCGGACTCCTCCATGGAACGAGCCAAATCCACGCCCCAGACGACATGTTCCTTGCCCGCATTGTCCTGCGTCTTCACGAAGTAGGACTTGGACTCCCCCTCCTTGAACTGGTAAGGGGCGTTGCCGTGATCCAGCAATTTGAAGAGAGTCTCCTTGTCCTTGCCGGTGGCCGATTCACGGGAAGGTGCACTGCGCGCTTTCCCAGTTGTCCCTGTGCCGGGTGCAACCCCTTCACCCGCAACATCGGGTGCTGACTGTTCCGGCGCGGGACCGGCCTTACCTTTACGCAAGTCCTGTTTTGCTTCATCACCCGAGAAACCGTTGCGCGGGGCGATGTCCGGTTCCTCGTCGCTGATGCCCATGGCCGCCTTGTCGCGGGCCTGTTGCCAGATTTCCAGCAGATCCTTGTTCTTGATAGGGATGCCCAGCTTCCCGGCGATGCGGGCCGCGTCCTTCCTGAACTCCTCGTCGCCGGTGATGGTCAGCGGCGTGCCTTTTTTGAAGCGTTCCTGCGCCAGGAGCAAGGCGGTCTCGATGGTCTGCGCGCTGGTCTCCTTCATCTCGATGCGGGAACCTTTATCCTCGAAGAGTTCCGTGCCATCCACCTCGCGGCGGTAATGCACCGAGTCGGCATCCTTGTCGTACTCGTACTTGATGCCGTCGAACATCGACGCCTTCAATTTGCCGGGGTCCAGCGGGTCGCCCTCGATGCCGTTTTCTTTGGCGACGTTTTCGCCATGGGCTTTGCGGGCGTCCAGTTCGGCCAGCAGCTCATCTGCCAATGCTGCCTCCTGGGCCTCGCCCGCCTTGGATTTTTCGGTGAGGAATCCGTCCCAGGTGGGTACACCCTCGACGGACAGGGACGCATTCTGTTCCTGCACCTGCCGCGCCACCACCGGCTCCATGTGTTTGGCTTGTTCGATGGCGAGGATGGACGGATACGCGGCTTCCGGGATGCCGGTTTCTTTGAAGCCGGAGATCAGCCCGTCGCGCTTATCCGCGAAGGCTTTCAGGGCATCGGCACGCTCGGCGCGGTGGCGCTCGGCAATCTGTCCAACATCAACCTGGGACTTGGCAATGGCGGACTCGCGGGCAGCCTTGAATTCGGCCAGCAGGGATTCGCGGGTGGTTTTGGATTCGCTCATGGTGGTGCTCCTTTTCAATCAATCGGTACGGTGAAGGTTCTGCTCATGGTCTGTACGGCAGGCCGGAACCTGATCGCGATGGGTTGCACCCTGCAGGGGCCTGATGCGTGTGGTGCAGGGTGCTGGGAAAAGAGAGAAGATCGGTGGCGGTGATGGGGCGGCGTCTTCATTCTCCCGCCGCCCCATCACCACCTGATTCAGGACCTTGTCCGGGTACGATGGAACGCTGTTCGCGCTCCGTCTGCGCCTGGGCCAGCGCCCGCAACCGCTTCCAGCGGCGCTTTCGTTGAGGGGTGATACTGGTCCCCATGACGCGCATCACCTCCCGCTGCGCCCGGATCACCGCGTAAGGCGAACCCATGACATCGGCGGCAGTGGCGTCCGCATGAAACTCGGCACGGTCGCCCAGGCCGTAGGGCACCATGACGGCAAAAATGTAAGTCCAGCCGATCAGCCCGCAGAGCGCCGGATTCACGGCGTATAGCAGTACCAGCGCGGCAAAAGCCAGAAAGGCCGCCTTGCCATGCCAGCGCGTGACATGCCCGATCTCATGGGCCATCACATAATGGCGGGCATCATCCGGCAATTTCAGCGCCTTCGGGTTGACCAGGACGCGACCGTTGGACAGCGTCATGCCGGCGTTAGGCCCCATGAACCAGGCAGGAGCCATGGTTACTGAGGGAATGCGGATGTTCAGTTGATCGGCGATGGACGCCGTGGTGTCGAGCCATTCTTGCGGGGGCTGCGCCCTGCAAGGGGTGTTCCGCATGTCTTGTTCCATGAAAACCTCCTTTATATTTCGTGCCGAGGGTTAACGCTCAAGGCCGATATCCTGCTGCCGCGTCGGCTGTATCGCTTTCACCGCAAGTTGACCCGTATCCTTATCGACCGAAACGCGAACCTGTTTGCCGATCAGATTCCGCATTTCCGCCTGATGCGTCTTGTCCGGCTCCGGGCCGTACACCAACACGGGGGTTGCACCCTGCAAGGGTTTCCCGACGGACCGCAATTCAATGACGTTACTATCGTGAACGTGGGTCAGCTTGCCGGTAACAGGCTTCGCAGTGGTTTTGCCCATATCCACGGCGGGCATCAGGCCAAACGGACGGGCGGGCGTGTCGAATTTATCAAACAGGATACTCACCCCCTGGCTGCCGCCTGCAAGGCCCTGATGCACGGCAAGGGACAGTTCCTTGCCGGTTTTATCCAGTGCGATATCCACCGGCTTGCCAACGGCGGCCCGCAATTCCTCTTCGCGGCCATTGAACATGTTCTTGCCGGTTTCCACCCGGACCTGTCCAAATTCCGGCGTTTCCAGAATGAACTCGCTTTTGGAAAAATCCTTCAGCACGCCGGATATTTCCTGCCGTGGGTGATTCGTCATCTCCAGATCCGGTTTGCCCGAAATGGATACCGGGCATACGCGGTCTTTCAGGTCCGTGCGATGGGTGAGGGTGATTTTGTGAAGCTCCTGGCTCGCCCTGGCGATGGCCTGCTCGCCGCGCGTCTTCATGAAGCGATTGAGCGACATGTGCAAAGCCAGCTTTTCACCGTCCGTCGCCAGACCGGCTTTCGCCCGCTCATCGAGCCTGGCGATGCCCGGCACGGCATTGGGCTCATACGCGGAGATATAGGCTCCGCCGGGTTTCAGTTCCGTTTTCATCTCACTGGCGGCGAACATCCAATGAGTGTCCTCCGGGGGCGAACCCCGTACCGGCTCCGGCTTCCAGGTCTTTTCCAGCGCGGGCTGGATAATCTTGCCGCTAATGCCATCTTTCGTAACTTTCAGCACAATGGCGTCGGTATGGCGAGTTGCGTCGCTGGTGGATACGCGAACGAAATCCCCGGCCATCAAGTCGCCCATGGCGACCACGTTTTTGTCGGATGGTCCCGATAACACTTTTTCCGGCTTTTGCCGCATGGCGGCCTTGACGTCGGGTGTCGCTCCCATATCATGGCTCGCCACTTCCCGCTCTTTTGCGCGAAACTGCGCTGACGCATGTTTTTCCAATTCCGTGACCAACCCATTTTCCCGTGCCAGTCCCAGTTGCTTTTCCAGGTGACCGGCGGCCTTGATGCCTTGCTCGATGGCCGCGCGCCGCTCGTCCGGGGAGAGGTCCTTGGCCCATGTGGTCAGATACGCGGCGTGCTGCACGTCGGTCATGTCCGGGTTGTTCCCCATGAACGGCACGCCCAGGCGAGTGGACAGCAGATAGGCTCCGATCTCGGCGGTCATCTCTTCGGCGGCGCGGCCCTTGATGGAGGTGTATTGCCGCAGACTGTCCCGGTCCAGACGGCTTTCATGGCCGGTGGCGTGAGACAGTTCGTGTGCCTTGGTGGCGTCGTAGCCGTGCTGATCAACGAATGTATTTCGGTCCGGCAACTGGATACGGTCCCGGCCTGGGCTGTAAAAAGCGCCACTGCCGGAATGCAGGATAGCCACGCCCATCTGTTGCGCGATGGCATCCAGTTCGGCGGTCTTAGGCAGTCGCTCATGCTCCGGTATCTCCCGCATGGGTGGGATGCCGTCGATCTGCGCGGCGTTGAACAACGGTGTGCCGCGATAGGCCACAACGCGGGGTTCCTCCAGACCGGTCTTGGGATTAATTTCATTTTTGATGATGGGTGAGAAGATCCGCGCGGCGGCGTGTTCGCCACGGCGGACGCTCCAGCCCTGTTCCTTCGCCTGGTTGAATCCCATCCAGCGGGGATCCTCATAGCCGTGTTCCAGTGCCGCCGTGGACAGGATCAGTCCATTCAGAGGACTGTAGAGTCTTTCCGTTGTCGGGTTATGTGGAGCGGACAGGTCGCCGAACTTCGGTTCCCAGGGTTTTTGCCAGGGAAGGCGCTGGCCGTTCGCCAGGGCATCATCCATGCGCTGCAACAGCGCGTCGAGCATTTCATTCTTTGTGGTCGCCATGTCGGACTCCATAGAGTGGTTCCTATGGGATATCCGGTGGGCAGAGACCTGATCGCGGTTTCTTTGGGGGCACGGTGGTTTGGGGTGATGGGAAAGAAAAGGGCGATGCTTATGGCGGATTCCGGGAATGCATTGACGGGTGGTTATCGGTGGTTATAATCGAGACCATGGACAGCAAAGCCATCATCAAAAGACTGGAAGCCGATGGCTGGGCGCTGGTGCGCGTTCGCGGATCGCATCATCAGTTCAAGCATCCTGATAGACCTGGGCTGGTGACGGTCAAGCATCCCGACAAGGACATTCCCATGGGCACTCTGCGTAACATCGAAAGGCAAGCTGGCTGGAGGTCATCATGAAATTCCCCATCGTGCTCCACACCGATGACGGTGTGCGCTATGGCGTTACCGTGCCCGGATTGCCGGGCTGCTTTTCCGCGGGCGATACGCTGGACGAGGCGCTGGACAGCGTCCGCGAGGCCATTGATCTGCACCTGGAAGGAATGGCCGAAGAGGGCACACCTCTCCCGGAGCCACGTTTGCTGGCTGAATATCAATCAGATCCGGATTATGCGGGCGGCGTCTGGGCGGTGGTGGAAGTGGATGCGTCCCGCGTGGAAGGTAAGACGGAGAAGGTCAACATCACCCTGCCGCGCAACCTGATTCGCCGTATCGACGAAGCGGCCAGAATTCGAGGGGCCAGCCGGTCGGGTTTTTTGGCCGAAGCCGCACGGCAGGCGCTGCGGAAGGGTTAGACCGGGTGATCGATTGAGACGCGCGGCCAGCGGGACTCGTGGGATAGCGTAATCTCCATGACGCGCCGACCGGTCTTTTCCAGCAGCCATCCGCAACCTCCGGCGTCCGGGCGATCAGGCTCGCCGATACCGGTGCCCTGGGGGAAGATCACCACGTCGCGGCCCTGATTCAGCAGACGCAGCAGGTCCCGCATGGCGAACGGGCGGTTCGCGTCTAGCGGCAGCATCGTATGCCCGCCCGTCAGCCAGCCATAGGCGTTCAGCAGACGGGACCAGACGGCGTGCCGGGCATAATCTGGATCCACAGCGAAGACGGACTGATAAATTCCCGCTTTCGGCAAAAACCGTGCTACGGCTGGCCCGTCGAGCAATGAAACATGCGGGCGAACGAGAATGAGCATGTCAGGCTCCCTTTTGGGATGGCGGGCACCCCGTCGATCCGGCAGGCAGCACGGAACACAGCGGATATTGGGCGGCAGTTCCGGCACAACCGGACAAGAGAGAAACCAGGAGGAGGATGGGCGTGGTCTTTTTCATGGCGCACCGACCATTTCGCCGGAAAATGCCTCAAACAGACCGCCTTGCCGCTTTTTTGCCGCCGTAGCGGCCACATCCGGCGACAGCCAGAGGCATTCAATGCGCTTACAGCGTTCTTTGCCGGACACGTTTATGGCGTTAAAGGTCCTGACGCGCGCGGCGGCGGAGAGATCCACGGCGAACTCCCGGCGCTCCCATCCGGCGTCTTCCAGAGGCTGGTAGAGGGTGGTGCGGTAACCCGAGAGAATGGCGCCGCCCTGGAGACGGAGCAGGGCGTCCACCAGCGTCTGCTGCCCATCATCGTCGATCTCGCAGTGATAAGCCGCGCGCCCGGATTTGTTGGTCCGCGTGGCATCGGCGTAAGGGGGGTCAATGTAAAACAGCGTATCGGGCGCGTCCCATCGCCGGATTACTTCAACGCCGTCGCTATGCTCAATTTGCACCTCCAACAACCGCTCGGCGATGGCGGGCAGTTTCTCGACATGTCCGCGAAAAGACTGAGCCTGATCAGCGGTCCGGGAGTAGCCCCAGTTGGAAGCGCCGCGGTTTCCAAAGGATCCGCTGCCGGATATCCCCTGGCACTGAGCCGTGAAGAACGCCCAGGCTTTCATCACCGGATCGGGATCGTCCAGGTGCTCCAGCGCGCGGGCGTATTCCATTCTGGCGTAAGGGGTGTATTGCAGACGATCCATGAGCGATGACCACTGTGCCGGTTCCTGTAAGACCCGAAAGAAATTCACGATCAGACCACTAGCGTCGTTGAGCACTTCAACCTGAGAGGGTTTCTTGGCCAGGAGAATATTCGCCGCACCGCTGAAGGGCTCAATGTAAGTGGTGTGGGGTGGCAGGAGAGGAATGATGGTGTTCACCATCCGGCTCTTGCCGCCTAAATAGGGAAGGGGGCAGGCGCTCCGGTAATGGGAGAGAGGAGGGTGCGGTTTGAGCATTACGCCGTCCTCCCAAATTCGCCATGATAGCTGGCAGAAGCGGCACAATAGGCTGCGTGGGCTTCATCGGCAGTGGAAAAGGTGCCTAGGTGGAGGTTGCGGCCCTCAACCCGTATCGTCGCGACCCATTTGTCATTGTCTTTGCGTTGGCATACCCCCTTCAACCCACAGGCATTATTAGATTGCATTCGACGATTTTTGCCATTCTCCAATCTGGTTGCGAGTCTCAGGTTTGAGCGAATATTGTTCAGCCCATTTCCATCACGATGATCAACTTGCAGCCCGGCGGGTGCGTTAAAGATGAGCCGATGCATGTAAAGCGTCGTTCGCTTTCCATTCTCCCGCCGAATATCGGTCATTCCATAAAAGATTCCGGATCTATGATTGTCAAAGGCGTGCCACCGATATCCCGATACCAACTCCCAATCCTCATCGTCAATTGTTGCAAACAGTCCTTGTGTCAACGCAATTTTTTTCATGGCTTAACCCCCAATCCCAAGACCAGCTTCACGGGCGTGGTCCTGGTTTCTGGCGGGAACCTTCGGCTTGAGCATATCGTTCCAGTCCTTGAAATCCTTGGGCGGAAAGACCGTGCGGGATGTGAAATACGGCATGGTGAATTTCAGGTTCTCTTTCCCCAGGTGGCGCTCCATGTGAACAGCGAATCCGCGCCCGGCATCGTCATTGTCGAAGGCCAGCACCACCTCCTGCGGCTCATTTTTGCGGATCAGCGCGGACAAGGATTTTTCGGCGGCGGCTGACGGGGTGCCCCCGATGGAGACATAGATATCTCCGGGATGGCGCCCCTCCATCTGCGCCTTCGATAGCGCATCAATGGACGACTCACAGAGGATCATCTTCTGGCAAAATCCAATGTCGTCCGGGCCGCGTTCATCGGCATTGTCAAAGTCCTTATGCTTGAAAACGGCGATTCCGCGATGGCCATGGAAGCCGTTAAAAGCTTTCTCTTTTCCCGGACCTTTCTTTTCCCAGCCCGCGATGACCGGCTTGTTGTCCTTGTCGATGGCCACGTGGGCGAAGGCGACATTGTGCAATTCGCCGCCCTGCCGGGTGCCACCCTTTTCGGTATGGTTAATGTCGGTGCGGATGCTTTTGCCGTAAACGGTCAGGGTCTCCGGCTCCAATCCGCGAAGTGCGGTCAGGTAGTGGATGGACTTGGGAGAGAGCGGGGATAACTCTTTCCATTCCGCCTTGCGGTCCTCGATTTGCGTGAGCTTCACCACGTCGGCGCTACGGCTTTGCACCGGCATTTTCCACTCAGGTCTTTTATCGCCGGAAAAATCCCGAAGATATTTGCGTGTATCGCCCAGGGAGCCGTTGTTCAACACATGAGCTTGCGTAAATTGAATCACCCCGCCCTTATCCTGATCCTTGTTCTGCTGGTGAAAGTAGAAATTTTTGTCGGGACTGATGACGATGGAATCTCCCGCCGGGCTGCGATACTTCTCCCAGGTGCGCGTCGATTCCTTGTCGTCCAGCGTCCAGCCGTGAGCTTCCACGAAGCGGTTTAGCGGAATTTCGGCGTTGAAGCGCTGCAGTTCATCGCGCCCGGCATCCTGGTAGCGGTGATCCAGATCATTCAATAGTGCGGTGGCTGCGGCGGATTTCTCTGGCTGCGTGTACAACGAAAGGGCATTGGCGGCTTCACGGAAGCCATTAACCCCGTGCGCCTGCAGGAAGTTGATGGCGTTGCCCTTGTTGTCCTGGTGATTCTGGTCGCGGTAGAGCCACTTGCCGTCTGGCAAACGTGAGACGCTGAGCCGCTCTGAATGATCAGGGCTTTCCGCCTGGAACCGCCCAGGGCCGGTCTGCTGAATGCCGTAGCCGTGGTCGGCCAGAACGGCGGGTAAGGGAATACGGGTTAGGGTGTCGGTATCGATGGCTGAATTTGAATTGAACGACATGGCAGGTCTCCGATGAGTGGTCCTGCCTCTTATCCGGACGCCGGGGGACCTGATCAGGGTCTCCCGGCTGGAGTGGTGCGGGGTGACGGGAAAAGAAAAGGGGGGGGCGATTGATCGCTTGCCGTTTAACGCGCGACGTTATATGCTTTGCCCATGATCAAGTCATTCCGTTGCAAGGATACGCAAAGCCTGTTTGAAGGCGGGGCACCGCGCCGATTTCAGGGGGTCAGGCCCCAAGCCGAACGGAAGCTGTTGATGGTGGATTCGGCGAAGGATCTGAAGGACTTGAAAAGCCCGCCGGGTAACGGCTTAGAAAAACTCTCTGGAGACCGCAAAGACCAGTGGAGCATTCGTATCAACGACCAGTGGCGGATATGCTTCGATTGGCGAGAGGGCGATGCGTATGACGTTGAAATCGTGGATTACCATTGAGAAAGGAGGCACTGCCATGACCAGAAACAGGATGCGCCCGATTCACCCGGGCGAAGTGTTGCGCGAGGAGTTTTTGGCCCCGCTGGGTATGACGCCCCATGCGTTGGCGGTCGCGTTGCGCGTGCCGTCACCGCGTATCCATGAAATAACGCGGGAACGACGGGCGATTACGCCGGATACCGCCTTGCGGCTGGCCCGTTATTTCGGGACGACTCCGGAATTCTGGATGGAATTGCAGAGTGTTTACGACCTGCGCAGGGCGGAGGTCGTCACCGGCGAGTCCATCTCCCGCGAGGTGACTCCGCGGCAGGCGGCTTGACCTGCGGTCGGCATGACCCGAGCCGCGCCTCGTACCTATCGCTCCTTGCCAGGCCTCTCCGTCCGTGGATCGGGACGGTCAGTCTTTCCCATTCTTCGCGCCTCTCCCCCGCGCTGTGGCTGTTTCGGCTGCATCGCTTCCCGTTCCAACTGCCAGACCTTTTGCAGATCGGTATCCCGGACTTGAATGCCCAGACGGGCGGCGGCGCGGGCGGCTTTCTCCCGAAAGGCTGATGAACCGGTAATGTCCACCGCGCCATACTTCTGCGCGGCAATCCGCAAGGCGGCCTCCACGGTGGATTCGGCCCGATCATGGACATCAATACGCGGGCCGGTATCGGTGAACAGATCACGGCCCTGCGCGTCGCGGTAATGGATCAACTGACGGCGGTGGTCTATTTCATGGTGAAGTTTGGACAAGACCGGCTTGAGGGCTTCCAGTTCCTCGCCCTCGATGCCGTTTTTCTTCTGGTTGTCATTCCTCCGTTCTCGATACCGGATACCCCGCAGGGCGGCCTTGGCGGACTCATCCTCTATTGGTGGGGCGGCCTGCTGTTCCAGCCAGTCCCGCCAGACCAGTGTGCGGGGGAGTAAATGACGCTCTTTCAGGTGTTGCTTCTGTAAGGTTTCCTTCTCGCTGGCCGCTGTATACGCCCACAAGGAGGTCGCCGCTTGCCGGCCCATGCCGGTGGCGACCTTGTGTGTGATGAACAGGGACTTGCGGCCTTTGTGGTCCTGTCGTTGGGCCTCACGTTCCACCTTCTGCCGTGCCAGTAGCGCCTTGCGGGCATCCCGCCGGGTGTCCTTGATACGCTGTTGATCAGCCTGGTACCGGGCATGCAGATCCTCGCGGGCCTTTTGCCGTTCGCCGCGGCGCTTGGCGCGTTGGCCGTTTCCACCATCGTGCGAGGCGGGTCCGTCCTGCTGGTGGCCGGATTGCGCTTCATGCAGGAAATAGGCATAGGTGGTGGTGGCTGGTTGTTGGAAAAAGGAAGGGGAGGGCGGCGTGAACGTCCCCAACCGCTGCTCCAGCCGCATCTTCGTAAAGTTCCGGTCCAGCTTGGAGATCGGGCAAGCCAGCACGCGGCCTTTCTCCAGTTCGGTGGTGACCACCATGCCAGTGCCCTTGGTCTGTATCAGAATCCCGTATGGGGCCAGTGCCTCGTGCAAGTCCCGCCATGTGGCATCAGGATGTTCCAGAGCATCGTGCATGGCATTGGTGGGTCCCCGTTGCGCCCATTCCTGAAAACTCGGTGCGCCCTGACTCCGTTCGGCGGCCTTGGCGGCCGGCGTGGTGCGAGGGCCTATTTCATCACCATGTTTGAGCAAGCCTTTCTCGGCCCGTTCCTTGCGGGACATGCGAACGATCTGCGGTCCGTTCTCGGTATCCAGAGTCACATAGGGGCCGTTGTCCCGCCGGAACCCATGAATCAGCTCCAGTTCGCGCATGGCCTTGTCGATGACGTGGTAATCCCGGCGCGGCGGCCCCATGACAATACCTTTCTCGGGGTGGACCCGGTTGACGGCGATATGTACATGGTCATTGTCCGTATCGTGGTGAATGGCCCAGACCGCCTGGCATTCCGCCATGCCCAGAGCCTTCAGAGTGTGCTGGACGCAATCCTTCACCTGCTTCGGCGTGGGCTTGTCGCCTTCCTGCCAGGACAAGATCAGGTGGTAGACCGGATCGCCCTTGAACTTGCCGTTTTTGGCGGTCTTGGCGGCGGCCATGTCCATTTGCCTGATGACCAGATCCAGATCCTCCACGTTCGCGTCCAGATTGAGGACACCCATCTCTTCCTTGTCCACTTCGCGGCCTTTGCCGTCCGCCTCTCGGGCGACGTAATTCACCAGGTCCGCGAACGGACTCTTGCCGGCACTTTTAGCTCCAACACGGGACTTGCCGACTTTGCCTAGCATGGGGAGCCCCCCCCATTGCCGGATGCAACCCTGCCGGGTGCAACCCCGTCGGTCGGCAGAGTTTCCTCAATCCGGCTGGCAATGCCCAGAAGCCGGTGCGATAGATCCAGAAACTCATCGCGCGCGGCGGCAGTCCAGCCAGCTTGGTCGCTGTCCTTGCTGTGCTTCAACAGCAAGCCGCCCAGCCGGACCAGTATCTCCACGGCATCCTCATCCAGGTGGCAGACCATGGGAATGCCGCATATCGCATTCCGGGCGAAGGCGGATAACGGCTGGCGGTATGCCTCAGCCTTGGCTTTTACGGCGGCATAGTCCTCCGGCAACATGCGGAGACGAAGGACGGTGGTGTATTGGGTGGCCATGGTTCCCCCGTTTTAGGTAGTGAGTCCTACCTGATATAGGGAGCGAAGGAACCTGTTTGGGTTATGGGACGGGCGCAAAAAAAACATATCTACCGCAGACGCCAAGCCGTCAATAAGTCGGGTTGTCATCCGCACACCTCTCCACCATACTTGACCCGGTTCAGGAAGGGAAAACGCCGGAAAACGCTATCAATGGCCTATCGGCACATCAAAAGCCGCGCAAGCAGCAGATCACGGCAAATATCATCACCAGCGATCTGATAGACAGTAAGGACGCGATAGATTTGGAAAAGGAATTTTCGGAAGCTTTGATGGAGGCCATCACCGGATTAGGTACATCGGACCTGGATGCCTTCATTCATGAACCGGACGAGGTAAGCCTGGTAATTGATCTGTGCGAATCGCCAGAGGACTACTGGACTATCCAGGTTGAATACGGCGAGGCAGGCTGGTCCAGATCCGAGGCATTTATGATGGTCTATGACGTAATGAGGGCTGCAGGGATCGTTGCTATCCTGCTGAACGACGCCGAGGATGATGAGACTGGCATCAGCGAGGACTTGCGACCGGATGATGAGGTGCGGCATTGATGATCTTGGAATAAATGGAAGATACCAGCATGTCCGCGTCAACTGAAGCTAATTCCGTCCTCATCCTCACCATCAACGACTGTCCCGGCATGCGTGTGGTCCGGGTCATCGGGCCGGTCTATGGCACGGGTGTCCGATCCCGCAATATCGTCGGCAATCTCCTGGGTGGCATGCGCGCCCTCTTCGGCGGCAAGCAGGCCGGGTATCTGAAGATGATTGCCCAGACCCGCGATGATGCCCTGGAACAACTGGCCGAGCATGCCCGGTCCCTCGGCGCCAATGCCGTCCTGGGGATGCGGTTTGATTCCGGTGAGGATGAGGATAGTTATTCTACGGGCACCGCTATTGATATAGGATTCCCTTTGCCCCTACCGCCTACCACGCCAAACTTTTTGCCCACGATCTGACCCGGCGATTCGCCGACGATGGCACTAACCGGCTGTCTGCGTAAACAATGGTCACAGGAAACAGGGGGTCAGGCAACCATTCTTGCAAATTCTTGGTATGGCCAGAGGCATACATGGGGTACTGAAAAATCCTTAGAAGCTGCTATCATGCCCGAAACCGACAACATAAGGCAGATCATGACCGCCGCAACCATCCATGACATTCTCCAGCAATACCGCCAGTTATCGCGGGATGAACTGGAGAAAGGCAAACGATTTGAACGGATGATTGCGCAATTTCTGCGCACCGATCCCCAATATGCCAATCGACTGACGGAGGTTTGGCTATGGAAAGACTGGCCGGATCGCTGGAAAGAGGATAATACCGGCATTGACCTGGTGGCACGAGAAGCGGATACCGGGAATTATTGGGCGATCCAGTGCAAGTTCTATGATAATGACACCCCCCTTAAAAAAGAACATATCAGTTCCTTTTTGGCGGATTCCGGTAAATCTTTTCAGGTGGACGGCCAGGAACAGACCTTTTCCTTTCGCCTGATCGTATCTACTTCCGATAAATGGGGCCGAAATGCGGAAGAGGTGACGGCTAATCAGAGTGTTGGGGTCGGCATTCTCTATCTCAATGAACTGGCCGACAGTCCGGTGGACTGGAATGCTTTCCGTATCGAGCAGCCGCAAAACATGATCCTGCGGCCCAAAAAAACGCTCCGCGAACATCAGACGGAGGCCATCACCGCAGTACAGGATGGATTCCAGACAGAGGATCGGGGAAAGCTCATCATGGCCTGCGGTACCGGCAAGACCCTTACCGCCCTGCGCCTTGCTGAACAGACAACGCCATTGGACGGATTCGTGCTGTTTCTGGCGCCGTCCATCTATCTGGTCAGTCAGACCCTTCGGGAATGGAGCGCGGAATCGCTCTCGCCATTCCATGCTTTTGTCGTCTGCTCCGACAGCAAGGTGGGAAAAGAGGAAGAAGACATCCGTCTGGAGGATCTGGCTTATCCCGCCACAACCAATCCCGAAAAGTTGGTTCAGGCGATACATCGGGCATCCCAGGACCGGCGCACGGTGATTTTTTCCACCTATCAGTCCATTCAGGCCGTTATAGATGCGCAACGGATAGGCATGTTGCCGGAATTCGATCTTGTGATTTGCGACGAGGCGCATCGTACCACAGGCCTGACACTGCCTGGAGAAGATGCGTCTGATTTTATCAAGGTGCATCAGAATCATTTGATCCGTGCTAGAAAACGCATTTACATGACCGCCACTCCGCGTATTTACAATGACAAAACCAAGACGAAAGCCGGAGAGAAAGAGGCGGTCCTGTATTCCATGGACGACACGGAACTCTTTGGTCCGGAACTGTATCGTCTGAGTTTTGGAAAGGCGGTCGCACGGGATCTGCTTTCTGAATACAAGGTGCTGATCGTCGCGGTGGACACCGAAGCCATGACCGCACTCGCCAATGACTATAACGCTTTCAAGCTGGACGACAAAAACGCCATTGACATAAATTTCGCCACCAAGATCATTGGGTGCTGGAAAGGGCTGTCCAAACAGGGATTGAAGGTCATCGACGAGGAAGGCGAGCAGCAGAATCTCCTCGAAGATACGGCGCCCATGCGTCGGGCTGTGGCCTTCTCAAAATCCATCAAGGCGTCTCAGGAAACCGTTGCGGCATTCCGCGATCTGGTCCGCATGTATCAGCAATTACCGGAAAGGGAACAGCATGGCATGGTGGATTGCCGCCTGGAGCATGTGGACGGCAAGATGAATGCCGCGATCCGGAAAGAGGCTCTGGACCGGCTCAAGGAAAACGTGGCGGAAGGTCAGTGCCGAATTCTCTCGAATGCGCGCTGCCTGTCAGAAGGGGTGGATGTTCCGGCGCTGGATGCCGTGGTGTTTTTTGATACCCGCGAATCCATGGTGGACATTGTGCAATCCGTAGGCCGCGTCATGCGCAAAGCGCCGGGGAAAACCCACGGGTATATCATTCTTCCAGTGGGTATCCCCTCTGAAAAGGTGAAGGATTATAACACCTACATTGAAAATGACGGACAATTCAAAGGGATCTGGAAGGTCATCAAAGCCTTGCGCGCCCATGACGAACGCCTGGTGGATGAATCGGAGTTCCGGCGTCGGGTCAATGTCATCGGTAAAGAACGCGGTGGCGGCAGCGGGGAGTCCCAGGACGGTACGCAGGGGGTGATCGACTTCCCGATGGTACCCATCGACCGTATTGAAGAAGCGGTGTATGCCGCGATCCCAAAAAAACTGGGGGACCGTGAATACTGGAGTGAATGGGCCAAAAGCGTAGCCCTAATTGCGGAACGCCTGATAGATCGCATCGAGGATTTGCTGGAACGGCGGGATGGTGGCGCGGCATTCAGCGACTATCTCAAGGGCTTGCGGAAGAACATCAATCCGGCGATCAGCAAGGAAGAAGCCATCGATATGCTGGCACAGCATATCCTGACGCGCCCCGTTTTCGACGCCCTCTTTGAGGGCCATACGTTCACCCGTGAAAACCCCATTTCCAAAGCCATGCAGCGCATCGTGGAGGTGCTGGACAAGCATGAGGTGGATGCAGAAACAGAAGATCTGGGGAAATTCTACAATGATGTCCGGGAGCGGGTGGCTTTAGCCAAAAGTGACAAGTCACGGCAGGATGTGATCAAGAACCTGTACGACACCTTCTTCAACAATGCGTTCCCGCGCATGGCCGAACGTCTTGGGATCGTCTATACCCCGGTCGAAGCAGTGGACTTTATCGTTCATAGCGTGGATGCCGTGCTCAAGAGTCATTTTCAGACCCACATCAGCGATCATGGCGTGCAGGTCATAGACCCCTTTGCCGGAACCGGCACCTTCATCGTGCGCCTGTTGCAATCCGGTCTGATCCGGCAGGAGGACCTGCTTTACAAATACCAGAACGAACTGCACGCGAATGAATTGGTGCTGCTGGCCTACTACATTGCCGCCGTCAATATCGAGAGTGCTTTTCATGCGCGGATCGGGGATTACCAGCCCTTCGAGGGTATTGTGCTGACCGATACTTTCCAGATGGGTGAGCAGGATCAGGGGAATGTATTGGACGGCCAGTTTTTACGAGAGAATGCCGAGCGGGTGGAACGCCAGAAGAGGCAGACGATTCGGGTCGTGATGGGCAATCCGCCCTATTCCGTGGGCCAGACCAACGCGAACGACAACAACCAGAACCAGTCCTATCCCAAGCTTGATGAGCGTGTGCGCGTGACCTACGCGGCTCAGTCCACGGCGACCAACAAGAACAGCCTCTACGCCTCCGAGATCAAGGCGCTGCGCTGGGCCTCAGACCGTATCGGCGACGAGGGTGTGGTCGCTTTTTTAACGAACAACAAGTTCACTGACGGCAACACGGCGGACGGCCTGCGCAAGTGCATGGCGCGGGAGTTCAGCCATCTGTATGTGTTTAATTTGCGTGGATCTATTCGTGGACGCACAGGAGATGATGCGAAGAAGGAGGGCCAGAGCATCTTCAACATCATGACGGGCACGGCTTTATTATTGATGGTCAAAGACCCGCAGCACCAGGGCGCGTGCGAACTGCGCTATCACGACATTGGCGACTATCTCGACCGGGAAGAAAAGCTTGCCATCATTGCGGATTTCGGCAGCATCGCGGCCGTTCCCTGGCAGAGGCTCACACCCAACGAGTCAGGGGACTGGATCAACCAGCGGAACCCGGAGTTCGAGGGGTTTGTGGCGCTGAATAATGACCCAAGGGCAATTTTTTCGGTGCGATCACGTGGTGTTGAAACGAGTCGCGACGACTGGGTTTACAACTTTAGCCGATCTGCGGTGGCAGGTAACATGCGCCGCATGATCGACTTCTATAACAGCGAGGTCGCCGCGTTCGGAGTACAATGCCGCGCAGCAGGCAAGGATGCGGAGAAAACAGCACAGCGGCTGATCGACACCGATCCGAAGAAGATCAAATGGACGGGCGGGTTGATTGCTGATCTTGGGCGGGTTCGTTTTGGTGAGTTTGATGAAGCCAAGATTGGCGTCTCGATTTACCGTCCATTCTGCAAGTCATGGATTTACTACGACCAGCAGTTCAATCATCGTTTCAAAGGAAAACTTTTCCCATCGACCCATCACCCCAACCTCGCTATTACAATCCCAACAGTTGGCGGAAGGGTCGATTTTTCTTGCCTCGTTGTGAATACATTGCCCGATCTGAATCTTATGCAGGGAACGCAATGCTTCCCCCTCTACAGCTACGAGAAAGCCATCGACGTGAAACCCAAAGGGGATCTGTTCGGGGATGCGGACACCCCGAAACCTGATGCCGATGGGTATATCCGCCACGACGCCATCACGGACGCGGCGCTGGCCGACTACCGGGCGGCCTATGGGGATGACAGCATCACCAAGGAAGACCTGTTCTATCATGTCTACGGTATCCTGCACGCGCCGGACTACCGGGAGCAGTTCGCCGCCGATCTGCGCAAGATGCTGCCGCGCATTCCGCGTCCGGGAAGTAGTAAGGATTTCTGGGCGTTCAGCGACGCAGGACGGGAACTGGCAGATCTGCACCTACATTACGAGACCGTGGAGCCGTGGCCGCTGGAAGAAGTCCTGACATCCACCGTCGAGGACTGGCGCGTAATGAAGATGCGCTACCCCAGCAAAGCGGACAAGAGCAGCATCATTGTCAATGCCCACCTAACCATCAAAGGTATCCCGCCCGAGGCGCTGGAATACGTCGTCAACGGCAAACCGGCCATCGAGTGGGCCATGGAGCGCTACCAGGTCACGACCGATAAGGACAGCGGCATCCACAACGACCCGAACGCCTGGGGCCAGGAGCATGGCGATTCGCGCTACATCGTCGATCTGGTCAAGCGCGTGGTGCGGGTGAGTATGGAGACGGTGCGGATTGTGAAGAGATTGCCCCAGATCACCTCATGAGTTGGCTACAGACTATATTCGCATCTCTATTGGGAACCGTTGTCGGGTCTTCGGTAACTGGCATGATAGCAGCGCGCAATGAAGATAAACGAAAACAAACCTTAATTATTGAAGGGCTTGCCTCGGTACGGACTGAGCTCCTGATAGCGGCAAATCGGGTAACGAGTTCTATACTCAGTGCGCGGATGGCAATGGATACGGGACAACTTCCACCAATCGGTGATGATCTTACACTAATGTATCGCACCCACGCGTCAATATTGCATATAAATCTTTCAGCAAAAAATATGCTTTTTATAACGGTCGCCTATTCCTCCCTTGGAATATATGCCCAAGGCAGAAGTGTTAAAGATCATCCAAGCCAATTTTCATTCACTTATGGCTTATATATGAATACGCTGAGTGCTATATACAATTCCTATGTGCTTCTTGGAGAAATATTATTGTCCAAATACAAAACTTCTATTCCTTCTGAGTTCCCTGTTTTTTACCTCGGCGCACATGCTGTCTGCCAAGCCTGCGATATAGAACTCAGGAAGTTTAGAAAAACTCCCGTCGATAGCTTTGGGGATAAAACGTCTGATATGCGGAACGATATTAGAAATGTCAAAGCCTTTGCCGACTGCTTGTTGATGAACATGAAAGAAAAAGGATATAAACCCACGGAATTGGAAATATCATCTACTTCATAGTGCAGTCGGATGTAACACCATTAATTTATTTTCCAGCACAGGCACGCGCGATCAGTCCCATCTTCAGTCCCTCCGAAAATACCCGATAGATGGACACACCCCACATGCGGGACCGCTCGGATTGTCTTATTCATCTCTGATGGGGTCATGGCGGTCATCTCAGAATCTCAATGCGCCTATTTCCTCAAACGTGGCCAAGGTTGGAATATGGCTGTCATACGCTTCCGTTTCCAGAAGACGTTTGGTTGGAATCAGGTAAAAACCTTTCTGGCTATAGCGAATGCAAGATGGTGTGATCCGGAGACGCGTCATGTAAAATCTCCCGTGCGGCGTTGATCTGCGCCGCATTGATACCAATTGCCCGTGGTGAGATCGCGAACAAATGTTCAGCGATGGCAATTTCAGTGCCGATATCGACTTCGGCTGCTTTGAACGCAGCCGCGAGAGCGGCACTGTCGACGCCATTCCGCCGCGCGACGTAAGCCAGGGACAGAAGGTTCTCCGTGTCACCTGCGAGAGTGCGGATGAAGTCTGCCAAGATCGGCTTCACCTCGGCACTGAGGGCAACGCTGTTAGGCCCGGTAGGGCCGGAAAGCCATTTCGCCCTGCGGATCGCGAGGTGTCGGACGGCTTCTGACCAGAACTCTCTATTCAATTGGTCGGTGGCAGCCATTTCGCGGACGGCCTCGTGGAGACACGGAAGCAAGTTCTCTATGGCCGATGAGCGATCATATTCGAGCGGACGCTGTGGCTCAATCAGGTGGTCCAGCATCATGAGGCCGACACTGAACTGAAGCATAAGAAGCTTGGCGGCCTCATTTCTACCTTGCCAGCCATCGTTCTCGGTCTCGTCGGGGTCTCCAAACTCAACGATTTCGCGCAATGTGTCCGTCGAGTCCCAAAACTGTTTCCACAGATCGTCGGCACGTCCAGCCTCGACCATCGGGATGGCGAGGAGGCGAGCGCCATATCCGTCAGCCCTTGGCCCGGCACCCTCAAAGGGGATAGCGTGGAGCTTGAGGCTTTGACCAGGTTGCGTCGGCCATTCATCGGGGGAGATGTGCCACTCGTCGAAGAACTCAGATGGGGAAGGCATTGAAGATTTCCTGCCGAGTGCGATCAACGCGCCGGCCGCGACCTGACACCAGGGCTCCCAGGGTTCCGCGTCCGGCGCAGGCTCCGGGCTCCAACGATCCGCTGGCATCTTGACTATGAGAGCCTCAAGAAGCGCGTCCTCGATGAAGCCTTGTGAAGCTGCATCAGTGGGATGCGGAAGCGGGTTCGCCGACACGGCTGGAATGGCGGTCCGGACGAGCCAGTTTCCCCATCGCGTCATGCATCCAACGGCATCCGCGCGCGGCGCGATGGTCTTTGCGACTTCGGCGGCGAGACTCTTGATATCGTTGGTCGCCTCGGAAACTTGGTTCGGGGTGGGCTCGTGGCCGAGCCCAAACTGGAACTGATCTCGCGCGATCCCCAGCAGGAGCGGCAGGATCAGAGAACCGTTCCACTTCGCCTGTTCCCCAAAAGCTGCTGGTGCCACCGAAGCCACAGCCTTCCAGCGTTCAAACCGCCACGACGCACCGCACCACATAAGCGCGTGCGCCACAGGATCGGGGTAATCGTAGAGAGCGAGCAACCGGACAAACTCGGCCACGTCGATTTCGGCAACGATTGACAGAACATGGTCATCGTCGCTACCGACCGCATGAAAGCTGTGCTCGAAGCCCCCACGCCAGAGAGCTGAGAGCTGGGGATGCCTTTGCCAGTGCTCCCTCTGATTTCCGCCAGTCTTTTTTTCGCGTTGGATGGCGCGGCGTCCCGGGTTTTGGGCGGCCACTTCCACGATGTTACGTGCGATCACGAAGAACTGGTCTCGGAATGTGGTTTCAGTGGACGCGGCAATGACCGCTTGGGGCAGGAAGGTTTCGAGCGGGGCAGAGTGCCAGGCCAGGGACCATAGATACTCCCACATCTCGCGTGTGGGCGTTTTTCGGAGCGCCGCGATGCCAGCTAGAGCCAGCACGACCTGGCGCACGGTTTCGTCATAGTCGCCAAACGTGTTCTGCTGATCGATGGCCGCCGATAGCTCGGCGAGTTTCTCCCGCGGGTCAACCTTCTCTTTGAAGGCGTCAACCAGGGCCTGAATTAGAGCCGTGAAAGCACCGGTCGCTTCTACCTCGCGGAGAAGATTCGCAGGGATGTCCGCAAGCCGTTGCTGCGGGACATGGACGGGGTTGCTTAACCGATATCGGCGCTCTTGCGGCCACTCAACCATGGCGCCCTCTGTGTTGAACATCGCTGTCGCCATTCCAGGCGTCGTCAAAGAAGCGTACCGCTTTGTGGGCCTCAGCATCCCAGCCCCGTGTGGCGGCATTTACACGGTTGTGGAGCCCCCCAACCGTGGCCCCAAAGTGCCAGAGCTCGTTGTCGATAACGGCGAAGCGGTCATGCACGTAAGGAAACTTGCTGCCAAGAGAGAATCTGATCTCAATCTTCGCCGCACCAGCTCGCCGTGGCGCGCGTTGGTTTATGGTCGCAACATGCTCGTTGAACAGTTTCTGTATCTCGCATTGCTCCGTCCGATTTCCATGTGCATTGGTCAGGAACCGGATATCGTTAGCAACTAGTCCATCGGGAAGCCAGAAGAGGATTTGCTCGTACCGACTCTGCCGGGATTGAACTTCCTGCGGCTTGAAGAGAAAGTCGTCGAGAACGAGGATACGATTTTGGGCCATCCAGGCGGCCTCGACAAACGCGGTGAGGGCTTCAGGTGGACACGCAGCCTGCCGGGCTTTGATAGCAGGCAAGCTTGGAAACGCGCAGGAATCTGAACCTCTGCTGTCATCACCGTAGCCGGGGAATGTTGGCCAGAGAATTTGCGGCTCCGGATAGGGGCGGGTGACAGGCGCGGTCACGTTGACGGAACGTGGAGGGGCCAATGGCACGGGTTAGGTTCTTCCCGAAGGTGAGGCTGGTGCCAGCCGGCGCTGCGAAGCATAGGTTTCAAATGGCAGCGCTAGGCTCGCCATTGCTCGCAGCCTTGCGAGGATCGGTTCACTGTCCGGTACGCTGAGAATGAGTGAGGCACGCTCTCCCAGCGCGTTGAGCGAATTGCCGAGGAACAGAACCTCGTCATCGATTACCAAGAACCGGTCATGAAGCGGTGGTGATTTCCCGCTCAAAACCAAAGTCGTGACACTTTTCATTCCTCGTGCACTGAGCGTCGCGAGCGCACTGGCGAAACTCGTTAGTCTTTCGTCCTCAGTCACTATACTGGTGGAGTTCTTGACCGGCTCCTGATCTCCATCCTGCCGCGTGCGGCAGTCCTCGGGGTGCGTGCTCTCGAAGGCGAGCCGCGACGTAAGGATGGTGAAGTCGATCCGGGTGCGTGGAACCGCATGTAGAAACTGCGCAATTTGGAGCGCCCCGAAATAGGGGTCAGCAACCATCACCGACGATCTGGCTCTTCCGATTTGCTCGCGCAAGAACGAAGATGCTTCATTGCGCTGGCCACCATCAAACCAGGTCTGCTTGTACTGTTTTGCAGCGACCCTTCGGATACGGCGCTGCTCCGCCTCGGCCACTTTGGCGATCGCATTGTCGTATCGCCCTTCACCGACCTCAATCGGGATCTCATGCGCATATTCGGTGACCTCGTAGCTGTCGGTTGAGCTACGCGGCGACTCTGTCCGCGGAACTCGGACCCTGACCCTACGACCCGTCACGCCGAGCGACAGCTTCACTGCGCGAATGAATGGAAGCGGCTGTTGGTAAGCGATGACCCCCTGTATGGGGTGTGAGATGACATAGCCGGTTTGATCGAACGGTAAGGCACTTTCGATAGTAACTAGGCCATCGGCTGGGACATCGACAGTTTCAAACCGTGATAGGAGATTGGATCGGCGCTCGAGAACCGTCAGTTTCAGGTCGTCGAGGCTTTGACCTGGACGGGGCACCAGCCGGTAGACGAGGCGCTCGTCCCCATCATTGTCCTGTGCAGGAACCAAGGAGTGCTGGACGCGGCGCAGGACGGGATCGGGAACGACAAGAACCAGTCCGCCGAGATATTCGGTGTAGTCCGAGAGGTCAAGATGCAGGCGGCGCTTCAAGAAGCTGATGGCCGAGCCATCAGCGATGACAGCTTCGAAGCCGGTGTTGTCGCCAAAACGGCGGTGGATGCGCGGGGCTCCGGGTCCGCGGAATGGCGCAGGATCACCTGGCCCACCTGCATTCGAGAACAGATCGGTGCCTAGCGGGACGCCAAGGGAAGGCCACTGCGGGTTGTCCTCGAAGGAGGTTGGCGAGAGGGGAACGCCGTCCCTGTTCCTTTCGTCTTCGGTTGAATCAGTCGGAACAGGGGTTGTGATGTCATTCGCTCCAGCATCGCGATACCAGTCTATGGCATCACGCGCGCTTAGGACCGTCCGCTTGAAGAAAACCTTGCCGTTTCTACCCTTTAGCTTGTGACAGTCAAGCTTCTGGGCGCTGGGCGGGAGTGGACGATCCCTTGTAAGAAGGGAGACCGAGCCGAAAAGCAACCGAGCCTGCGATGCCGAGGCCGGAAAAAAGGTCGCAAGTCGAACGACGGCCCAATCGAACGCGCTAGCGAATTCACCTTCCTGAGCAGCCGTCATCAAGCCCCGCCAAGTAGTTCGCGTTCCACCCGCCTGCCTTATCCTTGCTGGGTATATTGCGCGTGATGAGAACATCGATGTTGCGCAAGTTTTTTCCCAACTGCAATGTATACCAATGGCTGACACCCACTTTTAAGTGTAACCATGTTGTTGGTATCGGACAAGAACATACGTTGACCATGCTGGACGAGACATCACCGAGCGCCAGCAATATCCAATATCGCTAACGGCAAACCTGCGCCAAGCGAAGCGCGAAGCAGGATGGGGTCTCGGGGCGTAGCCCTGAGCAGGTGGGCTGTAGGAACTGGTCCGCGTTAGCGGGCCGGGTCCTACCTGCCCCTACCCTGCCCAACAATTCACGAAGCGGCGACCACGATTTGCCCATCATACGTCCCCACCGTCCCACCATCGTGGCAATAGTGTAATGACCAGACCATATCCGTGGATAACGGGAGACTTCCATGGGCTGTCCATACCATATCCGTTCCGGCAGTGGCGCGTTCGTCCCATAACTGGGCACATCCTGAGCGCAATGGGTAACCAGCGGACCATAACCGCGCCATAACCGGAGTGAAAAACCCGCATCAGGTCTGACTATTCCCAATACAGGGTGAAGCTATGAAACGGCAAGGAGAATACGATGACGCAGACAAGAAGCAGCCAGTGTGATCCGGCAGTTCTGGATGATCTGGCGCAGGATTTCCGCAAAATTGCCGGGAAGCGGCCTGACGGCATGGTGTCAAAAAAATCCATGACGTCGGCCATTATTCGTGAACTTGTAGCGGTGGCAAAATTTGGCGATCCGAGAATATGGTACGTGCGGGCCATTGTTGACCGGGGCTTTGACCGGAAGACGGCCTATAAAATCGTGAGGGAAGCCTACCGGCAAGCGGAAACCAGGTGGAAGGCGGAGATGTCTGCAGGTCAGCCATACCGCGACAAAGCCAATATTTCCAAAGCCCCTTCCGCGACATCTGGTGGTGGCGAGACTAAAACTGCGCCAGCGCAAGTGGCGAAGACAGAAAAGCCATTGAATGGTGATGTCCGCGAATCTGACGGCTTTGTCTACGACAAGGACATGCGTGACTATCGGGATCAGGCAACGCTGACAAGCGGTTTTCGTTTCATCAGGGAAGATATGGTTTGGGACGCCCGCGAGGGGAAGAAGGTTCTGATAAAGACCTTGCCGGATGGATACAAGCGAATCGAAGATGGCTGGGAGTGGGATGCCAGCATGTGCCGGTATCGGGACCCCAAAGGCGGTAACAATCCCTACGGACTGAATCTCGCGAAATAAAATAACCGCCATCAGGTTCCGGCCTGCCGATAGAAGGATGAAGCGGTACCTTTTATCGGCAAGGAGCCTGACATGAAGCGGATGATTATTTTTTCACATGGAGACAAGGGCGGCGTTGGTAAATCGGTGGTGGCGGCGTTGCTGGTGGATATGGCCCTGCAGCGGTTCGGCAAGGCGAGTCTCATTGAGGGGGACACCACAACCCCGGATGTGTATGGCCGTTATAGCGATTACGACACGGTACTCAGCGCGGCGCTTCCGCTGAACCTCGCGGGTGATGCCAGCACGGCCATCGCCAATCTGGCGGGATGGCTGGAGAACTCCAATCAAAAGGATCACGCAGTGACGGTGGTCAACCTGCCGGCCAACGCCAGCGAGACGCTGGACGGTTTGGCGGACATGCTGATACCAGTTTGTGAGGACCTCGACTACGACGTGGCTGCCTGCTATTCCATCGGCAAGGGCGCCGATGCAGCCAACTCCCTGAAACGGTCCCTGGAAGACGGTTTCCTGTCCCGCCTGGATCCGGAGCGGCGCATGGTGGTGGTGCCAGAGTTTTTTGGCGCCATGAATTCCTTTGTGTGGTTCACCCGCCCGGATGCTGGCGCCTACCGCTACCTGCAAACCGTCGTTCCCAAACTTGAGCCGACGCCTGTAGCCGATCTGATCTTTAAGACCGGTGGTGCGTTTTCGGACATGGAGCGCCGCAAGCCTGACGGATTCGGCGTGTACCACACCCACGCCCTGCGGCGCTGGCTGCAAGCATCTCATGCCGCACTCGCGCCGATCTTCCCAGATTTGGATGCGGAAGACCGTGGTGTTGCGGAACGGGGAGGAGAGGAGGTCGGTGATGGCGACGCCTGACATTAAGACCTTTCTGGTGGACGGAGGGATGCCCGGTTGCGGGCGGTCCCTCGCCGTCCGGACGCTGGCGGACATGTATATCCGGGGCTATCGGGATACAAAGCTCTCGCACGGGCGGGTGCCCAAAGCGCGGGTGTACGTCTGGGATGCCTGTAACGATCCGGAAACGAAAACCGGTTATCAGATGTGGCATGAGCGCGGTGAGGCCACGGTGCATACCGGAAAACTGGATAGCGAACAAGGGGCGCAGGCTTACGGGATCATCGCTAACCTCGCTTTGGATGCGGCACGGGATGGGCCAGTGCGCTTCATCATTGATCTGCCAGCCGTCCAGGATAGCGAAATGTTGGAGAAACGCCTGATGAACGGCATGCTCAAGGAGCTCAACGCCATCCCCATCTGGATACTCACCCGCCAGGCCATGAGCCTGGGGCTGCTGGCCGACCGGGTGGATGTGATGCCGGAGATCTACCGGAATCGTGGCGTGGTCATCCGCAACAGTAAATTTTCCCGGTGGAACAATTATGTGGAGTGGTGGAACTCGGGGCTGCGGCGGGCGCTGGTGGAGCATGGCCGCTGGCTGGACCTGTACATGCTCTTTTGCAACCAGTACGCGCAGGCGGCCATGGATATGGTCATCCCCAACATGCCGTTCAATATCGCCAATGAAAAGGCCCTGGCCGATGGTTCGTGGATGGGCTTGTGGCGGGTCGGCCTGGCGCTTTTCGCGGGGTCAGAACTGGATGAGTGGAACGTCATAGAGACGCTATAAGGGAGGATCGGGAACATGGAACAGGAAACGCAGGAACACCAGAGAAACGAAGCCTTTGACACCATGCTGGGCCGTGGCCGCCGCAAGCCGACGGACGAGGAACGGCGGGACGCGCAGTTGATGATGGACAAGCTCAGGATGAACGACGACGACCCCATGTGGTGGTTCATCGCCAACCAGCCGGTCGGCAAGCCGGATCCGGCGGCGATGATTCAGTTGGCGGAGTTGGGCAAGGCCATCGAATCCGTCAACAATCTGGGCAGGACCATCGATAGCCAGACGCTGGCGGCCAATATCAAGCTGCTGCAGGACACCCGGACGCAGGTGGACAGCCTGAAATTCGTGCATGACGAGACCATGAAATCGCTGAACGCGATCAATGGCTCGGTGGCGAAGTCGGTAGCGATCCATGAAAAGGCGACCAACCATCTTGCGCTCTGGGCCGTCCAGAAACTCAAGGATCACCATTTATTTTACGTGCTGCTGATCATCGCCGCGCTGGCAAGCACAGGCTGGTGGTATGCGAGCCATGACGGGTATGCGCAGGCGTTGCATGCCGCCGAGCTTTGCCGGGCGCAGGGCAAGCCCATCTATCTCAACGGCGGCGGGATCGCGTGTCACCCGCCGAAGCCGAAAAAGCGGCAAAACCAACTCCAGCAGGGCAATTTATGAACAGGGTTATGCTTCTTCCCCGCACCCTCGCCGCCACCTCACGAAGCGGGGCCATCACGTCCGTAGCCACACGGTCGGTCCTCGCCGCGCTGCTGGGACTGTCCTGGCAATACGAGCACTGGGGTCCAATTATTTCCTTGATCCTCATTCCGCTGGTGGTGATGGGAGGAACGCGCCGGGACCGGTACGGGGTCGCCCTGGCCTACTATCTTGCGGGCAGCTATGTATTGCCCGGCGGAGCCAGCGTGTTCTTCGGGCCTGGGCATGTGCTGGAGGGGATATTTCTCTGGCTCGCCAGTTCGGCGTTGCTGGCGGCCGGGTGGGCCTTCGCAGACCGGCCATGGAAGGTGGTCGCCGCGCTGATGGTGGACGCCTTGCCGCCTTTGGGACTCTTTGACTGGCTGTCACCATTGGCCAGCGCCGGGGTGTTGTTTCCGGGGGCGTCATGGGTGGGACTGCTGATGTTGCTGACGGGCGTCTACCTGTCCGTCCGGTGGATGACGCAAGGTCTTCCGATAGATCTGAAATGGCGGCATGTCTGTACGGACACGCTCGGGTTTCTGGCAGGCATGGCCCTGATGCTTAATGTCTTTACCGCCGTCAATCCGGCAGTGGTACCGAAGGGCTGGACCGGGATGAACCTGCATCTGGGGCCTATCACGGGGAATATCATGGCGGACATGAACCGTAATCAAGAATGGATACGCCAGACGCAGGCCAAGGCTGGTTCAGCCAAGGTGGTACTGCTGCCGGAGACGTTGACAACCTGGTGGGCGGGCAATGCGGCGGAAGTCCGGCAGGCCGTACCCAATGGCCAGACCTGGCTGGTTGGCGCATCCGTTCCGGTCGGGAGCGATCTGCTGGCGGATGGTATCGAGGCGGTGACCTCGTCGGCGCATGAGTCCGGCGGCAATGGTGGTTTGGGGGAGAGGGGGAAGGGAAAGGGTGGCTGGGCCTTGCCGGGTGCAACCTTGCCGAGTGCAACTCCGCTGTTCATTTCCGCATTCCCGATGCCGGTGTCCATGTGGCATCCGTGGAGTCAGAGCCACGGATATGTCCGGGCGGACGGCGTAGACTACGAGGCGTCCTGGTGGGAGCCGGTACGCAAGGTGGATGGGGTGCGCGCCTGGGCATCCATCTGTTATGACCAGATCTTGCCGTGGGTGTGGATGGAAGGTGTGGTGCAGGATCCGCAAGTGGTCCTGCTAACGAACAACGAATGGTGGGCCAGGGGAACCGGGATACCGGAAATTCAGCGAGCTACGGCATGGGCATGGGCGCGGCTGATTGGGGCACCGGTGGTGGAGGCGGAAAATTCATAGCCTCGAACCACTAACAGGGCACCAGGTACTATCAACGCTCCAGATCGTCCCTATGGATACTACGAGAACGTTGCACAGCCGGCCTGGCAGAAAAGATCAAGTCTGCAAACAGACGGCTGTCGCCATTGTACGCTGCTATGGATGCGGCGATATTCTGTTCTGGAGATATCCCTTGCCAAGAAATTTTGTGTCCGCTCCACTCTCCAACCTGCGCCATGAAATATCTTTGCGCTCTCCCATTGCCATCCCGGAATGGGTGAAGTACGTTTATTTCTCCAAGGTAATGCCCAGCGCGGTCGGCAAATTCACGGCGTTTTTTCCCTGTGAGCCAGTTTTCCTTTTCGAGGTCCTTGAAAAGTTTGGTTCCAGCAGAGTCTATCGCCATGGCCGACGCGAACCGTGTATGTCCTTTGGAGATATCTATGGTCCGTATTTCTCCTGCCCACGAATAAATATCCTGAAACAGGTGCCTGTGTATGGCTTTTAGGTGGTCCATGTCGAACGGCGGGATAGGGCGCACGTTTTGGTACAAGTCCGATGATCGTGCATACGCTATATTATATTCGGCACTCTCAAGATTCTGAGCGTTCGTAATCCCCAGGAGGTTTTTTAGAATGCCGGTTGATTCATCGATATAAGGATCATTCTCTCCTTCGTACATGCTTTTCCTTCACTAATTGCACCAGCTCATCCGCAGTGATCTTCCCCTTTGCCCATAACTGCGCGGCATCCTGCGTTTCCTGGCTGACATTTCCGCCTTCCAGCCGTTGATTGGCTAGTGCTTCTCTCAAAATCTGTTGCCTTTGCTCAGACATGATTTGCTGCTCCGCGTTGGTTACCCAACTCAACCGATCTCAATTATACCATACGGATTCAGGCACCCTCTACCTCAGCCGAATGGCGGGCATGGTTGCCAGCACCTATTGGCCATACCGAGCCTTTTCCCAGAACGCCAGCCAGTACCGATTTTACGCCCGTTAACAAAAAGCGGTAACCATCAGCCACGCTTTCCCTTCCCCTTGCCACCCATCGCCTTCCACTTCTCCCCCAGCACCGCCGCATCGGCCATGCTGGCGGCAGCCTTGTCCGGCCACCAGGCGGTCGAGCACTTCTGGCAACGGTAATACGGTTTGCCGGTGGACGTGCTGAACTGGCCGGTGGGCTGTTTGCACTTCGGGCAATCCGGCCCTTGTGCCTCTGGCGCTTTAGCCTGACGTTCCTCGAATGGTTTGCCCGGCTGCCCATCGGCATCCTGCAGCAGACCATGCGCCTCACGATTTGAGCATGCCCAGAAGCATGCGCCGGGCTTCTTTTTGGATTCGAGCCTGCGCACGGATCCACCACAGCCTTCCACCGGGCACGGCGCGGTTTCAGGTGCAGATCCGGCCGGCATCGCGCCCAGCGTCTCCTGCAGATCGGCATAGGCCTTCGCCAACAATTCCCGGCCCTTCGCCTGGCCCTGAGCGATCCGGTCCAGCGTTTCCTCGATCTCTCTGGTGTAGTCCACGTCGCAAAAATGGAAGGGAAGGAGGGCGTCTATGGCCCTTTCACCCAGATCCGTGGGAACCAGCACCTGCTTCTGTTCAATGTACGTCCTGAAGAATAATACCTTGATGATGCTGGCGTAGGTGGACGGACGACCTACGCCATGCCGCTCCAGTTCAGCGATCAAGGTTGCCTGCGTGAACCGCTTGGGTGGCTGAGTTTTCTTCTCAACGGCTTCTGCACGGTCGGCGGTGAGGGCCGCGCCCTTGGTGAGGCTCGGCACCGGATTGCTGGCTTCCGGATCCTTTTCTTCTCCCTCATCCCCATCACCACTTTCGGCGTACAACCGCCGCCAGCCCTTATCCGTCAGCACCCGCCCGGTGGCCTTGAATATAACTGCCCGATTCTGGAACATGCCGCCGTCGAGCGTCGCGGTGGTGACTTGGTAAATGGCATCGGCAAGCTGGCTTGCCATGGCCCGCTTCCAGATCAGGCCATAGAGCGCCTTTTCCTGCGCGTCCAGTTCCGCGCCAAGGTCAGACGCATCCGTAGGACGTATAGCCTCATGGGCCTCCTGCGCGTCGCCCTTGGCCTTCCAGCGGCGGGGTTTTTCGCTCAGCGGCCAGTTACGGCGTTGCGCCTCACCTCGCAGCAAATCCTCGCCTTCCTGAGAAAGATTTGGGGAGTCGGTGCGATGATAGGTGATCATGCCCTTCTCAAAAAGACCTTGCGCCAGCTTCATGACCTGCTCGGCGTCGATCTTCAGGGCACGGCTGGCATCCATTTGCAGGGATGACGTGGTGAAAGGCGGCGGCGGAGCCTGCCGCGCGGGCTTGCTCTCGGCGGCAGTTACGATGAGGGGCATAGACGGCAACGCAACAGCCAGCGCGTCCGCGAAGGTCTTATCCTGGAAGTATGTTCCTTCCGGCATCCCGTCTTGCCAGGTGGCCCGCCATGCCCCTGCGGGGTGCAACCCACCATCCACACCGGGCATGACCGCCTGTACCTGATACCAGGTTGTGCTTTTGAATTTACGGATCGCCCGCTCGCGCTCCACAATCAGTCTCAGTGCTGGCGTCTGAACCCGTCCGGCGCTGGCCTTGGTGTTGAGGGATCGGGAAAGGGGAGGGGAGACCTCCCATCCCACAATCCGGTCCAGTGCCCGGCGGGTTTCCTGCGCGGCCACGAGGGTCATGTTGATGTTGCGAGGGGTCGCCACGGCCTTGAGGACGGCGGCCTCAGTCACCTCCTGGTACGTCACCCGGTGCGCGGTTGCCGCCTTGATGCCAAGCACCTGGGCCAGGTGCCAGGCTATCGCTTCTCCTTCGCGATCGGGATCCATCGCCAGATACACGCTATCCGCTTTTGATGCGGCGGATTTTAACCCAGCGACAATTTCCTTGTGCTTATCGTCGGTAATCTGATAATTCATCTTGAATTCCGGAGGCCGGACATAACTGGCGTCGCCGGTATGGACCAGATCCCGGACGTGCCCCAGGCTGGCCTTGACCTGCCAGCCGGAGCCCAGAAAATGCTGGATATGTTTGGCTTTTGTGGGTGACTCGACGATCAGAAGTTTCATGGCTATCCTGCTCCTGCGGTTATCTGGCTTTTCTGGTTCTTCTTACTGCAATTCGGTTGAGACAGGGGAAACGACCAGATCATGGGCAACGAATTCAGAGAATTTTCCCAATTCGTTTTTAGCGGATCGGAAGTTCGCCAGGATGTAATATCTGATCGGCTCCGGCGTTGCGGGGTCAGAAGCGGAATAAGCGCGATAAAAGTCCGCTAATGCCACTGCCATCATGCCAGGAACACCACCATTTTGAGCGGCGTACACGGCAAACAGGCGGCATGCGGACTCAAAGTGATTGTTCACATCCAGCCAGTCTGCAAAAGCCTCATCAACGCCGATACGCAACAACTGGAATCCCTCAGCAGCCAGTTCCTCCAAGTCCTTCCGACGGGAAATGTTGGAAAAACCGTCTCGCATGGCGCATTCGAAAATCTCACAGCTAATGACACGATGACCATTCTGTTGGATGTCTTCTGAAAAAAGCAGGGATTGGATGGTCACCAACTGTTGGTCCAGTTCAGCTTTCATAGCATTGCTCCTTCGTTAAACTTGTCGGTAAAAGTCAGGCCGCGCGTTCGCCACGGAATACCATGCGGTATATCTTATGCGTAGGCTCACGGTACTCCTGGAGCCGCAACGCTCCGGTATTCACCCAGCGCTGAAAATCCAGGCACGCCAGTTTTTCAGAACGGCAATCTGACCGGTGACTACATCCGTCGCACGGCGTTGGACCGCTGCAGTGCAGCGGAAACTTCATCTTTCGCTCTCATGGTAAAACCCTCCAGGACTCAGCTTTCCACAATGCACAAAAAACCAAGAATTGACAGCAACATGCTGCAGATCGACCCCACTACAGGGTGCCCGGTAGAAATCATGATGGTGAACAGGATGACGTTTAAAATGAGTAAAATAGGGGCGACAAGCTCATAGTTAATATAGTATCTAATCATTTTTATATCGATATTCATGGGGTATTTCCTCATTCATGCGCGCCGGATGGTTCCCGTCCGGCCGGGCGACGGGATACCCCGCACCTATTAAAAATACCGAGCCTTTTTTAGAAAAATGAATTCGTTGAATGAATTTGTGAGATTTCGTTGGGATATGACAAAACTAACAAAGCCTGGAGTCGCGTAATCCGGGTTTTCATCGAAAAACTCAATCCAGGACTCCATATCCATTTCAAACAAACCGGATTTCCGTAGGCGGGAAAGTGCAGAAGAAGTCCGACTTACCTTCAAAGAGGGCTGGTTCACCATCATTCGCCGCCGCAATCTGGCCTTCTTGCCGTTCACCTTTCCACCCCCCTCTCCACCAACTGCCGTTTGCCGGAGTAGAACCCGTCACCGCGATCTTTCATGACCAGATTGTCACCTGCCTTGAACTTGAAATCCGGCGTTACCGGCAACGCCAGCAATTGGCCCTTGGCGTTCTTCAGGATGGCTTCCAGTCCAATGACATTGATCACCATCCCCCGATGAACCGCCTTGCAGGGCTCAATCATCCCCAGCCGCTTGGCGTCCTGAAGCACATGCTCGCCCAGGTGCGGGCTTTTCAGGGTTTGAAGAATGCCGCGCTTGCGCTGGTCGATGGCGATGTCCTGGGCGGACTGCAGATGTCCGGAGGTGAAACCGATCGCATAACGATCTTCCGGGTCCATGCCATGTGCCAGGCCGGTCAGGCGCTTCATGCCCAAGGTCATGTAATGACTTGTGGCATCCAGAACATTGTCAAAGGCTTTCACCACCTGGTCGGCGCCGGGCACCTTGTCTTTCACCAGCGTCCGCACCTGCTTGCCAGCGTCCGCGAGATTCACCGCAAGGGATTTCGCGGCGTCCTGAATACGGGTCAGGCCGCGCGCCAGCAATGGCTTGGGATCCGGGTTCCCGACCGGGGCAATCTTGCCCGACTGGATGTCCACTGCATCGCCGGTGGAGATCATGCCGGTGGCGATGTTCTGCGCATCTTTTTTGATGTCCTGGGCCAGTTGCGCCAGTTGACCTTTTGCAGGGTGCGAACCCCGTTCGGCCACCTGCTTGGCGAAGGCGTCCACATAGTCGTTCAGGTCTTGGTGGGCGGCGTGGAATTCCTTCTCCGTGCTCATGCCGCACCACTATGGCCCAGAATCTGGCCCTCCAGAATATCCACCTCGACGGATATGCGATGAATATCTCGCGCAAGCCGGTCCACCGCTGGGGCCGCGCCGTTGATCCGGATCGGCTTCACCTTGACACCGCCGCCGGACACTTTGCGATCCAGTTCACCCAGCCGGACGGCCAGATCCGCGCTGCTCTTCTTCAATACCGCCAATCCGTTCGTGTTCATGTCAATTGCTCCTGTAGATATGTAGATAGATGGTCGTCGCTCTCATCTTTGTACCGGACATCCGGGAACCTGATGCGCATGTTTCAACGATCAACGCTCCAGAGCGGGTTTGTTATCTCGACGTTTACCCTTCTTTTCGCCGAGGTCGGCGACCAGCTTGTCCAGCGGGGTTTCCATGCGCTCCAGAGCTTTTTGGGTCATCACCGATGGCTCCGGCAGACCCTGCAACTCCCGAATCTTTTTCATGATGTCGGGAATGGCGCCGCGTGCGCTGTCGTCGGAGGCCAGCCACAGATTGGTTTTCAGCTTTGCGGTAATCCGCTCGGGCTCCTGTTCATTGCTATCCCGGTTTTTCGCCGCCTTGCCGCGCCCTTTATGATCCGTGTCCAGAATTTCAGCGTTTTCCATGAACGTCCTATACCCAATATAATTGCGGTCATTCAGGTGACTGGCGGCTTTTTGGTGAATGGTTTCCACGTCCACTTCCGCTCGGTCCAGTTCCGCTTCTCGATCCGAATCGCGGTCATCATCTCCGCCAGATACAACCACCTCTCCGTGCGTTTTTGCGGGGGTCGCGGCATCGGCGATGTCGCGTTCCGGCTTGACGACCGCGCCGGCCCCGTCTTGACCATCGCCCCCCCAACCAGTGGCCTTCTGGTCCCATGAATACACACCATTTCGGCCGCTCACGCTGTTGGCATGGTCTCCAACCTCGCCGCTGATACCTGCCGAAAACGCGCTCGCCGCGCCGATCGGGTTGTTGACGTTGCCCATCTGCACCACGCTCAAAAGCTCTTTCACGTCTTCAGGTGAGTAACCCAATACTTTTTTTGCGGTAGAAACCGACGCGAGGAATTCGGAACGCTCCTTCGGCGGCAGCCGACCCGCCAGATCCTTGACCGGGTCACGCGTCAAAGACAGCGCCTGGACCTCCCGATTAAATTTCAGCCAGACTTGGGGAGAATCCAGGGACTGATGATGAACCATCGCGATTTCCTGGATGCGCCGCTGGACATCTTCCAGGCTCATGTGCAGCACGCTGATCGACAGAAACATGGCGTCAATCGCCTTTTCGCGAACGACGCCGGTCAATCCGGCAGGGACCAGTGTCTCGACCATAGCCTTGTTGGCGTTGGGATTTGCTGAAGTAGAGTTAACAGACGGGTTTTCAGATACCATGACGCTGCTCCAATGTGGATGTTCACATGGAGTACAGGGCGCGCGGCTACCTGATCGTTATGAGGCGGACATGAAAAAGCCCGCGATAACGCGGGCGGTGGCAGTGGAATGACGAGACCGGGCGGCGGTTTGTGCTTGTGGCGGTGGGCTGGCCCTAACTCGCCATCGCCCGCTCCTCCGCGATTTTCAGGCCCATGGCGAGGATGTGCTCCATTGCCTGCTCATTGACGACGAGGTCGCTCATGACGCCGATGACTTTGCCAGTCATGGCGGTCAGATCTGAGTGATACTGGTCCCTCTGCGTTTCGATAGGCACACCTCGGTCGATATTCGAGGAAACGGCGGGGGCGAGATTCGCCAGCAGAAATGACGCCTGGGCCACGGCGAGGTCGTGGATGAGATTCCGGTTTTCGGTGATGCGATTGCTATTGCTCATGGTGAAACTCCTTTGGTGGTGGTGGTGGGTGAAAGGAAAAAGAAAAGGGGGCGGCGGGCGCCTGGTGATGCGGCAACCCGCCAGGTCACGCCGGTTAGTCCAGGTCCACGGCGGGCAAATCCTGCTCCCACTTACGCAGCAGATCGTCCCTGACTTCGCCAACCAGACCCAGGTCATCCATCACCTGGCGCATGGTGTCCGTCAACTCAGCCTCGTCGGTGATCAGTATCCCGGCGTAATCGGTGCTCCCACCGTCATAGCAACTGTAGCTCTTGCCAAACACCAGATACTTCTCCTGGCCGTCCCGCTTGTACACGTGCAGGGAAGAGTAGTTTTGAAAATCGTCCCCACAGGTGTGGTCATAGTCGGTGGCGGCGGCCCAGGTGGTCCAGTTTTCGAGGTCGATACTGACCGGGCGCCCGTTACTCATGCGAATCGTTTTCATACTCATCTTTAAGTCCTCTTTCAATGTGTGTCAGGCCCATTTGCCTCACACTCTTTGAAAATACCGAGCCTTTTTCCTTTGTAGATATTATTCAGTGGGTTGAATGGCTTTGGCGGCGACGGCATCTTTCTTTCCCACCAGCCTTCACCACCTCTGCTGATTCACCACCAGCCAGAGAATCGCGCAGGCCACCCCCGCCATCGCCAACCCGGCCAACGGCTCCAGGGCGTTCCCGGATCTCCACCAGCGCAAGCTCCAGCGACTGCGGGACATGGGCGTCAGGATGGGGATACCGGTCGGGTTCGGTACGTCCATCAGCAGGTGCATGACGCCGCCAGCGGTGAAACCCGCCAGCGCCATGCGCAGAACGCCGCCAATCTCCAGAGGGTGTGAAGCAAAGAAACGGATAGCGGGAAGATGAATGGGCCAGATCGTCACCAGCGCTGCCACCGCCAGCCACAAAGGCCACCAGTGGGTGATCGTCCGGTGCGGGATGACCGACACCCGTATCCACTTCTGCCGAGAGCCGGAGAACTCGGCGTGCGCTATCTCCAACCAGTCCGGCGCCGATCCGCCGAACCAGCCGAAGGGAACGGCGGCCAGTGAAGATGTTCCGAACGCATGCCACCCTGCGGCGGCGACAAGAAGACCAGCGGCGAGGCCAGTGAGATGGTGTCCGGTGCGGCCCATGATAGATAACACCCCCATGAATAATGCAGTCATGGGGTATGGGGCTTTCGTTGGGCTGATGGGGAAAGTTGCTCAGCCGCGCGCATCAGACCTGGTGCGCGGCAAGATCAGCCTGTTTGCCCTGGCGGACATGGCGACAGCGGCTGGCCTGCATATCGAAATGCGCGTGCTGGATGCTGCATGACCTTTGACCGATGGATCGGTGGCGCGCGGGCAGGGGTCTTCCCTCGGCCTCAAGAGGTTTTGTTCAGCCACCCTTCCCGGTGCGCCATCCACCAGACAAACGTCTCCATATCCCGCTCCGCGCTCACTGGATAACCCAGATCCAGTAAATGACGGTGCATGAGTTTGGCGTGATGAATGGCCGCGCGGCGAGCATCATCCATCGCCCTGGAGCGCCGATAAAAAGAGATCAGGCGGGTCATCTCGTCGCGCCAGGCTGGCATCGCATGGTCGGCCCGGTCGGGGTTCCACTCGGGGTCGCCTCTGGTTCTTATCAGCCAGACGGCGAACCGCTCCGTATCGTCAGGCGACGGCGCGGGCGTGCCCGGCGGCGGTGGGGACCAGATGTTCGAAAAATCAGCAGCAGTCATTGGCATCTCCTTAACTCCATCAATCCCACGGTTCCATTCTTACAGGGCAAAGCCGCGCCTGTTTTCCGTTGGAAATACCGAGCCGTTTTCCCCCTCGCGGTAGTTTGTGGTGGTGGGAAAAAGAGGTGGGTTGCGGCGGTGGCCTTTTCTTTTCCCTCCACCACAAACCACCGTTGACGCTGAACTTGGAGTTGATTAAACCGAAAAAAAACACCCCACCACACCCCCATCGGCACTGTAAAATAGGTATCCATACACAACCGACGGGGGTGTTAAAATTGCCCGGATTGCGCTGGTTTCCGGTCGGAAATGACGGCGGACCGTGGTCCGCCGAGGTTCTTTCGGTGGTTTTTTGTCCGGTGATGGCCGCCTGCGAGCCGTGTACGGGTGATTTTCATGCTGGCGGACGGTTTTGGACAGCCGTGTGCGGCATTTTGGCGATCTTCGCCGGATTGCGGACGCGGGTTTCCCTCCGGGACGGAGTCCGGATGCGTTGATGGTGATGGGGTGCGGCTTGGCGGCTAGAACGTGGTGAGTGTGCCGTCCGGCATGCGCCACCGCCCGAATCCCTCTCGGGCGTCTTGGGCGCCGGGGTCCAGGGGTTCCAGTATCTTCGCCAGCATGGCCACAGCGCCTATCCAGTCGGGGTGATCGCTGATCTGGCGGGCGTAGACTTCCGGGGCCGCATAGAAGGACTCTGGAGCCAGAATCCCCGATGGTGCCATGATCCAGGCGATGACCTTTTCGGCTAGCATCCGGGCCGCCTCAGCTAGACTGACTCCCATCGTAACGGCGTAACTCCGTATCCGGTTCAGCAGATTCCGGGCGGCGTCCTTGCCCATCTTCGGGAGGGACAGCTTCATGTCGCGGATGTGACCATTCACGGCATCGCAGATCTCCTGCAGGCAAGTTCGTCCGCCCTCCATGGCGGATATGACAGAGACCGCCATGCTCTCTTTCGTGGCCACCTGGCACAGGTGACTCTGGAAGGACGTTTGGTAAGCGATGGTCGGTAAGTGGTAATCGCCGCCCTCCACGGGGGCGACCGGAAAATCGCCGAGGTACATGATGACCGCAGCCGGATTCTCTTCCGTGCGCCGCACCCCGCGCAGTCGCCCGACGCCCTGGGCGATTTGGGCGTTGACGCTGGACAATACGTATTTCCTTGCGTCGGCCACGGTAGGTAGCGGGAATGAGCAATCCAGTTCGTCTTCACCGCCGTTGGTGGCGATAGTCTGACCCTTCGCCACGCTGCCATCCCAGTACTCCAGCTCGATGCCATGCTTTTTCATGATAGCCCGATGGATGTGGTATTCGATTTGGTATTCCTGTGGGGTCTTGAGCGGCGCGCCCCAGATCAGCAGCGCGGCGGCATTTTCCCAGCGGTTGTGGCCACGGTCGTCGTTGCCCCAGTGGCCTAGCATGGCGACGTCCTCCAGAGTGACCCCGTATTTTTCACGCGCGTCCTCCGGGTTCGCGGGGATGTCCATGCTCTTCATCAGCTCGCGCCAATCCTTGCCACCGTAGGCCCAGCCCTTATTATCCAGCCAGCGCCGGATCTTTTCTTCCATGACGGCCGCTTTCTCCTCGCCCAGGTGGTGGAATATCGTGTGGAATTCTTCCGGCCCGGCGAATGCTGCGGCGAGGATATGGCGGATCGGCATGTGGGTCAGCACCGACACCTTGCCGGGTCCATGCAGCGCGATGAGCTCCAGCCATGCGCGCATGAATTTTCCGATCTCCCGCGGGATGGCTTTTTTCCCCAGTGCCGCCCGGCCATGCTTGTTGCCGTCCAGTATTTGGAGGACTTTGAGGTATGGCTGGGATACCGGCACGTCGATGACGGTGCCTTTCTTTCCGCCGTTTTTCCCGCCCTGAAATTGGCGGATTACGGCCTGATGTCCCTGGGGCATGGTGGCATCCAGCAGGTAGCCGCCCTGTTTCAGAAGAGTTTTGAACAGGCCGGACTCCCGGCCAACAATCAGCTTGCCGTCGTAGAAGAATACGCCCAGATCGTTTTTCAGGGCTTCATACAGTGCGTCCAGCCAGAGCCTGGGCAGTATCCACTGATCCTGACTGCCTACCAGGTACGGCCGCTCGCCCAGGGTGGACCCGTCCATCTGGTCCAGCCACTCGGGGCGGGTGGGGTATACCTTCATGAAGTCGGCCCAGACGCCGGAGATCTTCACATCACGCGGCTTCGGATCCTTCTTGGGGTCAGCGTGTTCGGCGACCTGCGCCATGATCCCCTGCATGACCGGGCGGTATTGCAGGTCGTACCAGAGGAATGCATCCCCGGCCATTTTCCTGCGTTCTTCAGCGGGAAACGTCTTGTGGTCCAGAACCCGCTCGGCATATCGCTCGATCCACCTTTGGTCAATGCGCTTGTCGGCCGCCAGGATGTTTTTCAGGATATCATCGACCCGCATTTCCAGTCTTGAGAACATTGGGATGTACTCGTCCACAATGATGAGCCGCTCTTCCAGGTTTCCGCTTTCTTCCCAATTGCCATTGTTGCCGTCCATCGATCCCATTCCGCCAGCATATCCCAGCAGGGATGAGTCGCCGACCAGAGCTTGGTGGACGGTAAATACGATTTCGGCCTTTTTGGAGGCGTCCAGACCGGCCAGATACCCATGGTTTTTGCACTGATCGGCGTGCGGGCAGTCGCCTTTGACGCCGTCCGCGAGGTCCTTTATCTGGCATCCCTGTGCCCATGGGGCGCGGTTTTCGGTCTGGAGGAAGGTGACGACCTGCCAGCGCTGGCAATTTTCTTCACTTCTGGGTTCGTGAAAGCGCAGGGATCGCATGTGCTTCAGTTTCCCTTCCTTGAATAACTGCTCCTGCATCTCGATCGCTGCCTGAAACGTCTCTTGGGCGAGGTCATTGGTGGGCGCGCCATAAATATAGGCGTGGTCCCTGTCCGCCAGCATGCGCGCCACGATCGCGCGGGTTTTGCCAGTGCCGGTGGTGGCGACCAGCCCGGACACATGTTCGCCGCCTTCGTGGAGGACCTGATTTAGGAATTCGCTGGCTTCATCTGGGGAAGCATAATACATGGTCTGATCGTCGCGCTTTTTGCCGGTCTGACGGTGCGTGTTTAGTGCCTTCTCAGCGTTTTTTACCGGGGATTCGGCTTTTTTGTCCGCCTTGAACTTTTTGGGGTTATGAACGGTGACGCTGCCTGCGAGCAGCGACTTCACCGCGTCCGGTCCGCCCGTGAGGTATGTCACCCAGGCGTCGTCTCGCGGGATCTCCGCGTTCATGTCGCTGTCCTCACTATCACCGCTGGTCTCTGGCTCCGTGCCGGGCTTGACGCGAGCGATCGGGTTGCCCGTCCAGCGAATAAATCCAGCAAAGCCCGCGTCCTGCAGGCGGGTCACGATCTCCTTCATTTCCCACTCGACCATGCCGTGGATCCATATCTGATGCGTCTTACCCTTCGCCCATTTCTCCGCCAGATGGTGGGGAATGCGAGGAGATGGCAAGGCCACGGTCTCGATGCCGGTGACCAAGTTTAACGCAAGAGCGTCTTTGCCGCCCATAACCAGCATTAGATTGTTTGGGCGTTTGATGGTTTTTTCATTCACGTCCTTGGCCTGGGGGATGATCATCGGCAGCACCGTCACCGCGGCTTCCTGATTGCGAAAAATCCGGTTCTCCGTGGCGCCCATGAAGTCCATGAGGTCACTTTTGTCGGTCAGGAATTGGATCGCTGAAACCTCCAGGCGGCCACCAGTCTGGCGGGAGTAGAGTGGGAACAGGATATTGGCCTTTCCATGCCGGGATTTCGGGTCTAGGCGCAGACCCTGTTCGGCCATGTGTTGGGCTAGGTCTTGGCCGCAGCCGGTGATCTCTGCGATTTGCTCAGTGGACGCCGGGCTTGCGGCGGCCCAGCGGGTCAGGGCGGCATTCTGCCGAACCGTTGCTGTTGCGGTATTCTTGACATCAACTTCGGTTTCCATGATTATCTTCCTTCGAATGTAGTGTGAGTGGTAGGCCAGTGTCCGCTGGCCTTTTTTTATGTCTTTCCCGCAGTGGATTTGCCGAGCAAACTTTTCCAGGCTCCACGCCATAGGCATCTGGTTATGGGGTTGGGTCGGGCCTGATCACCGACGATCGGCGATATCCCCCCAAGCCCATTTCCGCTGGATGGCCGTAGGTGACCTGCCATGTCTCTTGGCCATCTTTAAAATCAGGTCGATCTCTTCTGTGGTGAAGCCGTCTTCCGGCCGGCCGCCTGAATATATCTCCCGGTCTTTCCGATCTGGCTCGGTCCGACAGCCCGGCGCGCCGGACTGACCCGCGCAGGCCAGGAACTTTTTGATGTGGGGGGCAAGATGTCTCCAGTTTTTCGCGGTGGTACCCAAGTCCAGGATGACCGCGTCGGGCTTGTTGAGCTTCTCGATAGTGGGGGTGGATGGTTGCGACGTCATCGTGGCCAGGGTCATTTCCATAAGTTTCCTGACCTGCTCTGGGTCGTCCCCGCAGAGATGGCGCACGGTTGGCACGAAGGATTCGAGGTCCGCGTTCATGCTGCTCATGCTGCACCGCCTTGCCCATGCTGACGGGCGCGGGCGATTTGCGCGGCGGAAGCCTTGCGTGGGCGGCCTTGTTGAGGTTTGGGGGTGGCTGCCGTTGCCGATGCGGGTTGTTGGGGCTTCCGGGCCTCGAGCCAGATCAGAACATCTGACACCAGGAACCGGGGACCACGGGTACCAGGCAGGTAGATTGCCGGCGGGAACTGGTCTGGATGCAGGTAGAAGGCGTTGCGCAACGATCTGGGGTTGGCACCGATTGCGGCGGCCAACCCGGGGAGGTCGATGGCGTATTTGATGTCCATGACCTGATGGTGCCGGAGATTTTCTTGCGGTTGTTGCGCAAGAAAAGCACTATTTCCCGCTTTCTGAGCATGGCAACGCTCGGGCTCAAATTGATCCCGACATGTGGCGCGGATGGTGGCTGGTGTGGATTTGCCCATACCGTCTATAGGGCATGGGTGGACGTGTTGCTGATTTGTGCTGGGCGCGCTCACTGGGCACCCCCGGCGATGATCAGGGAGCGGGTGAGGCTATGACGAAGTGGTGTGGTGGGTGAGTGGGGAGATCGGGGTCGGGGCGGTTCTCCGTCGCCTCCGTTGCCTCCGTCTCCGTCGCCGCCAGAAGAATCGGATCTACCAGTCTGGCGATGTGGAACAACAGATGCAGACTCGCGGGGGCTGGCAATAACATTAGTCTGGGCAGCACCAGATATAATCTTTGCCGTTTCATTCGCTGAGAAAACCGAGTCATTTTCTTCCCACCAGGGACAATATTCCTTGGAAATCTCTTCAGTAGGCGCGTGCTTTTGAGCGTCATCATAAATGAGCAAGGTCAGCACATCCGGGTCAACTGCGTAACATTCAGAGGATGCTCCACACGCAATTTTTGTACACTCTGCAACCATCTCCCGGAAATCTTCGGGAGCAAGGATCCTGGCCGCATGTGCAACAGCAGTGGAAAGACAATGCGACAGCAGATCATCGCGGGACATTTCTCCCAATATGCGCTGGCGCACATTCTTGTCGTTTAGTGCGCGGTAGAGAAGGTCTTCGTCATCGATGGCGAAGATGTCGGTAATGTCTATATAGGCCAGATGGCCAATCAGATCAGCCCGAGCACGGACAACGACTTCCTGATGCTTTTCTGGCAAATCAACCGGCATGCTCATCAGTATCCCCTTTTTCTGGTCATCACTAGCTTCAATGGTATCGTGGTTGTCACTTCTGGCGAAGCGATTCTCTGAGTGACCGCAATGCTGGTGTACCCTTGAAAATACCGAGCCATATTTTGTTTTCCATCCGGCAACCTCTTGAAAAGCGCTGTTATCGGCTCTATATTTGGCTCTGTTAGCATTATGCGGAATGCAGGAGCACATCATCATGGAACCCATTTACGCCGATTACTCCATCAGTATGACCGAGTTCAAGAAGAACCCCGCCAGCGTACTCCGTGATGCGGGGACGCGCCCGGTGGCGGTGCTCAATCACAATCGTCCGGCGTTCTATATGGTCAACCCGGAAGTTTTTGAATCGCTGGTGGAGGAACTGGCTGACCGCGACTTGCTCGAAGTCGCTCGACGCCGGTTGGCACGCAAGGATACGGCCATAGAGGTGGATGTTGACCAAATCTGAGGTCGGGAAATACCGGCTGAAGTTCATGCCAGAGGCTCTCGAAGAATGGAATGCGCTCGATGGCGGCGCAAAGAGTCCGTTGCGCAAGGCTCTGAAGAAGCGATTGGAACAACCGCATGTGCCCGGCTCCCGGCTGCATGGGGATCTGACGAACTGTTACAAGATCAAGTTGCGTAAACAGGGCTATCGGCTGGTCTACAGCGTCGAAGATGACGTCTTGGTAGTTCTGGTGCTGGCCGTCGGTAAGAGAGAGAACATGGCGGCGTATCTGTCCGCCGCCCGGCGGTTGCCAGGTGGGGAGTGATGTCCGTACCGGAAATCCGGCTGGACATTCTGGACAAATTCTGGACACTGAGAATGTGTTTGGGCGTGTACGGTGGTGTATAGGCGTGTACGAAAGTGATGAAATAACATATGGTTATGCTGTAAGTGGTTGGTTCTGATGAGGCATTTATCTGGCTACGAACCAGTAGGTCGGCGGTTCGACTCCGTCCGAGCGCACCATGTAAAACAGGCACTTAGCGCACATTGCTAGGTGCCTTCATTTTTTTCTGGGTTAACCCAGGGCTAACCTCGTGAGGAAAAAAGGGTAGCCGGCCTGTTCCGGCCAGAAGTGATCTAGGTGTCACGATGATGCCTCTTTCTCACGTTCCAGCGTATTGGCCAAGTCCACCGTGGAGCCGATGCGCACTCGCTTGCCATGATGCTGTCAGTGGCGTGGACCGGCACCCGGTGGAACGGGCGCTCGCCGACCTGCGTGTAACGCCTCCACAATTTTCCGTGCTCACCATGCTGGCCGCCTATCCCGGCATTTCCAATGCCGATCTCGCACGACTGACTCTCCTCACCCCGCAAACGGTCAGCGCCATTGTCGCCAACCTGGAACGCGCCGGGGCCATCGTGCGCCAGCCGCATCATTACCATGGCCGTATCCAGCAGATTGATCTCAGCGAGACAGGCAAGTCGTTATTGGCGACCTGCCGTGAGCGGGTGCATGGTATGGAGCAAAAGCTGACGGATGGGCTTTCCCGAGAAGAGGAATCGGTACTTCGAAAATGGCTGGTTCGCGTTGCCACGTCAGCTCCACGTTAGTTGCCTAACCCGCTTGCGTACTGCCAGTCAGAGGAGTCATCGCATAATGGGCGGCATAGCCATCTTCCACTGCGGGAATGATCTCCAGCACCTCAAAATAATGGTCCCAGAAAATGGTATCGCGCAATCCCTTTATGACGCCCTGATAGGCAACAAGATCAGAGATTTTCCACACCACGATATCGCTGATGCGCGCGTTGTAGGATTCCGTGTCGAAAAAACGCATGCTGACGGTCGGATGGGCTTCGAGGATGGGGTTAACGTTCTCTTTGATAAATGCAAAGCGGGCTTTGGGCTCCAGGTCTAACCATTGGCGGGTGGTTTTGAGCAGCATAAACAGGGTATAGGTTTGCGTCGTCATGGGAAGTCTCCAGGTTGAATTGACAGTAAATATTTTGAGAGCATATGCTCACATTTTCTACTCGTGTTTGAACTATGCGACTCGAACCTCGTAAACGCCCTCATCAACAACGTTCTGCCGCCACGGTGGATGCCATCTTGGAGGCGGCGGCTCGTATTCTGGAGCGCAAGGGGCTGGATGCGCTGACCACCAATGCGGTCGCAGCACTCGCGGGTGTCAGCATCGGATCGCTCTATCAATACTTTCCAGGCAAGGCAGCGATTCTGGCCGAGCTGATTCGGCGGGAACGCCTTATATTGCTGGCAGGTATTGACCGCATAGCGCAAGCCCCCGGCGACTCGCTAAAAGACGACGTATGTTCACTCATCCGGATCGCAGTGGCCCACCAGTTGCTCCGGCCAGGGTTGGCTCGGGCACTGGAGTATGCAGAAGCCACATTGCCCCTGGGGTCTGAAACAGCCAAACTGACGAATGAGCTTGTGCGGTATATGGCGACGTTACTGGAACGACATGGTGTTTCAAAGGTTATGGAGGCGGCACATGATCTGGTCGCTTTTGCAAAAGGCATGATTGATGCCGCAGGTATTACTGGCGAATCAGACCAGCGCGCACTCGTTGATCGGGTATGCCGTGCAGCACTGGGATATCTGGAATATCCAGTGTCCATTAGGCACGGAATCGCTTGAAAATAGCGGTATCGTTGGAAGTCCCTCATGCTGAAGGAAGATGAAACATCTCGGTTTTGTATTGTCCATGCGCCCAATCTTGGGGGTAATAGACGTCAATGCCGCTGCCAATACCATTGAAAGCATAGTACTATTGGTTTTATCTGCCCTTTATCACCGCTACGCAGGAATCGCTCTTGGCCCCGTCCCTCTCCACGAATTCTCTCTGAGATCACGCTGTGCGCATAGACCGCTTTGACCATCTCGTTCTGACTGTGGCCGACATGAATGCTACAATCGCCTTCTACTCACGGGTATTGGGCATGCAGGAAATCACCTTTGGTGATCAGCGAAGGGCCTTGGCCTTTGGGCAGCAAAAAATCAACCTGCATTCGGTGGGGCGCCCCATCGCTCCGCATGCGGCCAGTCCCACTCCCGGATCGGCGGATTTGTGCTTCATCGTAGCCGGTGGTATCGAAGAAGTGCTCGCCCATCTGCAGACCTGCGGAGTCGCCCTGGAAGCCGGGCCGGTGCCACGCACTGGAGCCACGGGGCCGATCACCTCTGTCTATTTTCGGGATCCCGATGGCAATTTGCTGGAGGTGGCCACTTATGGTCAGCCGATACAATTGTCATGACCGGTAATTCGCGCGTCGCACTGGTTACCGGCGCCACCTCCGGCATTGGTCTGGTTATCGCGCAGCGTTTGGCGCAGGCGGGATATTGGGTGGCCCTGCATTCCCGCGCTTCCTCCGCTGCAGGCCTACAAGCGGCAGCAACGCTGGCGGGTGCCCACTATTTTCAGGCAGACTTGCTGGAGGATAGTGAGCGCCGGGATCTGATCAACCAGGTATACGCGCACTACGGCCGACTCGATGTATTGGTCAACAATGCGGGCGAATCCAGCGTCATTCCGCATGACAATCTACTGGCCGCGACACCCGATATCTGGCACCGCCTCTACGAACTCCATGTGGTGGCGCCCTGGCAACTCGTCGCGCTGAGTGAACCCTATCTGCGCGCGGCATCGACGGCCGAATACCCGGCATCGGTGTTAAATATCAGCTCCCATGCCGGCGTCCGACCCAAGGGCGCTTCCATACCTTACGCCGCCAGCAAGGCCGCATTGATCCATGTCACCCGCTTACTCGCCAAAACCTTGGGACCCGATATCCGGGTGAACGCTATCGCACCGGGGCTGGTGGATACGCCGCTGACCGAAGATTGGGCGACCATTCGCGAACAATGGATTCGCGATGCCCCCATGGGTCGGAGTGCGCGGCCTGGCGACGTCGCGGATGTTGCCATGATGCTAACCGAGTCGAGCTATCTGACAGGAGAGGTGATTCTTGTGGATGGCGGGATGAATCTAATTTAACCAGCTCCAATCGATGAAAAATCCGTCAAAGGAGGTGCATATGATTTACACAGTTGAATGCAGCTTTACCGACCCGTCTGCAGAGGATGAATGGAATGCCTTTTACAGCAATGAAAAGTTGCCCGCGTTAATTTCTGTTAGGGGGTTTCTCACATCCCAACGATTTAAATTGTCCGATGGAATACCTTCTGCGCCAACTTATCT